>Ga0214923_10001776_pt1 | contig 30004 bp, 24 predicted proteins | sample LL1510_MetaG_FD_177993 | JGI IMG/M metagenome (GOLD analysis project Ga0214923, IMG submission 177993) | Freshwater microbial communities from Lake Lanier, Atlanta, Georgia, United States - LL-1510 | ecosystem: Environmental > Aquatic > Freshwater > Lake | place: USA: Georgia | collected...
ACCACTGCAATTTTACAAATACAACTGTTGCGTCTGCTCTTGTGACTTATAGTACGACGAGCAATGCCTTAATTACAAATGCAGTGGTCTCAAATGAAGTGGTAACTACGAGTTCTATTGGAACTGCGTTCATTTCAAGTTCTACGACGGGCAGTGCATATATTAGTTCAGGCACAATTGTCAATGCAAGTATTGCAAACGGAACGGCTACTTCGTTGGTGATAACAAACAGCTCAACGGGAACTGCTATTGTAACGAATGGGATGATTACGAACGAAACAGTATCGAATACAGTAGTGTTAAATGAAACTGTGGGAAACTCTGTAGTTACAGCGAGCACGATTTCGGGGTTGCAAGTGACATCAAGTACAACGGGAACAGCATATACCCTTAATGCAATTACATCAAATGCATCTACAGCAAATTTGTATGCATCAAGTGCCACGTTGTCTATAGGAAGTGCTGGGACATTGATTGTGACATCAAGTTCTACGGGAAGTGCCTACATTCTTAATGACACCGTTACCAATGCAACTATAAGTTCTGCTGCGATATCTCAAGCGACCATTGGTGGGCTGCAGGTAAGTTCGGCCAATATTTCAACAAGCTCTACGGGCACGGCATTTATTTGGGATGCCACAATTACAAAAGCGACACTTCTGAATTCAAGCACAACCAATGCAACTGTGTCTAGTTTACAGGTGACATCGAGCACTACTGGAAGTGCGTTTATCAACAATGTGACAGTGACTAACGAAACGGTATCAGGTGCGGTTGTTACAACAAGTTCTATAGGAACGGCTATTGTGAGCTCTAGTACAACGGGTAATGCATATACGCTAAATGACACGGTAACAAATGCCACTATTAGTTCTGCTGTAATCGGCTCAGCAGGCATACTAAACGCGAGTGTAAGCAATTTGGCAATTAGTTATAGCACAACTGGCAATGCATTTGTGTCGAATGGAAATATGATTAACGCTACGATAAGTTCTGTAGTTGTATCAGGAGGTACGTTTAGTGTTGCAAGTGCCGGACTTTTGTATGTGACTGCAAGCACGTCTGCTAATGCATACATACTGAATGGCACAATGACAAATTCTACGATGGGTTCCACTGTAATAGATCAAGCAACAGTAGGAGGCCTTAGTGTGTCTTCTGCAAATATCATATTGACTTCTATTGGTACATCTATTATCAATTCGGCAACAATTTCATATTCGTCTGTTACAAACCAAACGGTTGCATCGCTTACAGCGACTTCAAGTACAACAGGATCTGCGCTTACAAATAATGCAGTGGTAACTAACGAAACGGTAACAAATGCTATTGTGACAACGAGTTCGACTGGGACCATGTTGGTTACCGCAAGTTCCATGGGAAGTGCAAATATTACCAATACGATGCTACTTAACGCAACAGTGTCTAGTGCAGTGGTGACGTCAAGTTCAACGGGAACTGCTTTTATGACGGACGCCGTGACTACCAATGCAACCGTGTCAAATGCGGTGATTACATCAAGTTCTACTGGAACAAGTTACATTCAAACGGCAAATGTGACAACAAGTTCTATTGGCACGGCTGTTGTGTCTACTGGTAACATTGCGACAGGGTCGATTGGAACGCTATATGTGACGTATAGTTCAACGGGATCGGCCTTTGTTAGTTCGTTTTTGTCTACAAACACAACGGTGACATCACTTAACGTAAGTAATGCAACAGTGGGTGGTTTGAATGTGTCTAATGCATCTTTAACGGCAACTACTATTGGTGGAGTTGTAATAACTAACAGTACTACTGAAAACGGATACATCAACAACGGTGTATTTACAACGATATCGACGGGTACAGCACGTATAGTAGACAATATTTTGACAAATGCAACAATCGGTTCTCTTACGGGAACAACTGTTTCGGTGGGGACTTTGACAAACACCACGGCTTCTATTGGTACCTTGAGTGTGACAACAAGTTCGACTGGAACTGCAGTTGCAACAAATGCTATTACGACAACAGGGTCAGTGGGTACATTGCTTGCAACAGCGGGTACAATAGGTACCTTATTTGTATCTGATCAGAAGGCGACAGATGTGTCTATAGGGACATTGTCTGTACTTACTAGCAGCAGTGGCACGGCTTACATAACAACGGCTATCGTGACGTCAAGTTCAACGGGGACCGCTGTGGCTACCAATCAAGTTGCAACGAATGCAACAATTAGCAATCTCCAGGTTTCACAATTCAATGCAAGTGCCATTACGACGGGTGGTCTTGTGGTTACTGGAGAGAGTGTGCTGACTTCAAATGTTACGGTTGGGGCATTGTATGTGACGGGTCCTAGTACATTGTTTGGTAATGTTACATTGGGTTCGAGCCTTGTTGTAAATGGACCAGCGTTAATGATACCTGTAGGAGACGTCTCTAAGCGTCCAAGCATTCCACTGCAAGGGTACATTAGATACAATACGGAGTACAATACATTTGAAGGGTATGGTGCAGGCAATGCATGGGGTTCTTTGGGTGGAGTGGAGGACATCGCCAAGACCACAAAGATTCTTGCGAGTGCATCACCGGGTATAACTGATGGCAATTTGTATTTTTACACAACCAATGCACTTCGGGCTATTATCAATTCGTCTGGGAACGTGGGAATCAACACAAGTGTTCCTACGTCGACATTGGACGTCAATGGAACTCTTCGTGTGGCAACGGGTGTGTCTACAGGAACGCTTTCGGTTACAGGGGCAAGTGTGCTTACTGGAAATGTTACTATTGGTTCGGAATTGGTTGTGAATGGACCTGCTTTAAGGATACCAGTAGGAGACGTCTCTACGCGTCCAAGCATTCCATTACAAGGGTACATCCGATACAATACGGAGTACAATACATTTGAGGGGTATGGTGCTGGAAATGCATGGGGGTCTCTTGGTGGAGTGGAGGACATCGCCAAGACCACAAAGATTCTTGCAAGTGCATCACCAGGTATTACAGATGGCAACTTGTACTTTTACACAACAAATGCGCTACGGGCTATTATCAATTCGTCTGGGAATGTTGGAATCAACACAAGCATTCCAACTTCTACATTAGACGTCAATGGAACCCTTAGAGTAGCAACAGGTGTGTCTACGGGTACGCTTGTAGTGACTGGTGGTAGTGTATTGTCTGGTACAACGACAGGTGCGCTAACGGTGAATACTTCTGCGACAGTTGTCGGCGTTGACATTACACCCAGCGCAGGAGATATTGTCAAGGAACGCACTTTTATTGCTTCGAACAATGTCAGTACGCCTAGTGATGTTACTGGTTTTGCTTTTGACAGTTCCATCGTGCGATCTTTTGTAGCTACAGTGTCTATTTATATCAATGCCACTACGAAATTGTACGCAGTGTACAATATCCTTGGCGTTCAAAAGGACGGAATTTGGGTCATAAACTCGTCCTTTGCAGGAGACAAGATCTCAGCAATAACATTTAGCATTACCAATAACGGCCAACTCCAATACACATCCACTGATATACCAGGTTGGGTAATGACCAAAATGAAATTCAAGGCCAACACGACAAGTATCTAATTACACACTAATTCAACACAAATTTAACAACAATTAAATTGGTGTTTATACAGCTTTTACATTTTTTTCTTTACCACTTTGGACTTTGTAACCTTGGCAACACTTTTTACTATATTCTTCTTCGAGTTTGGACGCGGTTTTGAATTGGATATTGGTTTGAGTTTTGAATTAAGTTTGGTATTCATTTTAGGCGTGGATTTGGGATTTGGTTTAGGTTTAGTTGTGCTCGCTTTAGCTTTAGGCGTGGATTTGGGATTTGGTTTAGATTTAGGAGTGGGTTTTGAACTCGCTTTAGCTTTAGGCGTGGATTTGGGATTTGGTTTAGGCGTGGGTTTTGGGCTCGTTTTAGCTTTGGGCGTGGTCGCATTAGGTTTAGGTTTAGTTGTGCTCGCTTTAGCTTTGGGCGTGGATTTGGGATTAGATTTAGGCGTGGGTTTTGGGCTCGTTTTAGCTTTAGGCGTGGTCGCATTAGGTTTAGGTTTAGTTGTGCTCGCTTTAGCTTTGGGCGTGGTCGCATTAGGTTTAGGTTTAGTTGTGCTCGCTTTAGCTTTGGGCGTGGATTTGGGATTATTCGTTTTAGTTTTAGGCTGCTTGGGACTATTTGCTTTAGATGCCTTTGTTTTGAGTTTTGTATTTGGGTTTTGATTAGGTTTTGTACTCGTTTTGGATTTGTTTTTTGTTTTCGTTGCTTTTGTGGTTTGCCTCTCCGTGTCACTAGAATGAGTGGTGTCAGTATCGCCTGTACTTGTGTCACTTGAATGTGTGTCACTTGAAGTATTGCCTGTACTTGTGTCACTTGAATGTGTGTCACTAGAATATGTGGTGTCAGGATCGCTCGTATTAGAACACTCACAAGTTGTGTCTATAGAGGACAAGGATTCTTTGACAATATCTTTGAGAGAGTTAGAAATGGATTGAGATACACTTTCAATAGTGCTTTCAGAAATTTCTCCACCAGTTTGGTAGTAGTATTTCATACTTGAATACTCAAAATAAATAAATTACAAGATAAATTACATATTAAATTACACTAGTCCACCAAACACATATACGTTTCCTACAAAGGCTGTGGGTTGCATATTATTATGTGCTCCGCCACCACCGGTTGCATTGACTGTGATGCCTGTGGTAGAACTTGAAGAGGTGGTGGTAAATGATGTGTTTAAGTCGAATTCATTTGGACTTGCATCTAGTCCACTTGGGGTATCTTGACCAGTTATGCCAACAGTGTTTGCTACAGTGTGGGTGTGACCTGGATCTGTAATACTATGCGTATGTGATGGCAACTCAGATACTGTGAGAGTATGAGTTTCTGATCCAATAAGTGTGCCTGCACTTCTTGCAGTTAATCCTGAACCAGTACCGATTGCACCAAGTACTCGGCCTCTGCAATCTGGTAACTTGAATGTATATGAGTCATCTGCACCATACGTAGTACCAATGACATTGAATAGATCAGCATAGTTTGTTCTAGATAGACTTCTACCATCACATTTTAACCATCCAATGTGATCAGTGGCTCTAATCGAGTACTTGAGGTCTCCTACAACCCAACGTGTGTCTACGTATCTTTTTGTAGACACTTCCAACTCGCTGATTGGATCTCTTTTTACCGACACCATTCCGTATGTTTTTGTTATATTTTCTGACTGAGACATACTATATTATTTACAAATATTTTTTTTGTACAAAATACACACGTCAAAGTGGAACGCTGGAACGCTGGAACGCTGGAACGCTGGAACGCTGGAACGCTGGAACGCTGGAACGCGCGCACAGTGGAATGATGAAGCGCTGGCACTGCTGGAACGCGGTGTATTTAAAGAAACGCAAGGGGGTGATTTCCAAGATCAACAAGATGATTACGACATTGGGAGCAGCTGAGATCAAGCAATTGTCGAATGCAAGCAAGTCTATGGACCCGGTGATACAGCGTGGCTTTGAATGGTTGAAAAAGGTCACGCGGATTGATTACACACCGCGAGTGTTGGACGTTGTTGATGTTGGACCGTATGGGAGTGGTGTAGGCCATGAAGAGTGGACGACTGATTGTATGCAAGTGTGGTGTCAAGCGTTGATGTACATAGCCACGCGAAGTCAGGTGTACAAGGACAAAATGGGGTTCATTATTAGGGAGTGGTGTACAAAGTGCAAGGAATTTCGGGGATCGAACGCGCCACTTGAGATGGCTTGGGGGGCGACGCTTCTAGTGAGGTCGATGGCATTAACTCCAGATGTCCCTGAAAACGTAAAGGTGCCATTTGATAAATTTCTTATGCGGATAGTCATCCCGGTATTGACCACAAGGTACAATGAAATTGCCAAGTGGCGAAACAATTGGATTTTTTCAATTATCGAGTGTCTTATTCAAATAGAACTTTACAAGCCTGGTAGTACATCACGTAATGTGCGAGATTACGTAACAGACTTTCAAATGAATGTATCAGAGGCTATTGATCTAACGACGGGATTGAATACGGATAGTAAGCGCGGTGATCCATATCACTTTTGCTTTCAGTTGTCGAGTCAAATCGCGGTGCTACAAATGTGTAGACATGTTGGAATAGAGGTTTCAGAAAAGACACGTGATCTAATAAAGAGGTCCTTTGAAGTTCATGCGCGGTTTTTGCTTGGAGAAACGGTGACTGGGCTTTCTGACGCCTGCAAACGATATTGGTTTACACACTGTACATGGGAGTCTGCAAGGGAATACTATGGAGAGACTCTAGTCAACGTTGAAAAGTTGCTAATGTCCAATCGTCCAGAGACATTGTCATTTAATTGGGGTCCGGGGTGGCTATATTACAAAGTTGCTCCTATTACAACTGTTAAATGGTAAGTTTCTTTTATTCTATTACACTAGTAACACAAATGGATCACGAATTTTCTCAACATGGAAATGAAACAGAGTTTTTCGAGATTGATTTTAGTACGACTATTGCTCGTCTTGTAGATGTTTATGATGGAGATACGATAACTGTCGTGATGAAAGTATTTGGTAATTTTTATAAATTTCATGTGCGCTTAGCGGGGATCGATACTTGTGAAATGCGGTCAAAGTGTGAGTGGAATCGTCAACATGCAATCAAAGCGCGTAATAGATTATTCTGTCTTGCAACGGGTGTAGAGGTTGACGGTAGTATTTCGATAAAAAGCTACTTGGATACTCATGTAACGTTTGTGGAATTGACTAAATGTGGTCAAGACAAATATTCTCGATTGCTTTGTCGGGTAAGGGATGTTTCTGGAAGTATAGACTTTGCAGACATACTGGTGGAGGAGCGTCTTGCATATCAGTACAAAGGAGATCGCAAGCTCACGGAAGATGAACAGAAAAGCCTATTAGACGTTTCTCCTTGAGATATTTTTTATGGAATTTATATAATATGAAAAAAGCTGCTGTGTGCTTGGTGGGACGAATTCGAGGATACGAAAACAATATCCGGTCTTTGTCAAAGTTTATTATAGACTTACGAATGAGGGGGTACCAGGTGTATTTTTTTATGTCATTGAACACAGATCGCGACGCATATCACAAGGAGTTTGAGAGGGAAATGTTACAGCACACAGAACACATTGCATTGAATTACGAGAATTATGAAATCCCAGAGTCATTTGGAAGGGACAGATTTGCAAGTAAAAAGAACATGTGCAGTATGTTTTACAATCAGCTCAAGTGCGCTGAACTTATCGCGGCATCAAACATACAATTTGATGTGGTGATCAAGTGGCGTACAGAGGTAAAATCAGACGAAGTCTTTGAAATTGTAGAAACGCTTCAACCAAATACGATATACATTCCTAGTGATTTTGATTACGGAGGTGTAAATGATCAAGTTGCATATGGAGATCAAGTCACCTTTCAAGTTTACTCGGAGGTGTACAAGAATTTAACAAAGTATGCAGACAGCCATGTGTATATCCACCCGGAAACGCTACTAAAATGTCATCTGGATCACACTGGAGTAAACATTGTAAGATTTAGATATCCTTATCACCTTCAAAGATAGGTAAAAATCTTTATTTGAGTTTATTTTTCCGGGTTACTAATAGAATTAATGTCTTTATGGTTGAATGCAGTTGATGTAGGTGAACCAATAAAAAATTTGTTAGTGCACGGGAACAATGTGTTTGTGGTCCTGGACAAGATGATAGTGTGTCTAAATGCGAGCACATTGTCAGAGAACTTTATCATAAAGACTCAGCTAACGGATTATGTATGTGTAAATGATTATGGCGTGTATTCAGTTGGGGGGAATGCGATATATCGTTGGAGGAACACCGATGGAACACCGTTGCCAAAACTTGTTATTACAAGTATAACCATTAACTTAAATATTACAGGTGTATCGAGTATTTCAACGGAGCAAATTGTTATATATACAACAAACAATGTGACACTTTTATACAATTGCAAAACCAACTTGATAAAGAGCAAACGTTCAACGGAAAACATAGTAGCGATGTATACATTTGGTGGTAATAATCCGATACTAGTTACCGAAATGGGAGTATATAAAGGGAAAACAGAAATATACAAAGGAGATGTGTATCCTGGGACGTATTTTGATCATACGACAAACAATCTTTTTTTAAGGATCCGACCGGACAAGTATAGGCGAATGGACTTGAGCTTGGAAACAGTTCAATATTTTGATTACAATGTTCAGATGAATTACAAGGCATTTTATCCTTATGATGGGTATATATTTGTGGGGAGCAGCAAGGTAAGAAAGGTGGATTACAAGGGTGTGGTTATGAATATCTACAGAACACCGGTTATGGAAGAGATAAAAGTAATTTGTGCAAAGGGTAAAGAGGTATTTGCAGCAACAGAGAGCAGGTTGTATAGGTACGATTCTCGTATACAGGAGGAAGATTCAAACGATTACATACAAACTTATTTCAAGCAGCCTAATCTACCTAATGCAGACGTTGCCAATTGCAAAAACAGCAGTCTTTTGACACTTAGTGACTACACAAGGGATGAGAATCCAGTTCAGTTGTACTTGCAGGATTCTAAGGGCAACTTTACAGAGGCGGCTCACTGTTTTACATTGGACGAGTTGAAAGCGCACTTGGAGGCTGATCTAACAAATCCGCATCCACTCAACGTGATGTCCATTTGTACACGTTCTACGGACACGGACACGGACAACAACTCTGGTTTCGGTGCAAAGCCTACACACAAGATTGTAGTAAAACTTCCTGTGCAAAATGTGTATGTCACTTTGGGGTCACTTTTTGACATTATACAATGGGGAGGGGGTCCAGTATATGCATTTAGGCTTTTTGGGGGCAAGAGAAGACGAATTACGAATGTCAAAGGGATATATGGAGTGAGTATGAATCATTGTCAGACGCCAGGGTTGTATGTGTACAAGGTATACAAACGGGACGCAGTTCTTGAAGGTGCGTTCATCGGTGATGACCTCTTTGATTTTCTTCACGAATCTGTCAAGTCTGTTTTTGACGCGAATGGAGGTGTGATGACAGACGAGATGATACGGACACTACTTAGTGAAATTATCAAGATATTCGATGAAATTTAATTGGCTACGTAAATGTAAATAATAGATGATATACTTATTATTTGCAATTTATATTTTGGTATACGTGGTATTGTCTCGTATAACAGACAAGATAGCGGATGACTATTACAGTTCACGAATACGTAGTGGAAAAGTAGTTCCAAAAGTATATGACATATTACACAGACACATGCCAGAGTGGCACGAGTACAACACTGTTCATGATATGATAACTTTTGGGATGGTGCTACCAATGTTTGTGTATCCACGGATATTTCAGAGGTATCTCAGGTTACTATTGATTGTGTTTTTGATACGTACAGTGACGATTAACATGACCATCTTGCCAAAGTACAAAGGGTGTGTTGTCAAGCAATATAGCAGTGTGCTTAGGACTTGCTACGACAAGATTTTTAGTGGGCATTTTGCGTGGGTGTTTTTAGCAGCTTTGTTGTATGTTGAAAATGGTATTGTAAGTATATACACAGCAATATCGATGGTAATGGTGGTAGCAGCTGGGGCCATAGTAACACGGGATCATTACACAATTGACTTGTTTGTGAGTTTACTAGTATGCACATTGGTATATCAGAATTTCAGTTAGCTTCAAGGAATGCAAAAAGGCGTTTGATGTAGAAGAATGGGAAATTGACATCGATGAGGTCTTCTTCAGGCGTAGTTCCAAACCAGACGGCGACGAAAAAGGGATAGTAACACATTGCTGTTTTAAAGTCTATTTCAAATTGTGACCAAGAGTACTCGCAACCGAGTTCGGTTAAAATACAAAAGTAGTACCGTTTAAAAAGCTCTGTGTATTTTTTGGCTACGTGGGGGGTGTAGCTTTCAATTAGCAAAAAGACGAGGTCTTGGACGCCTTTGCCGCAGGTAAGGTATTGCCAATCGATAAAGTGGGGTTCCATATCGGATGTGCGGAAAAAGATGTTGCCAGATTTAATGTCTCCATGAAGCAGAGTGAGATCGCCGGTTGAAAGTTCGCGTTGGATGTCTTTAAAACGGGCTACAATGTTTTCGCCGATTTCAAGTTGTGAGGGTGTCAACACGTTTTGCCAGCGGGTTCGGAAGTCTGTGTATTTGTATTTTACAAATTGACTCCAATTGCTAAATTGCGGGTCATCGTTGCGTTTGATTGACTTGAACGAGCTTGTTCGGTTCCAGAAGGTGGCGTGGAGTTGAGCCATGCGTTTAACGATTTTAAGGGATACTTCGACTGACTGAGTATTCAGGTCGATACCTATGGTATAGTCTGGTGTGTTGAGATTTTCTAGGAGAAGGCCGATGGGTGTGAAGTTGTCATCTCGTACAATTCCATAACATTTAGGGACACGTACATCAGTGGCATTGAGAAGAGGGGCGATGGTGTCATAGAAGAGGTATTCGCGGTTATAGAGGTCTAATTCGATAGCGACGGTGCGCAAGTTGCTTTCACGTGTATTTTCCATTTTAACAACGTAATCACAATCGCCGATGTGCACGGTCATGACGTCTGCGATGTAGCCGCCTTTGAGTTTTGTAGGATTAATGTGGACGTCATCTTTGCATACCTTTTTACCGGTTGCGCAAGTATATGCTTTGGATAAGCCTTCACATAGATTTCGCATTATTCCGGAGTAATTGGAGATGTCACTGACAGTTTGGAAGTCTTTCAAGGTGACGTGTGCGCCACGTGACATCAGCACGTCTCGGTTCTGTCCGATGCCAACGATCAAGCCGATTCCAGCACTTTGAGCGCTGAGGAGGCCTGAACAAGAGTCTTCAAAGACAACGGCACGTTCTGGACTTGCTCCTGTAAGTTCTAGAGCGCGGAGATAGGGGTCAGGGTAGGGTTTTGGTCGAGTGCATTCATTACCGATGACTAAACCGATGCGATTAAAGATGAGTTCTTGAGTGAAACCGATTCCTCGAAGGATCCATTCGGCGGTAGTTCGATTGCAATTGGTAACGATGCAAACTTTAGAGGATTTGGCCAACAGTTTTCTAATGAATTCGACAGCACCGGGTACGACGATGGGTTCATGTGATTTGAACAAGGTATCTTTGCGATCGCTAATTGTTTGTACATCAACGACAGAGTTTAGGAGTGTTTCCACGACCATATAGTCGTCTTTTCCACGGATGTAATTGTCATAGATGTCATCTGTAAGGGAAATATTGTAATATTTAAGGATATCGGTCCAGACGGATTTATAAATGTGATCGGTGAGCACAAGTGTTCCGTCGAGATCAAATAGCCAAACGAGGTTGGGTTGTTGAGAAAGGACGTAGTCGGTTACGTGACTGGGTGTTCCTAAGATGACAAAATCACTTTTCTCGATGACAATAGGTTTAAAGACAAGGCCGTCATTAAGCATTAATTTGATGACGCAAGACAGGTAGAATTCACCATTCATAGTGAAGTTATCTTGGATACATTTATGGATGTACGTTTTAAGGACTTGTGCATTTGCAAAGTAGTAACCGCCGGTGTTGGCGTAAGGGCTGATGATTTCTTTTTCGCGGATGTCGGTGACATTACCAGTGAAGTTCCATTCTATTTGTATGTAGCTAAATGAGTTATCTGGGGGGTCTGGTTTAAATGCTACAATAGCGCCGTCCATGAGGTGTCCAATAGTTTGTAATTTAGTCATTTCGACAATGTCTATGTTGTAGAATGTATCACCATCAAGAACAAGACATGGGTTTGATTGGTCAACGAAATCGAGGACGAGTGCGACTGTTTCTGCAGCGCCTCTTGTGTGCGTGTCGATGTTGATCAAGGTGACATTTTTTTGATTGACGGTTAATCCAATGTTTGTGTGACACGCGATATAGACGCGGACGTCTGAGCTGGTTAAATTGTCCAAGAGATAGTCGATGATTCTTTTACCAAAAACGCGAACAAGGCTTTTATGCTCTGTGTAACCGACGTCACTAAATCTTTTACCGATACCGCACAATGGAACAATGACGTTGAGTCCCATGGAAGTTTAATAGAAATGATTAAAAAATGGGTTTATATTTACCGCAGCTGCTTTTTTGAGATACGGGTGCGTTCAAAATGCGTTCGGGTGCGTTTAAAACATTACATAGAAATCTATGGGAATTTTGAGTAGATTGTTTATGAAGGTTTTTGTCAAGTGTGACGAGAATATGGTCTTGACACACCTTCTAGAGTTTAGTTACAGTTTGGTCGTCACACCTTTACATAACGGAGTGCGTTCAAAATGCGTTTGGGTGCGTTCAAAATGCGTTTGGGTGCGTTCAAAAAATACATAGAAATCTATGGGAATACAGACCTAACTATGCGTCAAATTTTTTATCAAGTGTGACGAGAATCTCGTCTTGATGCACCTTTTGCATTTTAGTTACAGTTTTGTCGTCACACTTTTTCAGAAGAGACACACTATTAGTGAGAAGAAACGAGCTCTTGATTATGCAGGTGAACGTGGATGGATTGCATATTCGCTTTTAAACGCGGATTCAGTGCAACCAGTGCAACCAAAAACACGTAACCATAGGCAATAAAAAAATTGAATTTTATAATTACGTTAGTAAAAGATTGTAATGGACTCCAAAACTCTTATGCAACTTTTTTCCAATATTTGCGAGGATTCATCTGAATCTGAAAAGCAGAATATTGCAAATTTCTTGTCAACTCTGAATGTTAACAAGCGCAATGAAGAGCGAATAAAATCTTTCACTGAAAAAATAATCGAAAAACCAAACCTTAAAAAGACGAGCTATGTAAAATTCCTGGAATCTGCAAGTGTAAATGCCATAATATGGGCGCCTACACAAGTTGGCAAATCAAATGCTTCGCGTGAATTCATCGAGACATGTTTTAGATACAATGTGCCCGTCATTGTCTCAACGGACAACAAGACTGATCAGAATGAACAGTTGTACACTCGAATTAAAAATGACCTTAGTGGGGCTGACGTGAAATTGATGAAAGTTGTCGAAAAATCATTTGATGATGACTTTGAAAAATGTTTAAAATCAAAAAACAATAGGTTTGTTATTTTTTGCTTGGACAATTCTTATCAAATAAAAAAGCTGACAAGGGCTGTCAAGTGCCTTGGATTTGACAAGGACTTTGGTCACATCCAAAAGTTTGCCATATTACATGACGAAGCAGACACGGTCACAAAAGACAATGTTACAGACGCCATTCACGATGACCAAGCAGAATCTCACAAGAAATGGATTGAACTTTTGGACACATTTAACAAGAAAATTGGAGACATCGATCTTAAGCGGGTGTTCGTTACAGCCACACCTGAGAACTGCTGTATGCTATATAAAATTGAAGGGGCCGACTTGATCAAATTGGAAATCCCAGCAACTTATCGAGGTTACAAGGATATCTCCTTCAACATATTAGAAGACGATCTTGATATTAAAAAAGTACTTGAAAAAGAAGTCAAACGCATCAAAGCAGATAAAACAAATGAAGTGATATTGTATTGCATTGATCGAAAGATTGATAATGGCCAGAATGTAGTATTACATAGTCTTTCAAGTTACTTGAGATGTGTTGTAAATACATACAATGGTCATGGTATTACAGCTTTTCTGCACACTATCAAAAAGGGTAACAAATTTGAAACCCAGTTAAAACAACACGATATACATTACACGCGTGAAAAACATTATTTTACCATCAAAGACATAACCATTCGAAAATTCTATACATTATGCAAAAGAATTGGAGAGAACTGTGTGGTAACGATTGGAAAAGATCTAATTTCTCGTGGTATTAGCTATGTCTCAGAAGACGAGCACGAACCACTTACAGCTACAACAATGATTTACAAACCAGGAATGACAATGCACGCAGTGGGTATTACGCAAACGATTGGCCGAATCACAGGATGTGCAATGCCCGAATTACAAAGAAGACTGTATGCACCCCGGGACGTTATTGAAACATATCGCGTTTATAATATAAATCAAGAAGCATACATCAAGCAAATTGAAATGCAACAAGTGCATAAAACTTTGACAAAAGACGTAATATCTGAAATGGAGTTCCAAAAGATAAAAAGACATATTGATAGAGTAAAATTGCAATTGAAAATGAATTACAAAAATTCACATAGTAATGAATCTGAAAGTGACATTGAGCAAATGAAACAGTTGATTGACAAGTGGTGGGGTGCCGATACAATTATTGGAAAAATTCTGAGGTATTTGTATTCCTCAGAAAATGGAGTTGGTGAAAGTGAGTTACGGAATTTTATAAAAGAGAATGGATCAAAAGACTCTTATCAAATGTATATCCATTTAACAAGAGCAGATAAAGAATACAGTAAAGTGTTCGAGAAAATAGAGAACGTAACAAGAATTAAGCCAGAAGCCAGAGTTTACATTGTGCAAACAAAGTAACAAGCGAATTGGAATTTATATAATATCCTGCAAAACAGTGGATTTTATTATTTCATCTATGATAACTTTAAGTACATTGACACTCATACTATTACCGACTTGTTTGTAAAGTTGATTATTACTCACAACCTGTATAAAATTTGATCTAAAGCCCTGTAATAATAAGGCTTCTTGAGGTAGAATTCGTCTATTGACAACATTGACAAAAAACTGAGAACAATGTCTTGTAAGTGTTGGACAACACCCTAAGATAGGAAAATAGAATAGGTCCCCTGTTACAATTGCTAGTTCTGATGTTTTTCTTGATATAGTTTCCAAGTTCCTTAATATATTACTGTTTTTGACGTCTGACTCACTTTTGTTTAAATCGAGAATATAATTTTTTAATTCTGTCATTTCTACAGAGTTTGGTTTTTGGAAATCTCTTATTTGTATACTTTTTGCGATACCAATGATATAAATACGTTCACGGTTTTGTGGTATGCCGTAATCTTTTGTGTTATAAATGTCCGGGTACACATTGTACACACTTTCGCCTTCTGGGTAGAGTATACTTATTAGTTCATTAAGCAGATCCCTATATGGCTTTCCATTTTCGATGAATTTGAAATTCTTGACGTTTTCTAATATAAAGACAGGTGGTCGTTTTGTTTTAATAACGTCAATACAATGAAGCATAATGTTACTTCTCTGATCACGTGTCCCCCTCTTTTTCCCCATAAGACTAAAACTTTGACACGGAAACCCACAAACGTAAATGTCAACATCTGGGAGCTGTGTGTGGTCGCGCTTAGTAATGTCCTCGTACATGATCTCAGGATCGTAATTGGCAAGAATGCTTTTACGGGCAAATTTATCAATTTCACATGACCACTTGTGTCTAAATGGTATACCAAGTTGTTTAAGAGCTTCAATAGGAGCTTCAATACCCGAACAATCAGTACCAATTGTAATCATCTTTAAGAGTACATATCAATTAATTTTGTTGAATTGAGTTTTGCGCGTATTTTTTATTCACCACGCAACATTAAAAGTTAGACATTCAGGTAACATATTGTAGTATTGTTGACTGAATAATTTGGGATAAGATTACCCTTAATACATTGACGCTCATGCTATTTCCTGCTTGTTTGTAAAGCTGATTATTGCTAACCACCTGTTTAAAATTATGTCCAAACCCTTGTAATAACAAGCACTCAATAGGATATAACTTTCTATTGTATGGAGTGACAAATGTTTTTGCGCACTGAGTTGTTAATGTTGGTGATACATGTTTTGACGGGTAGTAGTAATTGACAGTTAATACAATCCAGAGGGATCCAACGTCTACTTTATTCAAGTTTCGTAAAAGTGTTTTGTTAGTAATCGTTGCATTATGAATAGTTGTATCAACTATGAAATCACATAGTGGTTTGCAAGAAATATGTGCAGGTACAGTATAATTTTGTACTTGTATACTTTTTGCGATACCAATAATATAAATGCGTTCACGGTTTTGTGGTATGCCGTAATCTTTTGTGTTATAAATGTCCGGGTACACATTGTACACACTTTCTCCGTCTGGGTAGAGTATACCTATTAGTTCATTAAGCAGATCCCTATATGGCTTTCCATTTTCGATGAATTTGAAATTCTTGACGTTTTCTAATATAAAGACAGGTGGTCGTTTTGTTTTAATAACGTCAATACAATGAAGCATAATGTTACTTCTCTGATCACGTGTCCCCCTCTTTTTCCCCATGAGACTAAAACTTTGACACGGAAACCCACAAACGTAAATGTCAACAACTGGGAGCTGTGTGTGGTCGCGCTTAGTAATGTCCTCGTACATGATCTCAGGATGGTAATTGGCAAGAATGCTTTTACGGGCAAATTTATCAATTTCACACGACCATTTGTGTCTAAATGGTATACCGAGTTGTTTAAGAGCTTCAATAGGAGCTTCAATACCCGAACAATCAGTACCAATTGTAATCATCTTTAAGAGTACACATCAATTAATTTTGTTGAAATGAGTTTTGCGCGTATTTTTTATTCACCACGCAATCGAACATTGTGCATCCTCCATGATTAAGTCAGTGTAATCTTTGACAAATGGAACTGTATTTTGAAGTTGGGAGTCATTCGCAAATGACGTAACATGGACATTTTTTGAAAGCAACTACTACACCACCATTCGGTTTGTAAAGATTTGTTTACACAAGTCTGCGTTTAAAATGCACACAAGTGCGTTTAAAAAGTATTTTAGCAGTTCCAGTTACACACTACTATTGATGTGTTGTCTGTTACAAAATGACACCCGATTGTGACGAAATGTGCGTTTAATTAATACTATTTTTAAAATACAAGATTGTCTCAAGTATGCCTTTTCGCAAATTTGTAAATTCGCGAGATCCAAGTACCAGTTTGTTAAGTTGAAGACACGGTCTTCTTTGTTTTGGATCATCCCGTTCTAGTTCTGTAAATCGAATATCAAGTTTTACACGAGTATTAAAATGGCACGAATAGGTGTCCATTACAATGTCTACCAACTCGTTTATGGTTATTTCTTGATCGTTGCCTACATTTATTGGTAAAGAGTAATCAGATTTCATGAGGTCAACGAGCATATCCACTGTGTCCTCTACATAACACATACTTCGAGTTTGACTTCCATCTCCGTAAATTACAAGAGCGCTTTTATTTAATATCGCCTTGATTATTTCTGTCACAATCCTTCCATCATACAGGCTCATATGCGGCCCATATGTATTGAATACTCTTGCAATACGCGCATCTACGTCATACAACTTGCGATAATTGTAAATCAATGTCTCACCAATTCTTTTGGATTCGTCATAGTTGCTTCTTTCACCATACGGATTGACATTTCCATAATAGGATTCTTTTTGAGGATGTTCCAAAGCATCCCCATACACCTCACTAGTACTTGTGTATAGTAATCTACACTTGTAATGCACACACAATTCCAACACGTTTTTTGTTCCCATGTACCCCACATCAAGTGTTTCAAGAACGTAATTCTTGTATGCAGCAGGGGATGCCAAGCTAGCCAAATGATAAATTTCGTCAATACTTTTGTAATGGGTGTACATGTGATCAACAAATGACATCTCACATATATCCATGTCTATTACAACAGTCTTGGGTAAACGATTCTTTGGCTTGCTTGTAATGTAATTGTCCACCACAATCACTTGAGATACATCTGCCAAGCTGACAAGATGTCTCACCAAATTATACCCAATAAATCCTTCTCCCCCTGTAACCAAAACTATTTTCCCTTCAGTGTCACTTGTCATTTGCGTACAACAAAGATAAAAAATACATAAGTGTTACATGTTATATCCAGTTGGCTTTCATAAAGATCTATAGTGGTTCTATAGTGGTAGTGGTATTTTCAGTACACACGGTAGTTTCCTTTTTGTGTTTTTAGAGTAACACACGATTATACGATAAGAATGTAACCAAAACCAAAAATAAAAGACCGTCTGTGATTTTTAGAAAAAAGTGAATACTTGTTGCACTTTGATACCAATAACCACGTAGTAATAATTTCGTTATCACGTGCGTTCATTTACAAAAATAAAAAACATTAATAGACCGGTGGTTAGCTATTACACATAACACTTTACATGACTATGGGTAAAAAGCTCACAATTTGAATCCTTCTCACTTCCTTTCATGCGATAACCAAGCAATGGGAGTAAAATGGATTTAAATTAAGAGCAGGGGTTAACAGCCTCTGCATTGTGGCCTACCACCTGACAAAGTACTATCTTTGTTTGAAGGACTTGCAAAGGGATCTTTTAATACAAAAGTTCCTTTTTAACAAGTTTAAGAGTAGGCGCTGAAACGTGGTGGATCGGAAAGAAGCTTGAATTATTTTGCAATCACATTGCAAATGCGATTGTACAAAGCACTTTTTGCGTGTGGGCTTATGGCATTAAGCTCCATAAATTATTGCAAAGACACATATGTTTATTGCGGAGACTCTTCTATACAACGCGTACCAATGTGCTTTGCAAACAAACGTTGTAATGTTTGTGGTGACACCATTGCAGAATTAAATCGATGCAAGTACACGACATCAACAATTGGAGCTGGATGCAATAGACAAGCTATTTTACGTGACTTTTTTCATGCGTCGTGTGTGCAACATGACATATGCTATGAGTTATTGGATAAACAATCACAATGTGACAGTGCATTCTTTCTTAATATGATGACACAATGTGATAATAAAGGCATTGGGTGCAAAGCAGCTGCTTTACTCAATTATCTTGGAGTAGTCAACAGTGGACAGATACACTTTCAACTTGCAAAAGTCACAGCGGACAAATAACTTACCCTACAGATACATCACGCTACAGTAAAAAACGGGACGTCAAATCCGTGGCGAATGCACTTATAGATGAAATTTTACGGAAATCATTAGATTTAAAGATAACGTACGTTATTAAATAATGGAATTCATTAACATCATTGGTTACGGCTACGTTGGAGGTGCAATGGGATACTTGTGTGATCAAAGTGGTGTAAACTTTTGTACGTGTGACGTTGTCTCCAAGAATATCGAGAATGCACAACGCAATTTTAATAACATAGCTGATTTGGTCAAATACTCTGAGTCAAATAATGACAGTAATGTTTATTTTGTATGTGTTCCAACTCCAAGCAAGGCATCTGGTGAGTGTGATACATCCATTGTGGAATCTGTGTTGCAGCAATTGCATACGTCAACAGGTAAATCGAGTATCGTGTACATCAAGTCAACAGTTGAACCTGGCACAAGTAGACGCCTTTCGGAACTGTACGGCGCCAGATTCAAAGTTGTGTTCTGTCCAGAGTTTTTAAGAGAACTTACACATCTTCATGACATGTACAATGCGAATTTTGTTCTTCTTGGTACGCCTGCGGGAGAAGAAGACAAAGAAATAAGTTGTGTATTTAAACAGTTATACAAACACAAAAAAGACTTTGAGATAGTATTCACAACATTTGAAGAGTCCGAAATGTTCAAGAATACAATAAACGTGTTTCTTGCGGTAAAGGTGTGGTATTTTAATAAGATTCATCAAATGTCAAGTAAAATAGGATTTTCTTATGAAAATTTAAAACGGTTGTTTAGGTTGGAACCTAGAATTGGTGAGTCTCATACAAGTGTTCCGGGACATGACGGTCTATATGGTTTTGGAGGATCGTGTCTTCCAAAAGAGACACGGTCACTGTGTTATATGCAGAATAAGTTGGGATTAAGTAATAAAGTGTTAAGTGAAATCCTATATGAAAATGACCTAATGAGATTGAATTAATATTGACTCATGTATTTTTTTGTAATTGGCGACATACGTTTGTATATAAATTGGGATCCTACTTTTGTATCGATATTGTATAATATTTGTTTCCACCACTGTTGGATGCGTTTAGTGCTTCCCCATTCCTTTATTTGTGATAAAACCATGTATTTTGATGTTGTATCACAATCGTATACATTTGTAATAAGACAATCGTAACAAGTACTTATGATATTGTAACAAGATGGGTTTATAACCAAGTTGTAAGGTGAACTAGGATATTTTCGGGACTTGGCATACGTGGAGTCGTCAAAAACGATGGTAGCATTATCAGACCCGCAAATTTCACAAAAACCCATTAATCTTGCTGTTTAAAGACAAAACTTGTAGGTAATATACCAGTAGTGTATTCTAAAGTTGATGTCCATTGTATTAACGGATCCTGATATTCTTCATTTTTTTAGGGAACATCCACAACTTGACCCTAATAAAACTGTAAAGTTGTGTGTAAATTTTCTTGCGAGTGCGATCCCGGTGTCAGATGTGGAGACATCGCCCGCGGCTGTGATGCAGTTGTCACAAAAAATAGATACATTGCAACACAATTTGCAAGCGTACCTTTCACAACATTTAAACAATAGTTCTTTGCAAACACGTGGGCTTTTGGAGGTATTCTCAAAGGACACACTTCAGCACATTGCCAAGACAACTGTTTTATCTACAAATTCGGCATTTCAGGGGGCGGTATCAGCCGTGGTTGTACCAAGTGAGCAACGTATTACACATTCTTTGCAGCAACTAGGCGAAACAATACACACAAATGCGGTGAATACAAAGTCAACACTTGATCAATTGACGCAATTGACAGCAAAATTTAATAACAGCTCGCAGAAAGGGCGGTTGTCAGAGAATTTGTTACAATCAGTTTTGACACAAGTGTTTAGCTCAGCGGAAATTATCAATACAACTGGGGAATCCCATTCGTGTGATTTTCTTATTCGGCGAATGGGACATGCGGATGTGCTTGTGGAAAACAAAGTATACACACGCAACGTGGATACACAGGAAATAAACAAATTCCTTGCGGACATTAAACGCCACGGTTGCTCGGGGATTTTGCTTTCGCAAGATTCCGGCATTGCAAATAAAAGTCATTTTCAGATCGACATTTCGGGACAGTCTGTAATTGTATACTTACATCACGTAGGATACAATCCAGAGACTATCGAACTTGCTGTAAATGTTATCGATCACATTACACAAGCGTTACAACTGTACTTGGATGAAAACACAGGCACGGGTATTGCACTGACCGATGCTCAAGTAGATGCCATTAACAAGGAGTTGTCACAATTTCTTATACAAAAAGAAACTCTTGTAAAAACCTTAAAAGAAACGCACAAGGACATAATAGGAAAGGTGAATGCAATGAAGTTCCCAAAGATTACAGCCCTTTTAAAAAGAACCTAAACCCTAGGTAAGAGCCACAAGGTTTTTTCATTTCAATACTAGAAATTGTGAGTAATCAAACTCGCCTTTTCGACGTTTACTATGTGTACTTTCACCTTTTTGTTGAAGGATGTCATGTCCGTATTTTTTAAAGCAATCAGAAAGGTAAGTAAAAGCATGGATAAGCTCATCACCAGACACAAACGCATTAACGAGCACATTTCCATTTTGAAATACAATGATACTGCTAGTGTGTAATTCGGGTCCATAATTTACTTTGATTCTTAAACCAGCGTGTGTGTCACTATTCAACACACAAAAGTACTTGCTGTCCCTTAGCAAACATTTGTAAAAATTGTGTAGACTCACAATTTTATCTTCAAGGGCATATCTAAAGCAGCAATTGATCAACATGATTTGATAATCAATTACTTTGTGATTTTTGCCAAGTATTTCACAGACCTGTTCGGCAGTTTCCAATGCACACTTGACCGAACTTACTCCCGTCATATGCAAATTACCATTGGAAAAAACTTTGATCGCGACTTTATTTTTTCGTATCAACACAGAATTGTAAAACCCGCAATAATGACCTTTGTCGCAAATTGTAGCCAAGTTTACTAAACTGTCTAACATGACACACACTGTCATAGTAGTAATTTTAAAGTCTTTTACATCTTCGTGATTGCTTATGGTTTCTTTTGCACGCACAAGGTCGAGATCTGCTTCCATTGTGGTATACTGTTCCACATACCATGGACTGCACGTCTTTAAATATCCAATGCACATAATTTCTGCGAATTCACAGTGCTCGCCAAGTCACAGTGCTCGCCAAGTCACAGTGCTCGCCAAGTCACAGTGCTCGCCAAGTCACAGTGTAAATTACATGAATACATAAATAGACTCACAACAACAGATTGTTCAGTTACCCATTACAATGTTTTGCAAAGATTGCAAGTCGGCACAGGTTGTGGAAATTCATGGAGAGCTTACTTGCACGGAATGTGGTTTGGTTTTGGAATCTGGGTGTGTATCTCTAGAAGTGCCTATTGGTGGTGCGGGACCCATAGTGAAGCGGAAAACGGCAATGTCATTTTTAAAACGCGTTCTTGATGCGTATTTTCTCGAAGATACTCAATTACATGACACGGTGTATTCGATATTAGAAGTATTTAATCCAAGGCCTAAAACGTTAGCTATACAAGCTGCGGGGGTTTATTGTGCGTGTGTATTGCACAAGAGAGGACTTCATTTAGAACAAATAGCGGATATATTTAATGTGCAAGTGAAGTCCCTTCGTGAGCTTTTGGAATGCGAGCCCATTGTATCCCAAAAGTGGTATGGAGAAATAGTAAAAAATGACATAACAACAATTCTTAGAAGAATGGTGTATGAATGTGAGTGTATTCCACGCAAAAGTTTATATCGTGTTATATCGGTTGCGTGCAATGTGTACAAGGTTGTGTACAAGGAGATTCCTCAACTCAAATCCAGAAGTACAATAGCTTGTTGTGTATATGTTGCATGTAAAGCTACTAGGACAAAAGTACCTCTAGAAGCATTTTTAAAGGAATTTGGAATATCCAAGGCCAACTTAAATACAACAGAGAAACTTTTACAAGAAGCTGTATCTCGAAACAACAAAAAGTGTAATTGACAAAAAGTGAATTTCCAGGCAAAACGGAATTTCCAAAACATGAAATTGATATTTTTAATATTTTTGTTGACTACTGTGTCCAGTTCGTTTAATGACACTTTGTTTAATGACACTTTGTTTAATGACACTTTGTTTAATGACACTTGTATTTCTAGCTTGACAGAAGTCGCAGATATTTTTGACAAATGCAATATTACAAACAATTTTAATTGCTGTGGTGTTGATACACGTAGTAAAATACGACAGTTTGTTGCGGACGTTAAATCCAAATGTGACATAAATGGAACCATTGCTTCAGGACTGGAATTGGGTGTAGACACATTGGATTTGGTGTGCGGACAATCAAAACCTACAAGTGGAGACAACAATATTGTGTCAAGTGTGCTCTTGACTATAGTGTCAAGTGTATTGGTGTGTTACTTGTACGTTTAAAAATGAAAAAAACGAAAAAATATGCATTGTAATAACATGACAATATGAAACTTCCAATGGAAGTGATTGAACACATAGAGGGCTTCCTTGATCCGATGTCCAAAGTGACATTACTGTATCTTTGCAAGTCTATATACAGATTTCTTTTACCTAAATACTTAGGCATTGTATTGTATTCCAATTCAAGCAATTTAGTATATGATTCATACAAAATGACGATTCACAAGTCGGAAAAGGACTTGCGGACGTACATAAATAATACTCCAAATGAACTTCCTGTCATCTACAAAAGAGTTCAATTTACACCATTTGGTAGGCACGTAGCAAACATGTTCAAATCTAGACGGATACACGATCTTAACATTTATGTCAATAAATTACAATAAAGACTATGGTTTATTATTGTCTTAGCCAATTAATCCATAAATTCGTGTTAGCGCCGGATGTAACACCTGCAGGTAATCTGGAAAGGACGTATTTTACCTTTGTCACGGGGTTCTCAATAGTCAAATTGTTACTAGAATCTTGATAGAGTCTCCATTGATCACCAATAACCAGTGTATTATTGGGAATCGTAATGTCGCCATTGACAGCAGCTAATCGAAGATCGCCATCATCATTTCTGACAGTCATTGTCTTTGCACCACCGTCAATGGTGCGTAAAGAACCATTTTTGAAAATGAATCCTGTAGACGTTCCATTTCGAACACCAATTGCAGCATACCCGGTTTGATCATAATTTTCATTCAATAGATTTCCAGTTGTTCTTTCAACTAGAATTGGGTGCTTATTGCTCCATGTCCCCCCATCGTCCCATGTGGCTACTTGAAACACACTGTCATTGTTTTCTACTGAAAAGCGTAATTTTCCGTCAGCGGACTTGACATCAATAAGATGTTGCAATCCAGTGCCAGCCATACCGAATTGAACTGGTTTTCCCGAAGGCACAGCACAAAATGATCCGTCAGCACACCACAAAGTGGATGATTTGAGATCTTGGTTAGCTGTTTTAATGATAGTATTGATTGCAGGGGCATTATCGTTAACTGCTTTTGAAACAAATGTGGCTTGATCAGCTGCACTTAGAGTACCAAAGGATGGTCCTGCTGGACCGGATGGACCTACAGTACCAGGTGTTCCAGGTGTTCCAGGAGTTCCTGGTGAACCGGGCGGCCCTCTAAAGGCATCAAGTGAAGCAATGTTACCCATTGTATATAATATTATTAGAGTATTTAAGTTTACTTTAATAAAATGTAAGCTAAATTAATTTTCAATGAGAAATACATTTTTTTAGATTTGTAGATTGTAATTGTGTAAACGTTTCTGTAGATTGTTGTAATTGTGATTGTGTCAGTAATTGTGTAGGTGTCGTTTGTTGTGATTGCATAACATACTGTGTAACCGACAATGGAACCGACAATGGAACCGACAATGGAACCGACAATGGAACCGATTGTGGAATAACTGTGAAACAGACAATGGAACAGGTGGAACAGACTGTGTGACAGACATTGAAACAGACGGTGTAACAGACATTGAAACAGACTGTGGAACAGGTGGAACAGACATTGAAACGGACTGTGTAAGAGACTGTGTAAGAGACTGTGTAAGAGACTGTGTAAGAGACTGTGTAAGAGACTGTGTAACAGACTGTGTAAGAGACTGTGTAACAGACATTGAAACAGACTGTGGAACAGACTGTGGAACAGACTGTGGAACAGACTGTGAAATCGATTGTGGTTGTGATTGTAGAGCAAAATCGTATACGAGTTCGTCGATGATTTCAAAGGAAACACCTGGAACTTTTCCAAGGGTACATGCGTTTTGGTCAATTTGCTTTAGTCCACTGACAGAAAAATCTATATGACCATCAAGGCTACAGGCTTCACAAGCATCGCCAACAAAAAAGTCGCCAGTGCTAGGTGGGGTAATGGGTGTACCGTTATGATATACTAGGACCTTTTTACCACAATACTTATTACGCAGTTCAAATCCGCTACCAAAAAAAGTTCTTGCGATGGCTATAACGTTGTTTGTGTTAAGAGATCTAAGTGTTTGTGGGTTTGTGAAGTCTGCACAAAAGGGATATCCATCTGTTTCAGGATATCCATTTGGCTCGCTTGGACACTTGAGATACAAATCATAATAATATGTACCGAATGTCTGTGAACTTTGAAAAAGAACTTGTGCTTTGACAAAGCTCACAAAAAGAACCCATAAAAGTGTCATTAAGATGATAATGTAGTTACCTTTAAATTAACGAACCTAACCACATTCATATGTAATTGCAAACAGATTTAGGTGGTTGGTGCGTTCAAATTGCGTTGTGATGCGTTCAAATATTGCTTGCCAAATCTATAGGAAATCCTAGTTCACTTTGTATAGTTTATACCGAATTTGTGACGAGAACTCGGTCACGTGCCTTTCTGAAAGTTGTCGAAATTGTTTATCGTCACGCTTTTTAGGATTCTCCAAAAGGACTAAGATTTAACACTTAAATATCCATATGGAATTGAAAACTGGTGCGTTCAAATTGCGTTGTGGTGCGTTCAAAAATTGCTTGAAAATCTATAGGAAATCCTAGTTCACTTTGTACAATTTATGCCGAAATCGTGTCGAGAACTCGGTCACGTGCATTTCTAAAAGTGGTCGAAATTGTTTATCGTCACGCTTTTTAGGATTCTCCAAGAGGACTAAGATTTAACACTTAAATATTCATAATTTGGTGGTTGGTGCGTTCAAATTGCGTTGTGGTGCGTTCAAAAATTGCTTGAAAATCTATAGGAAATCCGAGTTTACTTTGTACAATTTATGCCGAATTTGTGACGAGAACTCGGTCACGTACCTTTCTAAAAGTTGTCGACACGCTTCACTATCGTCAAGCTTTTTAGGATTCTCCAAGAGGACTAAGATTTAACGAGCCAATCAACTAAGTTTTAATGTAATTTTGCGCAGTTTTGGGTGTATTTATTATACTAGTCACCAAGTAACTGACCAGGTATGTTATCAATAAAGAATCCCGTGTTCAGGTACATACGTGACAATCACACTGTGTATTACATATCGAAAAAGAACAATTGTTTTGGTAAGTGCGAGTACTTTACAGTGCCAGTAACATTACAACAACAACACGTCAACTGTTTAGTCGGATACACAAATAAAACGAGTGCAGAGACCACGTTATCAAAATTGACTGAGAAAAACGCTGAAGTTCTTGATACAAGTTGTAAAGATCTAGCATATATTTCAGGAATTTTAAAAGTCCCACTCGTAGTACTAATGGACACGGAAACAGACACTATATTTCTCAAAAATGTAAATTAACATTAAAAAAACCTATTGCATTGAAATTAATTTGCATATAATAAATAAGCCGGAGTTATTGATGACGAGTTATCAATGTGATCCCATTGAAATACTAGACACAACAAATTCAAAAGGTGTTGGTTCGGGTGGGAGTTTTACAGTTGGTGGAGGTGTTTCAATAGGAAAGGATACATATGTAGGTGGGAATTTATCTATTTCTGGTACAACAACAAGTTTTGCAGACAACATCATTGCGTTAAATACGAATCCCACGAGCTCTGTTGACACGGGTTTTATTTTTCAGAGGTACAGTGGAGATATAACAAACAATAATAATTATAGTGCATTCATTTACAGTGAAACTAACAAGGAATTCGGCATAGGATTTGCTCGTGACGATACGCGCGGAAACATTACTCTGAATACTTATCTTCCCATTCGAGTAAGCGGAGTCAATATCACGGGAGGGGCTTTATCTGCTACTTTTAATAGTAACACGGTCGGGCCCATTTACACAACAGGCGGAAACGTAGGCATAGGGACAACTTCTCCTCAATGTACTTTGGACATTGTTGGAAATGTCAAAGTAAGCAATGGGTTTACGGTTGCAAATGCAAACTTTACTAATTTGACAGCACAAAACGCATTGGTAAGCAATTTGACCGTAGGGGCACTGATTGCAAATGGCACTGTAAATACTGTAGGTTCGATCTACACTACAGGTGGTAACGTCGGTATAGGGACAACACAACCAGGGTATATCATGGATGTAAATGGAATACTAAATGTAGCCAATAATCAAAAAATTGGGAGTGGGGCGGATATAAACCTGTCAGGGCAGGCGGGATTATTTGTAAGCGCCTTAAATGGTCAAAATGCTGTGGTGGCATTTGATGTATTCAACAAGACAGGTGTTACATTGGGAATCGACCGATCAGATTCAACTTTCAAGATTTCCATGGGTGCTGGAAAAGGAAATGGAACTTTTACTTCACCCGTATTTGTATTGTCTGGGGCTGGGGGAGTTTCAACAGGTTCATTGAATGCCACAAGAGGTACTTTTGCAACACTAGGTTCAAGTTGGCTATCAGCAACAACGATAACAGGAGCTAACCTTAGTTTGTCAGGTAACTTGAACGTGGCAGGTACACTTACTGTAGTAAATGTCACAACGACAAATATATCCGATACAAACATTACAGCGGGTACAGCAACTATTACTAGCAATTTAGTAGCGATTGGCAATGCACATACCATTGGTAACATTTTTACAACCGGTGGAAATGTAGGGATTGGCACGACGACTCCTGGATACAATCTAGATGTCACTGGTACAGCCAGATTTACAACATCGATTACGACCGGAACTCTCCTTGCTACAACTGTGAACGCAGCAAATTGTACAATCAGCAATGCTGTACTCACGGCATTGTCTACAGGCACAGTTAATGCAACAGCAACTACAACGGGGACACTTACTGCTACGACAAGTGTAAACTCACCGAACGCGATTGTCACAAATGGAACTTTTACAAATGTCCTAGGTACTGCCATTACAACAGGAACACTTACTGCCACGACAAGTGTAAACTCACCGAACGCGATTGTCACAAATGGAACTTTTACAAATGTCCTAGGTACTGCCATTACAACGGGAACACTCAATGCAAATACAGGTACGTTTTTGACAGTAGGCACGAGTTGGTTATCTGCAACAACAGTCACAGGAGCAAATGTGAGTTTATCAGGGAATTTGAATGCGATCAACGCAAGTACCTCAAACATTACAGCGGGTACAGCAACTGTCACTAGCAATTTAGTAGCAACTGGTAATGCTAATACCGTTGGTAACATTTTCACAACAGGTGGCAATGTAGGTATTGGCACAACGACTCCTGGATACAATTTAGATGTCACAGGGACAGCTAGAATTACAACGTCCATTACAACCGGAAATGTGTATGCGACAAATGTGACTGCAACTAATATCGTGGCAACAGCGGTATCTACGGGTACACTTAATACGATCACGGGTATCACCACACCTTCGCTTTTAGTAACAACAGGTATCACTTCCAAGACAATGCTGATTACCAACAACTCGCCACAAGGTTTGGCTGTAGGAACAACGACAAGCACGACACCGAATTCCATAGTTGTTCAAAATTCTTCAGGGTATGCGGAAATTGGCGTAGCAAATGTAAATGGGGCATTTTCTAGTAACGGTGTAGCAGGAGACACAGTCATTAGAGGCTCGGGTAATGTGTGTATACAAAGTGGTACGGGAAGTGCAGAGGTTTACATAGCTACAAATGGAAATATAGGTATAGGTACGGGTAATGCGTCTGCGTGGGGGTTCGCATCGGGTTCAATGTATACATTTGGTGGAGGTATACCCAGTTATCCTCAATATACACTTGACGTAGGTGGTAGGATAAGAACAACCAGAGACATTCTTGTAGGAGACTTGAATTCATCTAATGACAGTTACTGTATTGCTATTGATGCAAGAAGTACTACAGGTTATAGACTGGGAATGGTTAAGAAATCAGGTCAAACTCCTTTCTTTTGCACAGCAATCAACAACAGTTATAGGTGGATGGTGGATACGCTTGGAGACGTCAGTAACATGGGCAACACTTATAGTAACTTAATGACACTTACAACTAACGGTCGATTAGGAATTGGAAATAGTAATCCAAGTTACAATCTGGATGTAGGTGGTGGACAAGTTCGCTTTGGAAATGGTGGTGCAGGTGTAGCCCTTTTACTCCAAGACATTTCCGGTGCTGCATGGACAATACAAACTCTTGGATACGTGTTGTCCTTTACAAGTGATACGTTTGGAACGGTCATGTCTTTATCCAACAATGGAACTATGACTCACAACGGCGCTCTGTTTGTTGGGAACAGTGCTCGATTCAACGGAACGGTTACAGCCGCTAATTTTGTATTCTCAGGAGGACTATCGGGAACAAATGTGACCTTTAGTAATTTATTAGTGACGGGTGGCGGCTTACGTGCTACTTTTAATAGCAATACCGTAGGTAATATATTCACAACTGGCGGCAATGTGGGTATTGGCACAACAAGTCCAGGTTTTAATTTAGATGTCACGGGTACGGCTCGTTTTACTACAGGAATCACAACGGGCACACTTGTTGCTACGACAAATGTCAGTTCAGCTAATGCAATATTTACTAACAGTACCCTGACTAACATTGTAGGTACAGCCATTACAACGGGCACACTTGTTGCAACAACGAATGTAAGTGCACCAAATGCAACCTTTACTAACAGTACCCTGACTAACATTGTAGGTACAGCCATTACAACGGGCACACTTGTTGCAACAACGAACGTAAGTGCACC
>Ga0214923_10001777_pt1 | contig 29988 bp, 41 predicted proteins | sample LL1510_MetaG_FD_177993 | JGI IMG/M metagenome (GOLD analysis project Ga0214923, IMG submission 177993) | Freshwater microbial communities from Lake Lanier, Atlanta, Georgia, United States - LL-1510 | ecosystem: Environmental > Aquatic > Freshwater > Lake | place: USA: Georgia | collected...
AGTTGCTCACCACGGAATGGAATACAGCGGTGCCTGGGTACGAACAATCCATTCAAAGCACATGGAATAGTCAGTACAAGTTCATCATCGAAGTCATGTTCGACGCGACGAGTCGTCGCACATTTCGTGCCTTCTGCAAAATCCCTTCATTGGATTTGTCAGCCGCTCGCGATGGCCTTATCGAAGGGAGCTTCCCCTTCATCATCTCTCAGGAAAACACAATTCATACACCTAGTACTGTTTCATCTTCCTTCTTCACGAAGATTGCTTAAAGGATAAAGGAAAAGAGAATATGAGCGAGCAACTGAGAGACGCAGCCTTCAACGCAGACGAGGTGGCCCTTGTTGAGTTCGAGCACAGGGGCCAGCGGTACGCCATCAAGCCACCAACGCTGCTTCAGCAGAAACAAGCGAAGCTGGCAGCGAAGACGAAGGAAGGCATTGACGAGACGCTGATGGGCGTCCTTCTCCTGGTAGGCTGCATCGTCAACCCAGAAACATCCGCTCCTGTGTTTCAACGCGCTGACGTTGACGCCCTGATGCAGCAACCCTCGACGCCCAACAGCTTCCTCGGCAAGGCCCTCGCAGCCTTCGGCAAGCTGTCGGAGCAGACTTCGGCGGTGGAGAGTTTTTTCGAAGCAACCGGGCAAGGCAGCTAGTCTATTTCATTGCCCGGGAGCTGGGGAAGTTTCCCAGTGAAGTTGAGGAGACGTTGACGGCTTTTGAGTTGGCAGAATGGAGTACCTTCTTCAAGATGGAGAAGGAGGCACACGACGACGCGATGAGGAAAGCGCAGCTTAAGAAGCGGAGGTGACGGCATGGCACTCAGTCTTGGAAGTCTCTTCGTCAAGCTGTCTGCAGACCCTTCCGAGCTCGTCAAGGGTATGGATTCCGCCGCCGACAAGGTGGCGAAGTTTGGCAACAAGCTGAACGAGATTTCCGGCAAGCTGGGTGCCTTGGGAGTCTCGCTCGCTGCCATCGGTGCCGGGGCAATTCGCCTCGCGTCTCAATTCGACTCACAGGTGAAGGGCGCCACCGACAACCTCTCCAACAGCTTCGCCGCTGTCTCGGTTGAGGTGGGCCGGGCCCTCCTGCCTGTCATCAACCTATTGACGCAAGCCTTCGCGACGCTCGCTGGGTACCTTCGAAGCGTGGACCCTGAGACGAAGGCGCTGGTTGCAGGATTCGCCGCAGCAACAGCCGGGACGCTCACCCTTGTTGCTGGTGTGGGCAAGGTGGTTTCCGCCTTCACGTCCCTTGCCCCTGTCATCTCTGGGGCCCTGGGGCCTATTGTGCCCGCCATGCTGCCCGTCGTCGCGGTGGTGGCAGCCATCGCCCTCGCGGTGCCCCTCCTGTGGCAGGCATGGAAGGAGAACTTCGGCAACATCCAAGGCTTCACCACATATGTTGTCGATGTCATTGTCGAGAAGTGGAACGCCTTTAAGGGCTACTTTTCACGCACTGTCTCTTTCCTCGGCAGCGCATGGGAAACATTGACGGGCTTCCTGTGGAGCTCGTGGAGTGTCGTCATGAAGGGCGTGGCCAGTCTGGCAGGCAGCGTCGCCAAGGCCTTCGGTGCAGATTGGACAATGGAGCTGGATGCATTCAATGAAACCATCGACGACATCGCGAAGCGGGGCTTTGGTGGACTTGTGGAGGACGCCGTCGACGGTGCCACCATTGTCGGCAAGGCATGGATGGAGGGCGCTTCGGATATCGGACGGACATTAAAGGATAAGGTGGGCGGAGCCATCAAGGGCGTCTTTGATGAATACGGCAAGGGCCTCGACAAATTAAAGGCACTTCCTGGCGCTGTTGCGGGAAAGACGGAAAAGAAAAAACCGCAAGTGATGATGATGGAGGAGATTATCATCACCGGAAATCTGCCCACCATCGCTGATCGCATCGGCGAAGGCATGAAGGCAGCAGGTGATTCGCTCATCGCTTCTATGGGTGAGGTGGGACAGCTCGTGTCCTCATTTGCTCAAACAATGACTGCTACCGGAGATCCACTCATCGCCTTGACGAAGGTGTTCGCCGAGCTGGTGATGAAGACTGAGTCATTCTCGAAGCTGATGGACAATAGCCTCAAGCTGCTTGGGTCTATCGTCAATCTTTTGGACAAGTTGTTTGGTTGGTTGTTCGACTTGCTCGGCACTGTCTTTGATGCGATCTCAAACGCAATCGATGCGGTTGCAGAGTTCATTGACCCGAGACCGAATCAACTCGAAGTACCGGGCGGACTCAAGGAAATCGAAATACTGCCACCTAAACAACAGACAGACATTCTGGAGCCATTGACGGACGCAGCCACCGAGGCAGCAAAGGCACTCAACAAGCTGAACGAGTCCATAACGAATGTTCCTGCAGGCTTCAGGCTGGCCGCTGCTCGCTTCAATGCGACGCGTCCCGACGTGATGTCTATACAGAGCGGACGGGGCCAGCCCATCGAGGTCAGCGTCAACCTGGACGGTCGCCGCTTCGCGAAGACTGTCAACCTCGTGAACGTTCGCGACTACTACATCAACACCGGAGGCCTGCCTCCGCCCACTAGGCCCTAACATGCCCTTCCTGTCCGCCAATGGCCTTGAAATACCTGTTGCAGCCGACACGATGGCTGAGTCTATCCGCGAGATAGGCCAAACGGTGCAGGCCTTCTCCGGCACTCTCGTCAGGAGTCGACAGACGGTCAAGCGGGACATTGACTTAGAGCTGCCCTTCATTGAGCCCGTCCTAAGCGGCCAGTGGGAGAGGTGGCTGCGTGGAGAGGGCGAGGCGTGGAACTTCGTCAATCTTTACGGAAGCAAGGGGACGGCGCCTGAGTCGGGGTACTCTGGCACCATCGACGCAGGAAACGGAGTCTCTGGGGCTGCCTTGCTGGTGTCCTCCGGCAGCCACGCCTACCGAATCGCACCGAGTGGCAGTAGTTGGACCTTCGCCATTTGGTATTCAAACAACGCGACGCCGGGCACAGGCTATTCTCACTACGTCGTCACATCTGCCGGGAAAAAGTGGCTGAACGGCGTCCGAGACGACGCGGCGGTGACGACATGGGCGGCGGTTTCTTCTGGCATCCTGACTCTTACCGGCGGAAGCAATAGGCGCTTCGACAATCTCTTTGCCTTCCCTGCTACGCCTGATGACTCATGGCCTCCTGACTGGTACGGCAGCGCAGGCGCGGGCCTTGTGGCAGCCGGGACAGCTCGCCCACCCTTTCTGACGTTGACGGGTGATGCCATCCTTGAGACGACACGGACGGCTCTGGGGGAGGTGTCGACGACTTCGGTGGCTATTGCGCAGGGTGGGACTCGCCGAAGGCTGACGGCCTCTCTGAGGCAGACATGAGGACGGTTTCCACCGCTCAGCAAACCATCCTTGAGGGTGGCCTTCGTGGGCAGCACCTAAAGGTTGAAATCAAGGACGCCGGAGGCACCTGGAGGGACATGGCGTCCTACCCCGGGTTTGACTCTGTCCGCGGGGCATCATGGCGAGAGAGTCTCGACGGGGGCATCGCCTCGGCTGAAATAAGTTTCATTCGCGAGCTTGACGGCCTCAGTCTTGCGCCTCTCATCGACAGCGGGCCTAACAAGGGCTTCGTGCCCACGGCCTCGACGGTGGCCCTCATCGCCATCAACCGGGAGATTCGACTTAGTGTCGCCTCGATACCTGGCGACAATGCGGCCACATCCGGTCAATTCGAAGTTTTTTTCCATGGGAAGATTGACGGCTTTGACGTTGCCGACAACCCCATGACGGTGACGGCGAAGGACTTGGCGGGGCAGCTCGTCGAGACATACATCGAGGCCGAAAGACACTACGCAATAGCAGCGGTTTCCGGAGCGCCTGTGGGCGTCCGCGTCTTCGAGCCGGGGCAGGCTTATGTGTTGAACGAATACGTCATGCCCACCGAGGGGAACCGCCTCATCTCTGGTGCGGCTCGTTTCTATAAGGTGACGACGGCAGGCACCGCGGCAGTCTCAGAGCCATCGTGGCCAGCGTCAGGGACTGTCTCAAGTAACACGGTTGTGTTCACTTATCAGGGCACCCTATCTGCGACGACGGGGTATGCGGTCGAAGCTGTGATGCAGCAGATTCTTAACGACAACGGCTTCTCCTCCTTTACCCTGTCGACTCCCACCTCGCCCTCTTGGAATATCACGGCCTACAGACAGGAGCGCACCTCCGTCTTCGATGCCCTCCGGACGCTGGCGCTTCAAATCGGGTGGGACTTGCGGATGAAGTGGAACTCAACAGCCTCTGAGTTTCGCCTGACTTTCTACGATCCCAATCGCTCGAAGACATCTCCAGACTTCACCTTCACGCAGGATATGTACGAAGCGGTGACCGGGGCGGCCATCGACAGCGCAGACATTCGCAACGTAGTTCGAGTCATCTTTTTGAATGCCGCCACCACGACACCAGACGGCATCGTGCCTCGTGACTTTGTTGAGGTGTCGGACGCAAACAGCATCACGAAATACGGGCGGCGATATTTTGAAATCGCAGAGGATGCCACCTCAAACATTGACTCAAGCAGTGAGGCGACGACTCTGGCGAATGCGGCGTTGTCTGACTTAAAGGAGCCGACGCTGTCGCATGAAGTCGTGCTCGCCTATGCCTTCCCCTGGGCAGAGCTGAACGACTTGTTCCGCTTCAATACCAACGGCAGACATTACAGTTCAAACCAAGACCTCGCATGTGTCGCGATTCAACATGACGCATTCGAGGGAGAGTTGAAGACGACGCTATCTTGTCGAGGCAAGCCCACCGCAGGCGCTCGAATATGGGCGGGAATGAATCGCCCCTTGCCTGACCTCATCAAGCCCAAGACGCCGATCACCTTCGGTATCTCGACGACGGGCATGGCCATTACATCAACGCCCATTCCTGGCGGCGCTCGCTTTAAGATGGGCTTCACACCTCTTCTTCGGGCAAAGCCTGTCTTCTACGAGTTGCACGTCTCGTCTGCCACCATCACGACGCCGGACAGCTCCACGCTGGTGACGAGGACGGATGCACGCGAGGTCGAGTTGACGAAGTTGAACCCCGGGACAACCTATTACGTCCGCTTTATTCCCATTTTTAGGGACGGCGAGAGGGAAGCGCGGGGCCTTATCTCAACCGAGACAACATTCGTTGCTGGCCGCACGGTTTCCCACCACCTGGAATCCGAGATTGCCTACTCGCAAGCGCCTCTCAATCGGCACATGGAAAGCCGCTTCGGCGGAGCAGCTGGGAAAGACAATCTTCCGGACCATTGGGAGCTCGTTAGCGGCACTCTGGGGACGGAAGTTTCATCAAAATACGATGACACAGCAGGCGTGGGGAATGCTCGTTCAGGCCTTTACTACCTCCGCTTTGCCACCACATCCAGTACCGGGGCTGTCAAGACAAAGCCCATGGTGTTGACGGGTGGGCAGCGGTACAAGGTGACAACGCTTGCGAAAAACATCAGCGGGACGGGCAACTGGAGCCAAACGGCTCGATTGCTGAAGTACGACAAGACGGCGCTGTCTTCAGAGCAATTCAGCCACGCGGTGACCGAGGAGGTCGGCACCTGGTTTGACCGGACAAACTACCTCAACGCCGGGGCCAATGCGCGGTACATGCAGCTAGAGGTCGGGACGGGCAGCTCATCGACGCAGAGTTTCGACGTTGACTCTGTCCGCATCGAGGAGGTGCCGGACATCGCCCGGTATTACCACACAGCAGGGGCTTCTATTCCGAACGCTACCTCAACCATCATCAACTTCGACACCGCCTTCGACTCGCAAACCAACAGCAACGTCACCACTGGGGCGAGCTGGGCCTACGCTGCGCCGAGGCGGGGCTATTACCTAATTCAGACGGCGGTAACGATTGTCTACGCCAACAACGACAGCGGCACATGCTACATCGAGGTGTTTAAGAATGGCAGCGTCGAGCGGCGAATCTGGCGACAGTCAGGCCACGTCCTCCGTGAAGAAACGCAGTATATGGCCTCCTGTATTCTGTACCTTAACAGGGGCGATGACATCGATATTCGCATCTATCAATCGACGGGCCATGCGCGAAACCTTGAGGGCGGTACACAGACTTACGTTGAAATCATGCAGGTTGCTTAGGTAGACTCTGGCAAGGAGGCACACATGCGACGACTTATGGTGGCTTTTTTTTGTTTCTCTGGGTTGACCTTCGGGGCTGACAAGCACGTCGGCACCATCACGACGACGGTGGCTAATACGTCTCTTTCCAACAGCACGACAGCCGTGCCGTTTACTCTCGCCAAGGGCGGTCGGTACATGGTCCAGTGCGATGTTGAAGCATGTGTCGCCTCCGTCAAGACAGGTACAACGGCCATCAAGTGCAGCGGCGTTGCAGGCGCTGCGACTGTGGCCAATCGTGTCGGACAGAAGATGATTTACGACCTGACGCTCGCCTCTCCGGATGAATTCATCGCGGTGGTGGCCACCACTGGGGCGACGACATGCGAAGTCTACGCGGTGACGCCATGACGAGGGCCCTCCTGGTATTCGCCGGGTTTGTCATCGCTGGCGCTGTCTCCTTCGCACAGGTGGGCGGACGTGGGCGGAACGTCGCCTTCGTCGATGGCACCACCATCAGCCCCACCTCAGTGCAGGCCTCCGGTACTGCCGACCAGTTTGTGTGCACAGCGACAACCGCTGTCTGTGAAGTTGAGACGGCCACCAACGCCACCACCATGACGGCTACCGTACCCGCCTTCGACATCGGGCCCACGGCCACGCCGGACGCGAACGACCGCCTCGCCTGTTTTTCCTACGGAGCCACGGGCAGCAAGACGCGGGCCGTGTGCGTCGATAAGGAAGGCGACACGAGCGCCACCGGGGCTTTCAATTCCTCGGTCGCAAGCGGAAACCAAGCATACACCTGCACCAACACCGGCTGTAGGTTGTCCTTGGGAAACACGGCCCGCTATTTTGTGGATGACGGAACAAACCTTGAGGCCGTGGCGCCCATGCAGGCAACGACATTTAATGCGACGGACGCAACCAACGCCTCAGCCTTGTTTTCAGGCGGCAGCGCAACAAACGCCATGTATTTTCAGAGCAACACCACCGATGCTTTCACCGCAGCGGCTACGGGGTATGACTCTGCTTTTGTTTTCAAGCTCAACGAAAACATAGGCGACAATGACATCGGTTTTTCTGTCATTGCTTCAAACAACAGCATTCCGTTTTATTTGCAGGAAAACGGGCAAGCAACCTTTGCAGGCGCTGTGCGGAGCGGCACCGCCGTTTTTGAAGCAAACGGCAGCACAAGCGTTTTTTTGCAGGGAAAACCCGCTGACGGCGCATCCGCAGTTGCTATGGTGTTGCGAAGTACCACCAACCACGCAACCTCTGGCGCAAAGTTGGTTTCCGTCCGAAACAACACCACGAGCGAGGTTTCTTTCATCGACTATTTGGGCAACCTGAGCGGAAACAGCTACGCCGCCACGGCCACGTCTGGTAGCAGCTTCACCGGAGGCAATTCCAGCACCTCGCTCACAATGACGAGCAACGCGACTGACTCAGTGACTTCGGGCTCAGTGCCAGCGATTCGGCTCAAGGCTGGCGTTGATATTGCTAGTGCTGATTTGGCTCTTGCGGTCGAAAGGCATGATGGGGCGATTGCGTTTTCCATTCAAGAAGATGGACAAATTACGTTTGGAGCATCAACGCAGATTCTTAATGTTGGATATTTTATGCAAAGTGCTGCAGCAATTACTATCGCAGACAATGGCGGAGGAACGGCTGCGGCGTACACATGGCAGCCTTCCTACGGAAGGGCCCTCACGCATTTTACCTGCAACGATGCCGACGGTTGCGATATTACATTAAGCGAAACCAACATCGGCTCTGGGGTGCATCATCGGGCCATTAATGTTTCGGCAAATAACATCACATTCACCGACACGGCCGGAGTCACTGAAATGGCCGGCAACTTTACAGCCGGGCAGTGGGACACCATCGAGTTTGTTTATGTGACGGACCGTTTTGTGGAAATCGGAAGGAGCAATAACTAATGAAAACCAACACGCTCAACGCATCAATCCTTGCAGCCGGAATTGCCCTTGGTGCTGGTGGCGCTGTCGTTTCGCAAGCTGCCGACGCGGACAAGGTGGTGAAGCTGAAGAAGGAAAACACGCGCATCAAGGTGGCCAACTATACCCACCGGGAAGACGGAAGCTGGGTGTTGGTTGTGTGCGGTATTTTGCACGACAACGAAGGGAAAGCCCTTCCGGAAACGTGCCACGAATGCCCGGCAGTTTTTCCTGCTGTCGAAGATGATTTTGTGTCCTGTCATTCTATGGGTGAGGGGTTGGAATGAAGGACGAGGACCTCGTGAATCAAGTCATGCGCCTTTACGAGCTCGTGTCTCTTTTCGAGGACGAGCTCTCGAAGCGTTTTGACTTACTCGAGGCCCAACTACGAGAGCAACGGCAACACCTGGCCGCGTTGACGAGCACAGCGGACAGGGCCGCGATGAATCAACCTCAATTTCGGGGACGCTATGAACCTGAGTGAGTTGCCGAGCTGGCTGATTCCCTTCATAGGAAACATCTCTGTTGCCCTCACTATGCTTCGGGTGCTGTCGGCAAGGCTTGAGGAAATCAAGGCAGAGTTGCGAGAGTTGAACCGTGACTTCCGCAACACGCGAGAGCAAGTAGCAGCCCTGCAGAAGAGCGACGGCTTCCAGTCTGCGCAGATTGCCAAAATAGAGGAACGCCTAAGCCGTCTGGTCGACTCATGGAAAAGCCAAGCCTAAGCCGGAGACAGCGCTTCCTTGATTGGTGCTACTCCCAGCGGGGGCGGCCCTATATCTGGGGCGCGAAGGGCCCTGATGCCTACGACTGCAGTGGACTTGTCACGGCAGGCTTTCTCGCGGTGGGCGGAGAGGACTGGCGTGTCACCCATAACAGCCAGCGTCTTTTCACCGTCCTTCGAGACATAAAGGACAGGCCGGCGAAGGCGGGAGACCTCGTCTTCTATGGGCCGCCCAACAGAGTGACTCATGTGATGGTGTTATGGGAGGATGGGCGCGTCTTCGGAGCGACTGGAGGAGGCAGCCAGACGAAGACGCCGACGAAAGGTGCTGAAGTGCAGTTCCGAAGCAAGGTAAGCTATCGGCCGGACGTGAAGGGCTTTAGGGCCTTTCCTTTTGAGGACTGACAATGGACATCGAAAAAATCGCGAAGGTGATGTTTGAGGCCGTCAACTCTGGCGACTGGGCGGCGGTGGCTGGAGCTGCCCTGGTGCTTATTGTCGCGGGCATTCGCCTTTACGGGCAGAAGGTGCGCGGGGCGCTTCCGGACGAAAACCTCGTCGACAAGGCCCTCACCTGGCTGCTCGAGTCGAAGCCGGGCGGGTGGGTGCTCAACATCCTGACGGCCATATCTGGCGCTATGGGCACCGCCCTTCTCGCCGGGGCACCCATAACCTTCGGCCTCATCAAGGCTGCCCTTCTGACTGCCCTGTCAGGCGCTGCCTTGTGGGAGTTGCTGAAGGACGTGCTTGGGTGGTGGGCCTCGAAGCAGGCTGAGGGCGCAGGCGCTGCTGCTGCCGGGAAGATTAAGACGACGGCACAGGCCCTCAAGGCCATCAACTCGAAGACGGACAAACCCTTCTGATGCTGCCCCTGGCGGTGGCCCTCGTCCTGTCTCAGGCTGTCATTCGGCCTCCGGCGAAGGAGATTCAAGGGGGCGTCGCCATCGTCCAGGGCGGAGCGGTAGACTTGACGCCGGGGGACTGTCTTGTCCCTCGCGATAGGTGCATCGACTACGCACAACAGGCGGAAGGGTGCTTCGCGGAAAGAGAGGAGCTCCGCAAGCGGCCTCCGATGCCTCCTGCGTGGGCCCTCGTTGTCGCTGCCCTTCTCGGCGTAGGTGCAGGCGTGGCCCTTGCCTCGGCCATCAACCCATGAGGTGGGCTCTGCTTCTTGGGGCCCTGTCATCGTGCTTGCCCTTCCGCGTGCCCTCCTGTCGCACTGGCTGCGGGATGGGCGCTTACGTCGACGAGGAGGCCTGTCAGGCGCTCTCCGAGGCCGAAGCGGAGGGTGTTGAGGCCTTCGCCTACCTCGACGAGGGCCTCTGCGACAAGCTGTCAGCGTGGACGCTTTATACAGTCACCTATGAAACAAGCTGGGTGGACTCATGGGGACGGAGGGTGGCTGGGCTGACTTATTGCGACCTACAGGCCGTGGAGGTTGCGGGGACTCACTGGACGAGGAATGCCTACTGGCACGAGCTCGCCCACCTTGCCCAATGTCCCATTGAGGACGGGGCCCACCGCACCTGGGAGGGCCTTGGTGTCTGGAGCCACCTTGAGGCGCTCCGCATAGCCAACGAGTAGTTGCCGCACAAATACGGACACCTGAAGTCCTGCTGCCCGCGCCTGATGTCGGAGGAATGCTTCGAGCTCATCCGACATCGAGACGGTGATTGAGGTGGGGAAGCGTAACACCAGCTCTCGCTTGCCCAGCCGACGCCTTCTTCTTCTCTGGTAGCACCTACCGCAGACGCCTCGCTTTTCAGTGGGCCTCTCGTTGCAGTCTGGACACGTCATGGGACAAGCACAGGCTCAAGGAGGAGGAGAAACCATGTCCCAAGAAACATCAGGACAAGAAACACGACAGCACCGATAAAGTCAGCGGGGGACTCCTTCGCCATCTTCAAGACTTCGTTCCACATATCAGCCTCCGAATCTTTTGATGAGTGCTTCGCGAATGACTTCCGACACCGTCAACCCACGCAGCGAAGCTGCATGAGAGACGCGGTTATAGGTCGACAACGGCAGGGCGCAAGAAACCAGCTTCCGGGCGATTCCCTTGAGTGGCGTGCGCTTCGGCTTCATTCCCATCGCCCTGCGGCGCTGTCGCTGGTAGCAGGTACCGCAAAGCCCCTTCGCCGCGATGACGGAAGGGGCCTTGCAGTTGGAGCAGGTAGCGTTCATGGCTTGACCTTCGTCGCCGTGAATCGGGAGGAGTATCGAGTCTCGGCGAGGGCCTCAAGCGACACCTCAAGTGCCCACGCCTCGTTCTCTGGCAGGCTTTTCTTGAGCTCCTTCGCAATCGCCTCAACCTTCGACTTTTCGACGCTAACAACGTCCCACATTACGTCACGGCCCGAGGCCCTCTGGAGGAGCTCGACGACCTGGGGCCCCGGGTAAGACACCGACGCCACCTGGGAGAAGCGATACCGCATGCCCCCTGCATGAATCTCCGGCACGTTCTCCAACTCGACGCGGATGGCCTCCTCCAGCTCATCCTTCCGCGTTGTCAGTGCCTTAATGACTCCGACGAGCCGCTCCCTCTCCTTCGCCGTGGCGTCGAGATCACCCGCCGCTAAGTCTCTCCCCCACGCCTCGGCGCTCTGCTTCGTGGCGTCAATGTAGGCGTGGCAATTGGTGCGAAACGGACAGTTGGCGCAGGCAGCGCCGACGTTCGCAGGGTACTCCTTCGCAAGCTCAATCTGAGTGGCGGTCACCGCCGCATAGTCGAGGGCCTCGTCGAGGTCTCTGTCCGTATAGGTGACGGTCTGCTCGATGCCATGCCGGAGGAGGACGAGCCGGGCTGGCCACGCCTTCTGAGGCCAATAAAGGCTGCGCAGGGCTGCAGCGTACAGCCTAAGCTGAAGCGAGGCGTTCACCTCGGCAAAAGTAGGGATGAGATGGCCCGTTTTGTAATCGATGACTTCGAGGCCTCGTTCGGTGAGGTCCACGCGGTCGATAAAGCCTGTCAACTGATGTTCCGTCCCTGGGATTGAGATGTTGAAGCCGAGCTCGGCGTGATTCACCGTGGGCCATGGGTTCTGGGCGTCGAGGTACTTTCCCACCATGGCCTGCCCCTCGCCGAACAGCGTTAAGCCTGAGAGGCCAGAGTGCTGGTAGGCCTCCTTGTAGGCGTTGAGGCCATCGACCGTCATAGGCTGCTTGCCCTCGGCGAGCATCTTCCCAACCTTCTCAAGTGCGCTGTGGACGACGGTTCCAAGTTCGAGGTGATCTGCCCGCGCCTGGGGCATCATGTCGATGTAATGGAACTTGTAGGCCAGACGGCAGGATTCCCAGCGGTTGATTCGAGTTGCGCTGATATTCATTTTTTTCCCCTTGTTTGGTGTTTGTGCTGATTACTTCTCGACGAGCTTCTTGTATGCCTTCTCAATGTGTGCCTTCAGTACTGCACGGAAGTAGACCGCCTCGGCCTTCGACAACACCGGCAGAGGATAGGTGCCTGCCCACTGCATGACGTGTTCGATCTCGATGCCCTGCTCCTTGGCGGCACCTGCTATGCACTCAACCAGCCCCAATACCTTGAGATTGATATCCCTCATGCCCTCAACAGACAGACAGGAGAAGCCTTCTGGAAAGTCTGCGGTCAGCTCCCATCCTTCGAGCGCCCCGTCATAGCTATCGTTGATAAGTTCCTGAAGCGTCTTCGCGTCGCACATCATTGGTTCAGTATTCACGGTTTCCTCGTTTGGTGTGGGTGCTGCATGGGACGGGGTCTACATAAAAAAATCGCAGGCCTCGGGATTCCAAGGCGCGCATTGATCATTGTCCCAACGTATGGCTCTCTCAGTCGCAAGTTGGCTGATGTATGCGTAGACGCGTTCGCAATTCAGATTTCGCTCCGCGCATTCAGTTGCAATCCAATCCGAACTGAGCGGCATGCCGTAGTTGTCCTCGTAGTATTCTGCGAAATCTTTTTCGTCGGGCGTCATTTCAAGCTCCTCGTTTTCAGGGCCGGGTGATTCCGGCGACCTGATGAACACAATATACACTAGATATTTGGTCTGTCAAGCGTATCAACGAAGAAAATCGACAAAAAATAAAGTTCCAATGATTTCATGATGTTAGGCAAGGAAAAACCCCCGGCCCATGAAAGCACCGGGGGCACAGCGTAGGAAACGAGGGGGAACCTACGCTGTTTTTCTCCTCTCGATTTCGGCCACCACCGCAGACAACCAGTGGGCGGTCGAGGCGTGGAAGCGTGCCTTTTCGGGGTCGGCGAGCTCCTTCTCGGCCTGCGTTCTATACCATGCGAGACCTCGCGTCTCGACCGAGCTCAAGGGCTGGCCCTTCAACTTTCCGAAGGGGACGAGCACGTCACCGCTACCGGCCTCAGGCGCTGCCTCCTGCCTCTCCTCGACCTCGCCCACGGGCTGGACCTGCCGGGGCATCTCTCGACGCTGGGGGGCCACCACGGAGGCTGCGTTGCCGTCGTCATCATCGGCCACTACGCCTGCGAGCGTCGACAGCCCATACCTCCGGGCATAGGTGATCGCGCTGCCGTAAGCCTGCGGCGTCTTCTGTTGAGGCGCTGGCAGCCAGCAGGTATCGGAGATCCATTCCCCTGACTTATGCAGGAGCATCGTCTCGACCTCAACGCCTTCGGCTGAGTTCCTGCAGCGTTGAATCACGGAGATGCCATTGGCAGTCAGGGCAGGACGGCAGGCGTCCATGACTGAGGCTAGGTCAGCATACCTTGAGCGGAAATGAGGATTCTCGGAGGACTTCAGCGCCGCCCCCATCTGAGCTTGAGCGAGGGCGAGGGCTTGAGCAAGTTCGGTGATTTTTTCGGATTGATTCGGATTCATTTGTTTCCCCTTGTTTTTTTGCTTCGGTTGAACAGCCGTTCAAGCTATAGGTTAAGCCTGACTCGCTATCAAGTTTTTTTTGGAGGTCACATGCCGGAAATCGATTCGCCGTTCGTTGCATACAGAGTTGCCCAGGTGCGACATCAGGCCTCGTGGGAAGGCTTCCGCGTAGGCTTTGTTGTGGGCGTTTCGCTCGTCTTTTGTATGTGGGGAATTGTATGGGCGCTCCAATGACGGAAGAACAGCGTCAGGAGGAAATCAAGTCATGGGAAGATTGGCGGCGCTGCCTTTATCTTGAGCGCGTTGCGTACCTACTGTGGGTGGGTAAGTTTCGACGCGAGGAGGCCGAGGCGGTTGCCTTCGAGCGGTACAGACCCGGTCTTGCAATTCCCCGCCAGGTAGCGCCGTGAAGCCTTCGCCGAGGCAACTGGAGGTTCTCCAGAGCATCGACCGCGAGACGCGGCGCTTTGGGTACCCTCCCACCATCCGAGAGCTCGCCGAGCTCCACGGCGTGGCTTCGACGAATGCGATCGCAGACGTGGTGGGGTACCTGCTGGCGAAGGGCCTTGTCCGGAAGGCCTCAAGGCTTGCTCGGAGTCTGACGTTGACAGACGAGGGCAAGTCCTATCTGTCAGAGCTCTGACGACAGACGCATGACGCGTCAAAAAAAACAGAAAAAACATTGACGCTTCACGCCTGGCGCATAATGCTGCACCGTGGCCGTCTGGAAGCGGCAAATCTTAAATCGCGCAGTATGGCGAACCGCCCCGAGTGAGAGACTTCCAGCTCTCGCTTGTGTGGCGGTCTTTTTTTGGAGTCATCGTGAAATGGTACAAGCGATTCTCTGACTTCTCGCTCAGTCGAGAGGCCTTCACCATCAGCCCTCTCGCTCATCTTGTATACAGTGTCATTTGCGACACCGTGGCGAGGACTGGAGACGAGGGCGAACTTCGCGCAATAGACATCGACTCGCCGTCCTACCTCGCCCGGCTGTGCAACCTTAGACTGACGACTCCAGGTGAGCTCGATGCCCTCTGGGCGTCAAAAGACGGTCGACGAGAGATCCTGACGGTTGCGGTCACTGATGCGGAAAGCCTATCTTTTGCGGTCGGCCAGTGCGTCAAGGTGGGCCTTCTGAGTCGCCTTCAACGTGAAAGCGGGGACGTGTACGTCGTCGAAGGATTCACAGAAAAGAACCCCATCTTCCTGAATCCTGAAACCAGAAAGAAGCGAAAACAAAGGGAAAATCAAGAAAAGACGGGGAATGTCCCGGGACATACCGGGGACAGTACGGGACAACCCCGGTCAAGAGGAGAGAAGAAGAGAGGAGAGGAGAAGAGAAGAGAAAAGAAAAGCATTGTCGACAAGAAGCCGTCGACCGTGGCGAAGACAGAATCTCAAGAAACCTCTCCCATCAAGGAGCTCACCTCGCGCCTGACAGCTGCCTTCTCGGATGTTAGGAAGGAGGCCTACCTGCACCAAGGGGCAAAGGATGCCGTCGCCTTAAAGCGCCTACTCTCCTTCGATGCTTCGGAGGTCGAGCGCAGGTGGCGTCGGGGGCTGTCAGAGGCCGACCGATGGCTGAACATCTCGACCTTCGCGCAGCTTGCTCAGAAGTGGAACGACCTCGGAAGCAAACCCCAGGGCACAGTCTCCCCACCTGCCCAGAAGACGAAGCGGCCAGACCTGCCGAAACCAATCACGATGGAGGAGTTCCGCGAGAAAATAAAAGACCAGAAGCCCTACGAGTGGAACCCACCGACGAAGAAAAAAGATGACGAGGCCGAGGACTTCGGCCTAATCTCGGAGGCAACAGAATGAATACGCTCGACGTCGAAAAAGCCATCATCAGCATCGTTGCTTCCGACTCCCAGGTGCGTCCGGACAGGGCTGCCGAGTCCTACGACGCAACAAGGCTTGCCCCTTCTGACTTCTCCTCTGAGGCCATCGGTGAGACGTGGGACATTCTGGGGGCCTTCCTGCGGGCAGGGCAGGCGGTCGACATCGTCGCCGTTGCGGAGAGGGCGAAGGCATCGAAGGCGATTCAAGTGGCGGGTGGGAAGAAATACCTCGCCGAGCTTCTCCTCGCCGTTGCACCTACGCGTCACATGCTGCCCGAGTATTCGCGCCTCGTGGCAGACAAAAGCCTCAAGCGCCGAGCGGTGGAGCTGTTGCGAGAGGTCCACAAGCAACTCACCGGTGGGCAACGTCCCACGGCGGAGGCGCTCGCCTACGGAGCGGACGGGTGGGCAGCGTTAACAGCCAAGCAGGCAAGCCTGCGCACTTCTGAGGGCGACGTCCTTCAGTATGTCGAGGAAGCCGAGCGGGCCCTTCGTGGAGAGCGCGTCTGGTGTCTCCCCACCGGTATTCAAGCTATTGACGACGTCATCGGTGGGCTTCAGTCCTCCGTCCTGACGATGGTGGGTGCGTACCCGGGCGTCGGTAAGTCTGCGCTTTTGGCCTCGATGGTGTTGGGTCTGGCGCAAAAAGACGTCAAGGTGGGTTTCTTTTCGCTTGAGGACGAGCGCCTCTGGGTGACGAAGCGATGGTTGGCGCTTTTTTCGGGCGTCTCGCTGTTTACGCTGGCCACTTATCGCATGAGCCAACATCAGCAGGAGGGCCTCTCGGATGCTTCGGCGAAGGTTTACAGCCTCCTTCGGAACGTCGTCATTGACGACCGCCCGGGCATGACGCCTGCGGAGGTGACTGCCTCGGCCAAGGACCTCATCCTGAATCACAAGTGCAAGGCCATCTTCGTCGACCACTTAGGCGAGATGAGGCTTGAGAGGTCAGACAGGTACGACCTCGACGTCTCCGAGGCCCTCGCAAGCCTTCGAGACGTTGCGAAGCGGTATACGGTGCCGGTCGTCGTCGCTTCGCATGTCAGACGGCGCCAGGGGCTAACAATCGACGATGCGCCGAGCCTGACAGACTTCGCTAACAGCAGCGCACCGGAGCGCATGGCCCGCGTCGCTTTGGGCCTCTCCAGAATACCAGGCGGCATTCGCGCATCGGTGCTGAAGCAGACAAATGGACCGAGCGGCCAACACCTAGGGCTGAAGATGATTGAGCACGCGGGCATGATTTCACAGACGGAGACGCTTCAGCTACCCCAGGAGGATTCATGACAGGCGAAGAAGAGGCGCTCATGGGATTATTTCTCCTTGATGGCGAGGAGTGGGCGAAGGCTCGGGACGCTTACCTTGAGAAGTGCCTCAAGACTAGGCCCTTGCTGTTAAAGCAACGTGAGTTGCTACTTGCTGAGTCAGACGACGACGAGGTCATGCGACTGGAGCAGGAAATCCAGAATATATGGGCGGGCCCGTGAAGCCACCGATTTCCTACTACGGCGGGAAGCAAAAACAGGCGCACAACATTGTGCCGCTTATCCCCAAACACACGGTGTACGTCGAACCCTTCGCTGGCGGGGCTGCAGTGTTTTTTGCCAAGCCGTGGCCGAATTCACAGACTAACAACGACTACCGAGAGGTGTTAAACGATAAAGATGAGCGCCTAATCAATTTTTACCGCGTCTTACAGACACCAGAAAAGCGCGAGGCATTGATTGAGCGGCTTAATTTGACGCTCTATTCCGAAGCAGAGCATGCGAAAGCGAAAGACCTCGCCAGCGGTGACGAAGTGCAACGGGCGTGGGCTTATTTTGTCAACATCAGCATGAGCTTTTCAGCCAAACTTCATGGCGGGTGGGGTCGAATAGTGTTTGGTATGAATTCAGCGGCAACATGGGTGCGACGGGTGGCGCGCTTGCCGGAATACCTAGAGCGCATTTCGTCTGTCTATGTTGCTTGCGATGATGCACTGACAGTCATCCGACAATGGGACTCGCCTCAGACTTTTTTCTACTGCGATCCACCATACCCAGAAACAAACCAAGGGCATTACGGAGGCTACACTTTGGAGGATTTTCAAGCATTGGTGGATACGCTCAACGAATGCCAGGGCAGTTTCATTCTTTCAAACTACGAGCAACCAGGCGCAACCATTCCGGAAAACTGGGAGCGCTTCGAATTCCACGCGACAGCTCATAGCCGTGGGCGCGTCGGCTATGACAGAAGCAAAAAGGCCGACGAGACAAACCAAAATAGACAGCGCATCGAAGTGGTTTGGAGACGCTTCAACCGCGTGCCAGTGCGAGAGGAAATCGCGAAGCTATATGCAAGTGGCGCCTTTGATTGCTTCGTGTCGCGCCCGCAACAAGAGGCCGAGACGCTGCCTCTGTTCGCATTGAGGTAGACTTGCGCCATGTATTGCCACGCGAGAGGCTGCCGAGACATGGTGACGAGCAACGGAAACGGGCCCTTCTGCTTTCATCATCAGCAACAAAACCTTGAGCGAGCAGGCAAGGAGCCGGTCTTCTTTCTGGGTGGTGGGTATGGGCGAAGCCTGTGCCATGTATGCCTTGAGATGGTTCCCTTTTTTCAGTGCGTCATCGAGTCTCACATGACAGAAGGACGGACGTGTGACGGCAGCAGTCAGGAGATTGCAGCCTTCCGAGTGACAAAAAAAGGGGCCATCAAATGGCAGAACAGAAAGTAGTTTTACCCTACCCACCGAGCGTCAACCGGTACTTGCGCTTTACGACAAAGGGCTACGCTTACCAGACGAAGGAGGCGGTGGCCTACAAGCAGGGCGCGAAGTTGAGGGCCTACTCCCAGGGCATGAGGCCAGTGCGGAAGGGCGAGGTGGGACTAATCATCACAGTGTATCGGCCACGAAGGACAGGAGATCTCGACAACCACCTCAAGGTGCTTTTGGATTCACTCAACGGCGTCGCGTACACTGACGACAAGCAGGTAGCCGAGATTTTCATCAGTCGTTTAGAGGATGCAGCAAACCCACGAGTCGTCGTGAGAGTGTACGAGAGGGAGGCGGTGCAGCCTCCGCCACCGGAGACGGTGCCTGATGGTGTGCTTGTTTTTTCTAAGTGAGGAGGCGTCATGTCTAGAAAAACAAAACTGAACGCGGAAGTGCAAAAGAAAATCTGTGATGCGCTCGCCCTCGGCAACTTCAGGCAGACAGCCGCGAAGGCTGCTGGCGTATCTCTCCGCACCTTTACCGAATGGATGAGGCTAGGAAAAAACAGAAACAACAAGGCTTTTCTGGCATTTCGCCGCGCAGTATTGGAGGCTGAAACTCAGGCTGAAATGAGGGCGGTGGGTCTCATCGTGCAGAAGGCTGCGGAGGACCCAAAGCACGCCCAATGGTGGCTGACGCACCGATGGCCTGAGAGATGGGCAGAGAAAACGCGGCTGCGAATGGAGCATACAGGCAAGGCAGGCGGGCCCATCGAGGTGAGCGATGCAAGGGAAAAATTATTCGAGCGACTCTCTTCGGCGCTTACTGCTTCAGGCGACCGAGATGAGTCTGACGAAGGCCCTCCGACGCCTCAGTGACAAAGAGGTCGAGGCGCTTCTGTATGACTGGCAGGGATTGTGGGCGAGAGAGAATCAGCTTCCACCTACGGGTCCGTGGCGCGTTTGGCTAATCAACGCCGGACGCGGATTCGGAAAAACCAGAGCTGCGGCGGAGTGGACGAGACAGCAGCTACTTCAGATGCCGGGCTGTCGGGTGGGCATTGTTGCGAGGACATACAGTGACGCAAGGGACGTGTGTGTGGAGGGCGAGTCGGGCCTCCTGTCCACCTTCTCGCCTGCGGAGAGGGAAGGCCTTGAGTGGAATCGCAGCCTCGGCGAGGGCATTCTCCGCAACGGTAGCCGATGGAGTGTCTTCACCTCCGAAAAGCCCGACAGCCTTCGCGGGCCTCAATTCCACTGCCTATGGGCTGATGAGCTCGCGGCGTGGGAGAAAAACCGGGCGGCATGGGAGCAGGTGCCCTTTGTGGTGCGCCTTCCGTGGCCATCAGCGCCTGAGAGGGCTGGACGCATTGTCGTCTCGACGACGCCTCGGCCTGTGAAGGAGATTCGGGAGCTAATGAAAAGCCTCGACACAGCAGTCACGGGCGGCACCTCCTTTGAGAACTGGGCCAACCTCAACAAGCTGGCGCAGGCGAAGCTGGAGACGCTGCGAGGGACTCGACTGGGACGACAGGAGCTCTTCGCCGAGGTATTGGACGACGCCCCGGGTGCGCTCTGGCAGCGGGCCAACCTCGACAAGCACAGGGTGGCGCTTGCTCCTGAGATGGCCCGCATCGTGGTGGGCGTGGACCCTGCCGTCACCTCCGGCGAGGACTCCGACGAGACGGGCATCGTCATCGCAGGGAAGGGCGTCGATGGGCGCTTCTATGTGCTGTCCGACAGGACATGCCGTCTTTCGCCTGACGGCTGGGCACGACGCGTCGTCGAGGCCTTCGAGGAGTACCAGGCGGACCGGGTGGTGGCTGAGGTAAACCAAGGAGGAGACCTCGTCGAGCGCATCCTCCGCAACATCTCGAAGAACGTGGCCTACAAGGGCGTGAGGGCCTCGAAGGGGAAGCGAGTCAGGGCAGAGCCCATCGCGGCGCTTTACGAGCAAGGCAGGGTGAGTCATGTCGGAGCGCATGAGAGACTCGAAGACCAGCAGTGCAACTTCACGCCAGACGGATTCGAGGGCAGCCCTGACAGGGTGGATGCCCTCGTGTGGGCGCTGACTGAGTTGACGGAGGGTACTCGTGTCGTCATTCGCTGACTCCTTCGATGTTGCGCGTAGGTGGAGAAATAAGGGAAACTAAGGGTATGGACTTCAAAGCCGCTTGGAAGGCGCTGTGGAGCGTCTCGTCGCCCTCACCACAGGGCATGATGGCAGGCGTGTCTTCGGGTATGCAACGGGCCCCCAGGCGCGGGACTCGCGAGCTGATGGTGGCCTACCGCGAGCAACCGTGGCTGCGGGCCATCATTCAACGCATTTCTCAGGACGTTGCGTCTGTTCCCTTCCGCCTTCTGGCGCCGACGAGGGCTGCCGGGACGGGCCTTGTCTCTCGTGCCATCGGGGCATCAAGGACGGTGCGCCAGAAAATACTAACAGACGGACTCGCGAGCGGTGCCCTGCAGGAGCTGGACTCTCATCCCTTCCTAACTCTCGTCAACATGATGAATCCTGCCCTTCGTGCTGTGGGCAGCTTCACGGTGACACAGGCCTTCCTTGACTTGAAGGGCGAGGCCTTCTGGGTGCTGGAGCGCAACGGTGCTGGGCAAGTTGTCGAGGCTTGGCCCGTGCCTCCCCACTGGGTGACAGAGACGCCCTCGGTAAACAACCCCGCCTACCGGATGTCGGCCTACGGGTGGACGAAGCAAATTCCTGAGAGCGACGTTCTTTGGTTTCGAACGCCTGATCTCGAAAACCCATACGGACGCGGCAGCGGTATAGGCGAGGCACTGGCCGACGAGATTGACGTTGACGAGTTCGCCGCCAAGCATGTCCGCGATTGGTTTTTCAACGGGGGCCGCCCCTCCGGCTTCGTCTCCCTCCAGGGGGCAGGCGAGGACGAGGTGACACGCTTCGAGGAGAAGTGGAAGTCGCGTTACCAAGGCATCGGGCGGGCACATCAGATTCACTTCACCAACGCGGCCATTGGGTACGAGGACCTCTCGCACACCTTCAGGGATCAGGAGCTCCTCGCCCTCCGGCAGTATCAAGCAGACCTCATGCGGCAGACCTTCGGCGTGCCCCCAGAGATTCTGGGCATTCTTGAAAATAGCAACCGTGCGACCATTGACTCCAGTTTCTACCTATACGCGAAGGGCGTGCTTACGCCTCGTCTCGTGGCACTCTGCGATGCGATGCAGGGGCTTGCCTCGGAGTTCGACTCTCGGTTGATTGTGGATTTTGTCTCGCCTGTGCCTGAGGACTTGGAGTTTAAAAAGTCTGCGATGGTGGCCCTCCCCACTAACTTCACTGTCAACGAGCACCGGGCGCTTGCCGGGCAGTCGCCCATTGACGGAGGGGATGTCCTATTCGCTGTGGCCCCTCCTCCCTCGCCCATCATGCTTGCGCAAGAGCCAATGTGGACGAAGACGGTGGGTGTTTGGAAGGCCTCGAAGGGAATCGATGATGTCGTCGACGCTATCGACGGCGACAAGTTGAACGAGAAGGCAGAGCCAGTCAACCGGAGGCGGCTTCGGCGATGGGTGGAAACCGTACTGATGCGCCTTGAGGTAGACAACATCGAGGAGATTCTCTCGAAGCAAAGCCTGACGAGAGATGCCCTGCAGGAGTCCTCCGAGAAAATTACCAACACCAACGAGACGACGAAGCAAGCGGTGCGAGACGCGCTCGAAGAAGGCGTCATGGCAGGCGAGGGCATCGAGAAGCTGAGGCGGCGCGTCGCGGATGTATTCGAGAACGCCACCAGCAAGCGGGCCCGCACCATCGCTCGCACTGAGGTGGTGAGCAGCGCCAACAAGGCCAACCTGGCGGCCTATGTTGCCTCTGGCGTGGTGACGGCGAAGGAATGGCTGTCGGTGCCTGACGCCAACACCAGAGACGAGCACCGGGGCCTAGATGGGCAGATTGTCGGCATTGACGCTCAATTTGTGACGCCCATGGGTGCGAGGACGTCTCACCCGGGCGGCTTCGGCGTGGGGGCGCTCGACATCAATTGCAGGTGCGCCATGCTGCCTGTCACTGAGCTCTCGCCGGAGGGCCGCTCCAGTCCCTTCGCGACGACGAAGGAGCAGCGGGAGGCCGAGTGGAAGGCCTTCGACAAGGCGGCGCTGTCATGGGAGGACGAGCTCGAAAAGGCGCTCCGACAGGCCTACAACGAGCAGCGAGACGCAGCGCTTGCTGTCTTCGATGCCACCTTCGGAAAGGCCGCAGGAGGCCGTAGGAAGGCCGTCAAAAAGCAGCCCGCACCAAAGCCGAAGGCACCACAGGGACAGCTTCTGTTTGAATTGTGAGGCGAGATGGGCCACAATAACGACATGCGACGACCCAGGCTGCTCGATACCTCAACGTGGAAGGCCACGCTTAAAGGCGAGGGCAAGCTGTGTGCAGTGCGGAAAGAGATTTTTTCCGAGGTGACGCAGACGGATGGTCGCTTCGATTTCTGTCTGTCAACACCTGCTGTCGACAGGCACGGAGACAGGGTTTCGCAGAAGGGCTGGCGGTTGGAGAACTACCAGAAGAACCCGGTCGTCTTGTGGGCGCATGACCAGAACATGCCCCCGGTGGGGAAGGCCCCCGTCGTGCTCGTCGAGAACGGCCGCCTCGTCGCTCGTGGCGTGGAATTCACGCCGAGGGACTTGTCGCCCTTCGGCCACATGGTGGGCGAGATGTACCGCAACGGCTTCCTTCGGGGCGTCTCGGTAGGCTTCCTGCCTGCCTCATTCAAGTACGCTGAGGACCGCTCAGAGATGGCCATCGACTTTGAGGAACAAGAGTTGTTGGAGTTCTCTGCCGTCCCTGTTCCTGCCAACCCCGAGGCGTTGCAGGAGGCGAAGGCGCTGGGCATTGAGTTGTCGCCTATGCTTCGATGGGCTGAAGCCATCCTCGACACCACCGATGGCACCCAGACGGTTCAACGGGGCATGGCAGAGAGAGTCTTTTCCACCCTCAACACTAAGCGGAGTTTTCCCATGTCGCAGAAACAAGAGATGGTTTCCCCCGACGAGATGGCCCAGCCCGAGAACGGCGATAGCGTCGAGATTGAAATCCCCGGCGGGCTTCAGCAACTGCATGACTTGCTCATGTTGCTCATGGGCGAAATGAAGGCCATGCGTCAGGAGATGGTCGAGCTTGTCGAGAAGATGGGTGGCTACATGAAGGAGATGAAATTGCACCCCGAAAACCCGACGCAAGAGATGCCACCTCTTGAGCCTATGAAGGCGAAGACGGAGCTCGTCGCGAAGAAGGTGAACGAGGAAGTCAAGCGACGCATCGCAGCCATGTTGGGGCGGCTGGACTGATGCCTCTCTCCAGAGACTATCCGCAGTCGGCAACCGATGCGGCCAAAAGGGCGTTGAAGCACAAAGAGGAAAACGACAGCAAGTGCGGAACGCGGGTGGGGTGGTTTCGAGCCGGGCAGCTTGCCAGACGAGAGCCACTGGAGCCGGGAGAAGTAAGGCGCACCTATAGCTTTTTAAGCCGGGCGGCAGTTTATAACACCGGCGAGTATTTCGACGCAGACGGGAAGGAAGTCTGCGGCAGTGTGATGTACGACGCTTGGGGTGGAGAGACAATGCTTCCCTGGGCCAAGAAGAGAGTCGAGGAGTTGGACGAAGAAGAAGAGAAGCACCTAACCCGAAGCAAAGGAAACGAAACCATGAGCGACTCAGGCATTGACGCGGTGGTGGCAAAGGCTGTGGCCGATGCCATGAAGCCGCTTGAGGAGAAGTTGAGCCAGAAAACAACCTCCAATTTCTCGCAGCCTCCGGCGCAGGGTCAAACCTCGTCGACTGGCATCGAGTATTCCGGCAAGGAAGTCGCCGAAGGCACCGGCCTCGGCTTCATCCGGTACGCGAAGGCGAAGGCCACCGCAGCGCTGCGCAGCCAGAAGGAAGGGCGGTATGTTGCCCCTTCCGACGTTGCGAAGGGCTGGGGCTACAACACCGTGGCGAAGGCGCTGAATCAGAACGACTTCGACAACGGCGGCTCGCTGGTGCATCAGCAATTCGCCTCGGAGATGATTGAACTCCTGCGGAACAAGACGGTCGTGCGCAAGGCTGGCCCGAGGGTGTTGCCGATGACTGGTGGCAACCTCACCATCGACCGTCAATCGGCCTCGGCGACTGCTTACTACGGCCAGGAGTCAACGGCCATCACGCCTTCTGACCCGTCGACTGATCAGATTGTTTTGACGGAGAAGAAGCTCACCGCGCTCACCGCTGTCTCCAATGACCTCATCCGCAACGCCTCAATCAATGCGGAGGAGTTCGTTCGGGATGACCTCCTCAACGTCATGGCCATTCGTGAGGACTTGGCGTTCTTGCGCGGCGCCGGGTCTGCTTCCGAGCCGACTGGCCTCCGCAACCGAATCGCCTCGGCTCATGTCTACGCTGAAACCATCGCCTCGGAAGGCTCACCCACCTTCGCTGAAATCAAGGCAGAGTTGGACAGGGCTGTCAGCAAGCTGGAACTCGCCAACGTGCCGATGCTGAAACCTGTGTGGTTCATGTCGCCTCGCACTAAGCTTGCCATCATGCGCAGCGCGGGACCTGGCGCTGAAGGCACCAACAGCCTGGAGCGTGAGATGGTCGAGAACGGGACGCTTCGCGGTTTCCCCTTCTATGCCACCGTGCAGATTCCCACCAATCTCGGCGGCGATGGCGACGAGTCCGAATTGTACCTCGTCGATATGTCGGAGGTGTTGCTTGGTGACTCGCTCAACCTCGAGGTCGAGGTCTTCCCCAATGGAGCGTGGAGCAACAGCGGCACCATCGTCTCTGGCATCTCGAATGATCAGACGGTCATCCGGGCCATCTCGAAGCACGACATTCAACTGCGACACACCACTGCTGGCGTGGTTGTCACCGAACTGAGCTGGGCTTACTAAGCCTTGAAAGGATAAATACAATGGGAGCCCCACATATTGCAGACATTGGGAAGTACCTGAAGACCGCCTCATGCAACGGCATCAGCATCACTGCCGGAGGCTCTGGCGACAACGTCGCCTTGACGGGTGCCACCATCGACCGTCGAGGCTACGGAAGCGCCAACTTCGTCATTGCCTACAAGACGACGCTGACTGCCTCAGAGACGCTGGCCTTCGCTGCCGAGTACCAAGAGAGCAGCGACGGAAGCAACTGGGATACGGCAACGGCGCTTCAGGCTTCAACCGTGGCAAGGACTGGCGCGGTGACGGCTGGTCATGGCGTGGTTGAGTTCGACATCAACCTCGAAGGAAGGAAGCGATACATTCGCTTCAACTTCACGCCGAACCTGTCGGCCGCCGGGACGGACACTGCGGTCGTCTACGGGACCGCAATCCTTGGCGGCGCTGACGTTCTGCCTGCGGCTTAAGTTGAGAGTGTAGACCGAGGAGGGCCCTTCTTCGGAGGGGCCCTTCTCACCACGGAGGCGTCATGGCTGTCTTGAGACTCTTGAAAGCATACGGAAGCAACGTCCCCGGCGAGGTGGCGGGCTTTCCTGATGACGTGGCAGCAGCCCTCGTCGCGTCCGGCGTGGCCGTTCGCCTGGAGGCGCCGAAGCCTGAAGTCGTCGTGACAAGGTTTGTGTCCACGGTGCATGCTGCACCTGTTGAAGTTGTCGAGAAGCAGGAAGTCGCCGAAAAAACCACGAAGGCAAAGAAGAAACGGTGACGCATGGCCCTCGCCGCTTATGCCTTGACGACACTCGCGCAGGCGAAGACGGAGCTCGGCGTCACTGTCTCGACGCATGATGCCGTCATCGAGCGCCTCGTCGACACTGTCTCAAACGCAGCGGCTGAGTATTGCGAGCGGACGCTTCATTACGCCAACGGCATCGCTGAGAAGGTGCCTGGCTATGGCGGTCAGCTTCTTTTCGTCTCAAGGACACCCATCGTCTCGGTGACTTCCATTGAGTTGCTTCCGTCCTCCTTGTCTGCTGCAGGCACCGGCACCACCTATGCGGCAACGTCCTATGTTGTGCGAGACGCCGGGGCGGGAATCATCTTCCGGCGAGATGGTTTCCAGTGGACGGCAAACTATGCTGAAAGACTCACCTCGGCACCGCTGAAACCTGGCAGCGAGGACTTCCGCTTTCTGGTGACGTACGCCGGCGGCTATGTGACGAGGCCGCAGGGTGGCGCCGTCAACCTTCCGCCAGACATCGAGCAAGCGGTCCTCTGGGGTGTGGCCAACTTATGGAGGCAGCGAGGCAGGGAAATTCACGGCCAGGTCGAGACGGAGGATGCGGCCACGGTTGAATGGAAAAGCCGGGTGCTTCCGGGCCCATGTCAGGAGCTCCTCAAACCCTATCGGAGGACGCGATGAGCCTGAGTATGCAGGTGAAAGGCGTCGCCGGAGTCCGTGACGCATTGAAGAAGCTGGCGAAGAATTACCCATACGCGACAGCCCATGCCATCTATGCCGAGGGCTTCGAGGTGCAGAGAGAGGCCACGAGGAGAGCGCCTGTCGAGTTCGCAGTCTTGAGGACTTCCGCCTACACCACTGTTCCAAACCTCAAGGAGATGGCCTCGGAGGTGGGATTCGGCACCGAATACGCCATCCGGCAGCACGAGGAGACAAACTACCAACACCCACGCGGTGGGGAAGCAAAATACCTGGAGAACGCGGTCAACATGAGAAGCGCCGGGATGCTTCAGAGACTGAAAGACTACGTCAAGAAGCTGGTCGAGCGAGGCGTTGACAGCCTTCCGGCACCCATGGGCAACACAAGGCCCGTCGTCAAGCCTTCGCCTACGAAGCAGAGGAAGAAGAAGGTGGCCTCTCGTCCGAGAAAGAAGCGGTGACGCATGGCCTCGGTTGACGCTGACGTGACGACTATGTTGGCGGCCACCGGAAGCCTCTCTGGTGTGTCTGTATTTCAAGGCCCTGTGCGAGAGATAGGGGCCTTCGTGCCACCGACGGCAGTATTCGTGCTTCAGACAGGCGGCATTGCGCCCACGCCTTACCTGGGGACGGGGACGGATGTGCGAGATAGCGGAGTCCAAATCAGAATCCGAAGCGACGTTGCCAACGGGTACAGCACGGCGGTTGACTTGGCACAAACTGTCCTTGCTGCCGTGCAGCGAAAAACACCCAGCGGGCGGGTGACTATGTTTGTGAATGAGTCAGAACCGACATACCTGGGGCAGGATGGGTTGGGTAACTTTGAGTTTTCGTTGAATTGCCGGGTTGTGTGGGTGGGGTAATACGCTTAAACTACAGTCTTAGGAGGAGTCACCATGGCCTTAGCAGCGCACAACCTCGTCGTCAGAATCCGCACCTCGGCAGGCCTCGGCACCTCAGCCGACAACATGACGGGCGTGCACGACGTGTCCTTAAATCGCGTTCGTGATGAGTTGGAGACAACCGACTTTAACGACACCTCAAAGAATTTCATCCTCGGACTCAAGGGCGCGGAGGTGACTTTCTCGGGTGCCTATGAGTCTGCAGACACGGCGTATGGGCGCATTGAGACGGCCTTCGGTGACGGCACCTCCGTCTATGCCGTCGTCCTCTGGAACGGCACGGCGGGGCACAACGTCGAGTGTAAGGTGGTGTCTCTGGACATCTCAGGCGCTCGCGATGGCCTCGTCGAGGTGGCTGGGACGCTTCGGGCAACTGGTGCAGTCTCCACGGTGTAATGAGGTAGGCCATGGCATTAGCGGCGCACAAGGTGACTGTCAGCTACTGGGGAGCTGGTGCCTCTGGTTTTGGAACGAGTGGCGAGACGTTGACGCTTTTGTCTGGAACCACCTACTACCCCACCTCAGGAAGAAAGAACGCAGTGATTCAGACTGATGGACTTGTGACCATCAGAGACGGCGGCGTCAGCATTGGAAGCGCGTTCACGGTTAATCATCTGCAAGGGACGTTCACCCTTGATTCGGCGCCAGCTGGCACAGTCACCGCAGACTGGGGCTACTACGGCAGCGTCGTCGCGTTCGAGGCGAGGGAGTTCTCAATCAATCTCGTGCGCGATGAGCTGGACGACACCGTCTTCGGAGATAATGATAAGTCGACGCTCCTGGGTTTGAAGGGAGGCGGAGGCACCATCGGCGCTCTTGAGTTGCTCACCACGGAATGGAATACAGCGGTGCCTGGGTACGAACAATCCATTCAAAGCACATGGAATAGTCAGTACAAGTTCATCATCGAAGTCATGTTCGACGCGACGAGCCGACGCACCTTCCGTGCCTTCTGTAAAATCCCTTCACTGGATTTGTCAGGCGCTCGCGATGGCCTCATTGAGGGCAGTTTTCCCTTCATTATCTCTCAGGAAAACACAATCCACACGCCGAAGACTGTTTCATCCGCCTTCTTCACGAAGATTGCTTAAAGGATAAAGGAAAAGAGAATATGAGCGAGCAACTGAGAGACGCAGCTTTCAACGCAGACGAGGTGGCCCTTGTTGAGTTCGAGCACCGGGGCCAGCGGTACGCCATCAAGCCACCGACGCTGCTTCAGCAAAAGCAGGCGAAGCTGGCAGCGAAGACGAAGGAAGGCGTCGACGAGACGCTGATGGGCATCCTTCTCCTGGTGGGCTGCATCGTCAATCCGGAAACCTCCGCCCCTGTCTTTCAACGTGCTGACGTTGACGCCCTTATGCAGCAACCTTCGACGCCCAATAGCTTCCTCGGTAAGGCCCTCGCAGCCTTCGGCAAGCTGTCAGAGCAGACTTCGGCGGTTGAGAGTTTTTTCGAAGCAACCGGGCAAGGCAGCTAGTCTATTTTATTGCCCGGGAATTGGGGAAGTTTCCCAGTGAAGTTGAAGAGACGTTGACGGCTTTTGAGTTGGCAGAATGGAGCACCTTCTTCAAGATGGAGAAGGAGGCACACGACGACGCGATGAGGAAAGCGCAGCTTAAGAAGAGGAGGTGACGGCATGGCACTCAGTCTGGGCAGTCTCTTCGTTAAGCTGTCGGCAGACCCTTCCGAGCTCGTCAAGGGCATGGACTCCGCAGCCGACAAGGTGGCGAAGTTCGGCAACAAGATGAACGAGATTTCGGGCAAGCTGGGTGCCTTGGGAGTCTCGCTCGCTGCCATCGGTGCCGGAGCCATTCGCCTTGCGTCTCAATTCGACTCACAGGTGAAGGGAGCCACCGACAACCTCTCCAACAGCTTCGCCGCTGTCTCTGTGGAGATAGGCCGGGCGCTCCTGCCTGTCGTGAATATGCTGGCGCAAGCCTTCGCAGCGCTCGCGGGATACCTCCGAAGCGTGGACCCTGAGACGAAGGCGCTCGTCGCAGGCTTCGCCGCAGCGACAGCCGGGACGCTTACCCTTGTCGCTGGTGTTGGCAAGGTGGTTTCGGCCTTCACGTCCTTGGCGCCTGTCATCTCTGCAGCCCTGGGGCCCATTGTCCCTGCCATCCTGCCCATCGTCGCGGTAGTGGCAGCCATTGCCCTCGCGGTGCCTCTCCTGTGGCAGGCATGGAAGGAGAACTTCGGCAACATTCAAGGCTTCACCACCTATGTCGTCGACGTCATCGTCGAGAAGTGGAACGCCTTCAAGGGCTACTTTTCACGCACTGTCTCCTTTCTCGGCAGCGCATGGGAAACCCTGACGGGCTTCCTGTGGAAGTCATGGAGCGTCGTGATGAAGGGCGTGGCCACTCTGGCCGGAAGCGTAGCCAAAGCCTTCGGCGCTGACTGGACGATGGAGCTCGAGGCCTTCAACGAAACCATCGACGACATCGCCAAGCGGGGCTTCGGTGGGCTTGTCGAGGACGCTGTCGACGGTGCCACCATTGTCGGCAAGGCATGGATGGAGGGCGCTTCGGATATCGGACGGACATTAAAGGATAAGGTGGGCGGAGCCATCAAGGGCGTCTTTGATGAATACGGCAAGGGCCTCGACA
>Ga0214923_10001779_pt1 | contig 29985 bp, 23 predicted proteins | sample LL1510_MetaG_FD_177993 | JGI IMG/M metagenome (GOLD analysis project Ga0214923, IMG submission 177993) | Freshwater microbial communities from Lake Lanier, Atlanta, Georgia, United States - LL-1510 | ecosystem: Environmental > Aquatic > Freshwater > Lake | place: USA: Georgia | collected...
TGGTTTTGCCTTTGGTCTTGTGGCTCCTGGATGATTACCAAAACCGACGCCCCAGCCTTGGCGTGTTCCTCGAAAAAATTCCATTCCTGGCGGTTTCTCTGGTTTTTGGTTTGGTGGCTTTGGAATCTCAAAGGGCTGCGATGCCCGAAACGCAGTTTGTGGGCATGGGGGACAAAATTTTGATTGCGGCTCACTCGCTATGGCTCTATGTTATCAAGGCCCTTGTGCCAACGGGTCTTTCTGCTTTTTATCCGTACCCACCGGAGTTGGGCGAAGGCCTGCCGGCCGTGTACACGGTGGCTGCTTTAGGGGTTCTTTTGATGCTTGGATTCCTCGTCTATTCAAGGCGTTGGACCAAAGATTACTTTATGGGTATGGGTTTTTTCGGAATTACCATTGTGCTGGTCCTCCAAATTGTCACGGTGGGCAATGCCACCATGGCGGATCGCTATACCTACGTTCCTTATATTGGATTGTTTTTTGTGTTAGGGAAAATTTGGGAGTCATTCAGGAATCGCTCGGCCCATGGAAATCAAGTTGTTTGGAACGGGGTAGCCATCCTTGCTATTGCCATAATGGCCCTGTTGGCCTTTCGAAGGGTGGAAGTTTGGAAAGATGACGAGGCCTTGTTTTCGGATGTTATCGAAAAATACCCGAATGCACAGTTGGCTTACAACAACCGAGGATGCTGTTATTTGCGTTTAGCCAACGTAGCATCCCGCAAAGAAGAATTTTTTAACAAAGAATACCTTGCCAAGGCCTTTCAGGATTTTGATCGTTTGATTCAAATCAATGACGGTTACCGTGCTGCTTATCATAACCGAGGCCTGGTCCGCTTTTACCTGAAGGATTATTCAGGGGCGGTGGAGGATTATTCAAAGGCTCTGTCAAAGGATACCACCAACAAAGGAATTTACTTTGACCGGGCTACATCCCGTACCGAAATGGGGGATCATGCCGGGGCCCTTGAGGATTTTGATCTTGCCATCCAACATAAAATTCGACTGGCCGAAGCTTTTTTTAATCGGGGCAATACCAAGCGCAAAATCAATGACTTGGAAGGAGCTCTGGCCGACTACAACCGTGCCATTGGAGCCAAACCGGATTTTCTGGAAGCTATCCAAAACCGCAGCTTGCTTCATATGGTTTTGAAGGATTATCCTTCGGCCCTCAAGGATTTGGATCGCATTCTGGAATTGAAGCCCGATGACCAGGTTACGATTCAAAACCGTAAGGTCATCAAGGCTCTGGTGGACTCGTTGGGGGGCAAGGCTTCCTAAAGGGCGATTTTCGGGGGGATTTTCGCTACCTTTGGTTCGCTTGGCGGTTTTTGGCGAGAGCCAAAACGAAGAGGGAACTCCGGTGCAAGTCCGGGACAGTACCAGCTGCTGTGAGGCCTGTACAGGTTTCGAACAAGGTGCCACTGTGGGAGTCGGACAACGGCCAAACGGGAAGGCGTTCGAAATGGGCCAAGTCAGAAGACCTGCCGCTATAGCAAGAGTACCGGGTTTTCTGGATCAAAAACCTAGGATAACATAGGCTATACCTCGAAAGGGGTGGGGTCGTGGTTGGTCCTGGTTTTTTTGGAAGCCCGCATAAAAGGCAAACCATGGGGCACTGGCTCAAGTTCGGTATCGTTTTTTGGGCCTTCTTTTGGGCCTCCTGGAATTCGTGTGCTTACGCGGCTGCTTTGGAACAGGACACGGTGCGCCTCAAGCCCTTGGTATTGAAGGAGGTCTCGGTTCGAACTTTTCGGTGGAACCGGCTAACCGATTCGGTTTGGCATAAAACCATGCCGCTGGCTTCTTTGGCCGATGTTATGGGTATGCAGGGGGCATGGGTGACGCGACAATCGTTACCCGGGGGGCTCAGTACGTTGGCTTACCGGGGTGGGGGTGCTACCCACAACGATTTGTATTGGGGCGATTTCAGTTTGAATCACCCCATGAATCGTACGACGGATTTGCAGTTGGTACCAATTTGGCTTTTTCAAGGTTTGGCAATTGATAACGGGGGCGATGCTCTCCAAACCGGGGGATACGGTATGGGAGGAGGCTTGGGTTTGGCTGTGTTAAACAGCCCTCGTGTGGAGGCTGTCGCTTCGGTGGGAACTTTGGCCGATAAGGCTTTGGGTTGGGGATGGTCAACGGGCAAGGCGAAGTGGCGGAGTCAAACCCGTGGTCTCGTAACACGAAACGCCAACCGCTACGCCTATCCCAACAGGGCTTTGCCGGATGCCCCCGAAACCATGATGCAAGGGGCTGATTTTGGTCAAGAAGCTTTGATGAACCAAACCCAGGTTCAAGGTCGCCGGGGTCATTCCTACGAAACCGCTTGGTGGTTGCAAGGAACCCGCCGAGGAATCCCCAACTCCATGACGGCCCGACCCGGTTCTGCCCGTCAAAACGATAGCTTAGCCCGTTTTCAAGGCAAATGGTCTTGGCAAAAAAACCGTCGTTTTCTATACTGGTCTTCGGTGGCCTTTCAACGGGATTTGAATCGTTATACCGATACCCTTAACGGTGTTTTTGGTTTGCACCAAACCAACAGCTACCAGGCCCGTGGGGGACTAAACTATCAAAAACGAGGCTGGGCACTGCGTCCCGTGGCCTTATGGGATCGATACCTTGCGAAGTCCTCCCAATACACCGCGCCCTTGGTCCAAGAGCGATGGGCCGTGATTTTGCCCTGGGCCTTGGATCGTGGGCATTTTGAGTTTTCGGGTCAAGTCAAGGCCGAGGTTCTGGACGGGCAACTTTTGCCGGTCGCAACTTTTTTGAGAGCCCGATGGGTGAGGAACAAGGCGGCTTGGTGGATGGAGGCCCGGACCGCTGTCAATCCTCCTTCGCTCAACGACCGTTTTTGGGTACCCGGTGGCCGACCCGATTTACGCCCCGAAAGAGGGCGACAGCTCGAAGGTGGAGGCCGCTTCTTTTGGGTTCGTCAACGATCCAAAATGGATGTTACCGTGCTTGCTTTCTGGAGGGATATGCGGGAGCGCATTCTTTGGCAGCCTATGCCCACCTCGGCCTTTTGGTCTCCGATTAATGTGGGGGTGAGCCCCGCTCTGGGTTCGGAGGTTCGTGCCCAGGGTTGGGGATCCTCCGCCGTGGTCAAAGGTTTGGCATGGACTTGGCAATTGGATTACAGCCTTCAACGGGTTTGGAGTGCCCTTGAACAAGGCAATAGAACGCAGTGGCCCTTTGTGCCTCTTCACCGATGGGCCGCTCAAGGCAGCCTGCAAAAGGCTTCTTGGTCGGTGATGGGTCAAGTTCAGGGCGTTTCTGCTCGTAACACGCTAACCGATGGCTCGGAAAGCCTTCCCGCTTATGCGCTGCTCACTTTCGCCGGATCGTACGAAAAAGGAGGACATCGTTTGTCCCTTCAAATTCGCAATTTGACAGGAACATTGTACGAAGAAGTGCCTTGGTTTCCACGGCCCGGTCGCAGCTTCCATTTGACCTTGTACACCTCCATTCCTTCATCGCCTTCACCAACTCAAAAAAAATAAACCATGCAAAAGTCATTGCCTACCAACAAATTAACGACTTGGACCTGCCTCGTATTTCTGGCCGTACTCAGCACCTTGACCTCTTGTCAAAAAGACCCTGTCACTCCTCCTACCTCCGCATATAACAATGGATTTTGGGTGGTTAACGAGGGACCTTTTGGTTCCGGAACGGGGACCTTAACCTGGGTTGCAAGGGACGGTAGCCGTACCGAGCAGGATGTGTTTGGACGAGTGAATCAACGCCCCTTGGGTAACATTGCTCAAAGTATGCTCATTCACGGAGGTGTGGGCATGGTGGTTCTCAACAACGCCGGTCGTCTGGAATGGGTCAATCCCGCAACGATGCAGTCGTTGGGTTCCTTATCCGGCTTTGAGCTACCTTCTGCCGTGGCCTTGGATCCGATCAGGTCCAAAGTTTACGTGAGCGAATGGGTTCGCTTTGGCGGGGCTGGTCGGGTGGCTATCCTTGATTGGGGTAGTCGGCAAGTTTTGAAGCGCATACCGGTGGGACCATTCCCCGATGCCTTGGCCTTGGCCGGGCAACGCCTGGTGGTGGCCAACGGGGATTCTAATACGGTGACTTTGGTCGATACCGAGGCGGATACGGTTCTCAAAACAATCACGGTCGGAGATCGCCCCAACAGCCTGGTGGTTTTGGGCCAAACGGTTGCGGTCCTGTGCGGTGGTAAGCCGTCTTGGCTTGGCACCGAAACACCGGGATCCTTGCATCTGTTGCGCTTGTCGGATGGGGAATCGCTGGCTCAATTAACCTGGGGTCGCAGCGATGACCACCCCAAGGACCTCTTGCTCACGCCTGACGGGGAGACCCTCCTTTATCAATTGGAAAGTCCGGTACGCTCCGGTCTCCATCGAATCAGTCTGCCCCTAAGTAGCGGCACGATCAATCCAACCCAGCCTTGGTTGAATCGTTTGTTTTACCATACCGCCTTCGATCCACATGGGAGTCGTTACCTGGTCACCACCGATGCCGGTGATTTTGCATCGGCCGGTAAGGTCTTCCGGTGGAATTCCCAGGGCGTTTTGGTGGATAGTTTCGCCACGGGCATCGCGCCGGGGCATGTGGTTTTTGTGCCCTAGAGCAGGGGCAGGTAATTCTCGGCCAGCATACAGCGGGCTGACCCGCCCCCGATTTTTTCGATGGTGGGTATGGATACGGAAATGATTTCGCCATCGGCTTCTACCCGTTGTTTTAACTCATTTCCCCAGGCTTGGACTGCAGTTTCGGAAGCGATCCAGCAGCGATGACCTGCAGGATGTTGCACTTGAAGCACATTGGCCCCAAAGGAATCGATTTGTGCAGGACTCAACAAGAGGACCTCTCGCCCGCTTTGCGCCAGACAACGAAGGATTTCTTCCCGGGCCGTAGGATTCATCGCATCATGGGCCACGAAAGCAAGGTTTTGGCCCAAGCTCATCAGGACATTGGTATGGTAATACGGCATTCCGCGGGCATCCCTGGTCTCAAACCCCCAACCCTGGTAACCCATTTCACTACACCAACGCTCAAAGAGATCGGGACTCGTCCTGGTGGAAAAGGCTGCATATGCCCAACGGTTGGTATGATCCAAAACCAGACTGCCGGTGCCTTCCAAGCACATCCCCTCCTCGGCCCAATCACTCCAATCCGATTCGTAGGCGACCCGGTACCCGGCTTCAATCAGAAGGTGGGCCAGATCTTGGCGTTTTTCCAGGCGTCGGGAAGGGGCCTCCATCGGGAAATGGATCAGCCCGCCGTCGGGCAAGGTGCAAAATAAATTGTTAAGAAAAACCGCATCCGGACAGGGAACTTCCTTCCGATCCGTCAGTACCGTCACTTGAAGCCCTGCTTCCAGGAGGCGGCTATGCATCGCATCAAATTCCCGTAGGCCTTGCTGGGCCGTGAGATCAGGTAGGCTTTGCGGTTGAGATTTTTGAAAGGCGTTGCTACTGCTGGTTTCGGAATTCCACCCAAAATGCTGAGGCCGTAACATTAGAAGACCCGGTGCCATGGCGCTTCGTTGCAGGGCCTACTTAAGTCCACCGGTGATCCCGGCCGATACCCGGACCACCCAAGCGCGGGGCATCAGGCCGGTGGATGCTGCCATGACCGCATTCATCCAGCCATGGACGGCCACGGCCCTGCCGCGCATCATGGCCTGGTACCCGTACCGAGCCACAGAAGCCGAATCGGGGATGCGTTTGCTGGAAAGCATCGAGGGAGCGGAGGATCCGGGTCCCATCATGGCTCGTCCAAATCCGCTTTGGGTGGGTCCTGGGCAAAGGGTAGTTACGGTGATACCGTGCCGGCGTAATTCCAGGTGCAGTGCTTCGGAGAAATGCAATACAAAGGCTTTGGTTGCGAAGTAAACCGCCATGCCCGGTCCGGGCTGAAAGGCGGCCGTTGAGGCCACATTCATGATTCGTCCCCCGCCCTGTTTCACCATATCACTGGCATAGAGCCTGGTTAGGTGAGCAACCGCCCTTACATTGAGATCAATCATGGAAGCATCTCTTTCCCAGGCATTTTCAACAAAGGGCCCGAAACTCCCAAAGCCGGCGTTGTTTATTAAATAATCGACCCGTATCCCAGCCGCTGTAGTACTTTGATAAAGTCGATCGATATTCGCCGGTATGCTGAGGTCCATTTCATAACAATAAACTTGAATTTGGTGGGCCGTCACCAATTCTTCGCGGAGCTTTTGAAGTAAATCAAATCGACGGGCGACCAGAATCAAATCATGCTTGGCTGCCGCATGGATGCGGGCCAATTCCAATCCAATGCCTTCGGAGGCTCCGGTAATCAAGGCTGTTGCCATGGGTTAGGGGGTTGAGGTGGTCCTAAAGGTATTAAATTTGGTGCTATGATGACTTCTCAACGACTTCGTTTCCCCCGCTTTTTGGTTTCCCTCCTCCTTGCTGGCGCGCTGTACGGGGGTCTAACCCTCGAAACGGCCGCCCAGGCCCCCAGCCGGATCCGCGATTATACCGATGCCGATATTTACCTCAAAGGTGTTTTTGGACCCGACTGCATGATGGACGAGTATGGCAATTTGCGGATTAACGGCCAGGAATTTGGGGGGGGGCATGTGGTCTTTCGACTGAGCGATGTCCGCATCCGTATGGAAGAAATCAAGGAAGGGACGGCCTGTCCATCGCCTTGCCGGCAACGCGTTATCCTCCGATTTGATTGCCGCAAACAAGCTTGTATTTCCAATTACCAAGCCGGGGGCAGCATCCCCTGGCCCGCAACCATCTCTTCCTACAAACTGGAATTTGAGGACCTGCGCAAAGGCCGCAAGATGTTTTCGGTATTTCTAGAAATGCAACGCTTCGTACGCCAAAGTAATTTGGCACCAGCGCTTTAGGTTCACCGCCCCCTGGCCCGCGGCCCCCTTCGTTTCTTGGATCTGGGGTGAATCGTTCGTCAAGCGTGGTTACATGTTCCGGCGATAACGGCCTCCTACATTGTACAAAGTATCAGTGATCTGTCCTAGCGAACAATACTTGACAGCCTCCATCAGAACATCAAACAAATTTTCTTGGCGTAAGGCTGCTTCCGAAAGTCGTCGGAGCCATTGGGAGGCTTCGACGGGGTAACGGCTGTGCAGGCTTTGAAGGGTTGCAATCTGGGCCTCTTTTTCGGCCTCGGTGGCACGGATGACCTCCCCGGGGATCAGGGTTGGCGAACCTTCTTTGCTCAAAAAAGTATTGACACCGATAATCGGCAGGTCACCGTTGTGTTTGAGTGTTTCGTAATGCAGCGACTCTTCCTGAATCTGATTCCGTTGATACATGGATTCCATCGCGCCCAGAACACCCCCTCGTTCGGTGATGCGGTCAAACTCCATCATGACGGCTTCTTCAACCAGGTCTGTTAATTCTTCGATAACAAAGGACCCCTGCAAGGGATTTTGGTTAAAAGCCAGACCGAGCTCTCGGTTGATGATAAGCTGTATGGCCATCGCGCGACGCACCGATCCTTCGGTCGGAGTGGTGATTGCTTCATCAAATGCATTGGTATGCAGGGAATTGCAGTTGTCATAAATCGCATACAAGGCCTGCAAGGTGGTTCGGATATCGTTGAAATCAATTTCCTGGGCATGCAGTGAGCGGCCGGAGGTTTGGATATGGTACTTGAGCATCTGGGAGCGCTCATCGGCCCCGTATTTTTCGCGCATTGCTTTGGCCCAGATTCGGCGAGCCACCCGGCCAATCACGGCGTATTCCGCATCAATCCCGTTACTAAAGAAAAAGCTGAGGTTGGGTGCAAAACCGTTGATGTCCATCCCACGGGATAGGTAATACTCCACGTAGGTAAAACCGTTGGCCAGGGTAAAGGCCAGTTGGGTGATGGGGTTGGCACCGGCTTCGGCAATGTGGTACCCCGAAATAGATACCGAATAAAAATTTCGGACGGCATGTTCAATAAAGTACGCTTGAACATCCCCCATCAAGCGCAACGAGAATTCGGTCGAAAAAATGCAAGTATTTTGGGCCTGGTCTTCTTTGAGGATATCGGCTTGGACCGTGCCGCGTACTTGGGTGAGGGTTTTTTGTTTTATTCGCTGATAGTCAGTGGGATCCAAGACGGCATCGCCCGAAATCCCCAACAGCAGAAGCCCCAGGCCGTTGTTGCCTTCGGGGAGTGTGTTGGGGGTATTTGCCTGACCCTGACCATAGGCCCGGTAAGCGGGCCAATGCTCGCTTCCGGCTTGAAGGCTTTTTAGTTTTTGACGGACGGATTCTTCCAAACCCTGCTCAGCAATGAATTTTTCGCATTGTTGATCGATGGCTGCATTCAAAAAGAAGGCTAGCAGGACCGGAGCCGGTCCGTTAATCGTCATGGATACCGAGGTGGCCGGATTGCAAAGGTCAAAACCGGAATAAAGTTTTTTGGCATCGTCCAAACAACAAATGCTGACGCCGGCGTTGCCGATTTTCCCGTAGATATCAGGACGACGATCCGGGTCGTTGCCGTACAAGGTCACCGAATCAAAAGCCGTACTTAGTCGCTTGGCCGGCATTCCCAACGACACATAGTGAAAGCGTTTGTTGGTCCGTTCGGGACCGCCTTCCCCGGCAAACATGCGGGTCGGATCTTCTTGTTCTCTTTTGAAGGGAAAGACTCCGGCGGTGTAAGGGAAGGACCCCGGTAGATTTTCCTGCCGAAACCATCGTAACAAATCTCCGTAATTGGCGTACCGAGGCAGGCTGACCTTGGGAAGTTTGATGCCCGAAAGGGTTACCGTGTGGGTACTGACTTTGATGGCTTTGCCCCGGACCGGGTAACTGAATTCGTCGGCCATGTAGGCATCGCGCAAAGCCGGCCAGGTTTCAATTCCCCGAATGCTGTGACCGTGTAGGCCTTCTTTGACCTTTTCCAAGGCTTTGGATAGCGATTGTTGCGTTAGGCTTGGGTTCTCTTTGGTTTCGCCTTGGTCTTGAAGGATACGGATGCTTTGTTCCAATGCGTACCATTCGTCGGCCCGTTGGGCCTGTTCTTCGGTATCGCGGTTGTAACGCCGGATGCTGTCGGTGATTTCGGAGAGGTAACGGGTCCGGGACGGGGGAATAATGTAGATTTTTTCAGAAAGTTCCCCGTCTTGAACCCAGGGTTGACGGTCCACTTTGAACCCACAACGGGTTTCAAGCAGATTCATTAAGCGGACAAATAGGCGGTTCATGCCCGGGTCGTTGAATTGGCTGGCGATGGTGCCTTCCACCGGCATTTCCGATGCGGGGGTATCCCAAAGGTTGTGGTTGCGTTGAACCTGTTTCTTCACATCCCGCAGTGCATCTTGACCTCCCCTTTTATCAAATTTGTTTACCGCAATCAAATCAGCAAAATCCAGCATGTCGATTTTTTCGAGCTGGGTAGCCGCTCCGTATTCCGGAGTCATAACATAGAGCGATACATCGCTGTGATCGATAATTTCGGTATCGCTTTGGCCGATGCCGGAGGTTTCCAGGAGGATCAAATCAAAGTCCGAAGCCTGTAGCAAGGTTAGTGTATCCCGAACATGCCGGCTGAGGGCCAGGTTGGATTGACGGGTTGCCAGGGAACGCATGTAGACCCGGGGATGGTGAATGGCGTTCATACGAATTCGATCGCCCAGGAGGGCGCCCCCGGTCTTGCGTTTGGAGGGGTCCACCGAAACAACGGCCACGCGGGGTCCCACGGTGGGATCCAGCGGGTCCCCGGTTTGGGTAACAAAGCGGCGGATAACCTCGTCAACCAAGGAGGACTTGCCGGCCCCGCCGGTTCCGGTGATGCCCAGAACGGGGGCTTTTTGGATACGCCGGTTGGTTCCGTCCGCGTTCAGGGTTTGGATAAGTTCTTCAAAAAGTTTTGGCTCGTTTTCGGCCATGGAAATGGCTCGCGCCAAGGCCGGGTCCGATCCTTGACGGATTTGTTCGGCCAGGGTAGGCAGGTCCTTTTGGGTTTCTTGGACAACCGCAAAATCGGATTGTTGCAACAAATCGTTGATCATGCCTTGCAAGCCCATGGCCCGACCATCATCGGGGGAATAAATACGGTTGATTCCGTAGCGATGGAGTTCTTCGATTTCGACGGGAAGGATGGTACCACCTCCACCCCCAAAAAGGCGAATGTCCGGGCGGCCCCGGTCCCGTAATAAATCGTAGAGGTATTTGAAAAACTCCAAATGCCCCCCCTGGTAAGAGGTGATGGCAATGGCCTGGGCGTCTTCTTGAACGGCGCAGTCCACGATTTCGGCTGCCGACCGGTTGTGCCCCAAATGGATTACTTCGGCACCGCTTTTTTGGAGGATACGGCGCATGATGTTAATGGCCGCATCGTGGCCATCAAAAAGGGAGGCTGCGGTGACGATTCGAACCGGGAACCGGGGTTGATAGACGGGAATTTCCTGCATGGCTGCCAAATTACAACATGGTTAGGGGCCGGAGGTTTGATAAGCCTGCTCCTAAGCCCTACTTTTGCTCCGTGCCTCGCTATTTGTTAACCGCCGCCCTGCCCTATGCCAACGGGCCTGTTCACATTGGTCATTTGGCTGGATGTTACCTGCCGGCGGATGTTTATCACCGCTATTTGCGGGCCAAAGGCGAGGATGTCCTGCTGATTTGCGGTACGGATGAACACGGGGTCGCTATCACATTGCAGGCCCGCAAAGAGGGGGTCCACCCCCGGGATTTGGTGGATCGCAACCATGCCATTATTCGGGATGCCCTTCAGGGTATCGGGGTGGAATTCACTCATTTTTCTCGAACATCGGGGGCTGCCCACCACCGGGAGGCCACCGCTTTTTTTGAGGTTCTATACCGTGGGGGATTTTTGAAGGAGCATGTAACGCGACAGTTTTATGATAATTCAGCCCAGCAGTTTCTAGCCGATCGCTATTTGGTGGGAACGTGTCCTCATTGCTCTTTTGACGGGGCGTACGGGGATCAATGCGAAAAATGCGGTAGCTCTCTGAGCCCCGATGAATTGCTGCAGCCCCGTTCGGTGCTCAGCGGAACGGAACCGGTCATCCGCGAAACCAACAATTGGTTTCTTCCCATGGATGAATTGTTACAACATCCAACTTTTGTTGAATACACCAAGCGAATCCAAGGTTGGAAGTCCAATGTCCGAGGTCAATTCATGTCTTGGGTTCAACAGGGACTGCAGCCCCGAAGCATGACCAGGGACTTGGATTGGGGTGTGCCTGTTCCTTTGCAAGGTGCTGAGGGTAAGGTGCTTTATGTTTGGTTTGACGCCCCCATTGGGTATATTTCAGCGACCCGTGAATATTTTGAATCCCAAGGCGAACCGGATCGGTGGGAAGATTATTGGAAAAACCCTGATACACGATTGATTCACTTTATCGGGAAAGATAACATTGTATTTCACACTCTAATTTTCCCCATGATGCTGGCGGCACACGGTTCCTATGTGCTGCCATGGCAGGTTCCGGCGAATGAGTTTCTGAACCTCGAGGGCCGCAAAATCTCAACATCCCGTGGATGGGCCGTTTGGCTGCATGAATACCTCCAGGAAATGAGCGGCCGTGAAGATGAATTGCGTTACACCCTGTTGGCCAATTTGCCTGAAACCAAAGACGCCGATTTTTCTTGGCAGGATTTTCAAAACCGCGTGAATTCGGAATTGGTCGCCATCCTCGGCAATTTTGTCAATCGGGTGGTGGTTTTGACTCACAAATTGAACGAAGGTCGTTGCGGCCCCTTGGAGGCCATGGACCCACCCAAGGAAGGTTCGTCCGAACGAACCCTGCGCGATGGGTTGGCTCTAAGTCGTTCCGAAATTTTGGAGGCCATGGAGCAATTCCGTTTGCGGGAGGCTTTGGCCGGTGTCATACACCTTGCTCGTTTGGGGAATCGTTACTTGGCCGAAACCGAGCCGTGGAAATTGCTCAAGACGGATTCCGAGGCGGCTTTGAAGGTTCTTCGAAGGGGTGCCGAAGTAGCAGCCGAATTATGCATTGCTTTGGCGCCCTTTTTGCCTCATGCAGCCAATCGCCTTTCAACGCAACTGAATTGGACTCCTTCGGAGGAAGAGCATAAGAACTGGTGGCAAGGGCTCGCCAAGAGCGTTTACCTTCAAACGGGCCATCCATTGGCTCCCCCCACCCTGTTATTTACACCCATCGAAGACGCAACGATCCAAGAGCGTCTTGCCAAACTTCAAGCCATGGAATCCAATTCGACTGAATCACAGGCATCATCCCAGCCTGGTTCATCATCCCCTTCCACAACCGAAACGGGGAAGGTCCAACCTACCCAGGAACCGTCGATGGTCGCTTTCGAAGATTTTGCGGCCATGGACCTGCGCCTTGTCGAAATCCTCGATGCCAAACCCGTGGCCGGTGCCGACAAGTTATTGGAAATACGCGTTGATTTGGGCAGTGAACAGAGGACCGTGGTTTCCGGCATTGCTCAGCACTTTGCTCCGGAGGCGCTCAAGGGTTGTCAGGTTCTCATGCTGACCAACCTCGCACCCCGCAAAATCCGCGGCGTCGAGTCCAGGGGTATGCTTTTGCTAGCCCAAAACAGCGATGGCCAACTGATTTTGGTCGGTCCTCAGGGCCCCGGGACTGCACCGGGCGATCAGGTACGGTAAGTGCAGGGGAGGATAGGCGCTGTTAGGTCGCTGATTTGCCTACGTTTTGGAGGTGGACATGCCGGAATTCGGTTGGCGTTTGGCCGGTTTGGGTCAAAAAGAGCGAAGCAAAGTAGGATGGGGAGCTAAATCCAGCCTCTTTGGCAATTCGTGACATGAGACAGCGACGATTTTCGGGCCAATTGCGGATCAGCTCGCAGGCTTTGCGGATTCGTTGCTGGACCAAGTAGGCTTTGGGTCCATGGCCCCAATGTTTTTGGCAAATTTGTTGCAATCGAACATTGCTGATACCGCATAACCTGGCCAAATCGGGAATATTGCAGCGAGTATCCGAGGAGTGTTCTTCTACGCAACGAGCAAATTGTTGAATAATTTGTTCTTCTGTCAAACGCGATTCTTGCATTCGCTTTTGGCGTTTGATGGTTTTGGTAGCCTGGGTGCAATGACGCAGGGCGTTGCGAATGGCTTTGATAACAACCGCGCTATCTGGAATCCCCTGCCACGATTTATCCAGGGCTTTGGTGCGCATACGCATTGTGGTTGATGTCCCTGTTCCCTGCCATTCCAGTACCAGGGTATGCCCCTGGTCCAGGGCAACCTGAAGGGCATCGTTTACACGATTGGTTTCCAGCAGCACCACGCTGGTCATAATGGGTTCCAGCATATTGGTTTCCAAAAGAGCAAAGTCCCTGGCTCCTCCGTGTCGATGCTGCCATAACCACTGCAGCCATCCAGGTAGGTTTTTAGAAGCTCCCGTTGTTTCAGGGTTAAGGGATTCAAGCGAAGTTAGCCGGGATAATTCCAGGTATAGGAGATATTTCATAGAGGTAACGCGTTACCTAAAAAATTTGCGGGGTAACAAAACAAAATTGAGCCAATTCCCGCGCTCATCTTAGAATTATACCCTCTACAAAAACCCCTACAAATGAAGAAACGTCCTTTAAAATTCCCCTAAAACATCATGTTTTGACACGCCTTGTCAATACATAAGTTCAAAAGTTCTTCGGTATGGTCTGGCCACGCTCTTGGTGCGGGGCTTTCGCTTTTGAGCCAATTTCGTAAATCATCGATAACGCCCGAGGTCAGGCCCAAAGAGGTTGGATGGCCCAATCGGCGCAGGGCTTCTGCATTGCAAGCCTGCTCGTATTGTTGCTTCATGGGGATCACCCATAGTTTTTTACCCAGAAAAAGAGCTTCGGCGGGGGTCTCAAAACCTGCGCCACAGAGCACAGCTTCTGCATGTTCCAGATGTTTACAAAAAAGAGTATTACTGGCCGGATGGATGATAACGCGTCCGTACCGGGTGCTGGTTTTTTGCCTTTTGCTAAAAACAACCCAATTCCTTGAGGAATCAACCTTTTGTAAAAAAGCCACAAGCAAACGGTCCTTGTAGGCGGGGAGGTAAACCAACGCTTCCCCGGAGTCAAAGCTAGGACGGAGCATTCGAATGCCGGGTCGAATGACCGGAGCATGGATAAAGTCGTCGTATGGCTCAAAGTGCAATCCTATCGAGGCAGGGCAGGGGGCGTAGTGCTTGAACATCCATTCAGCAACATACTCCTCCAGGTTAAACCCCTTTGAACGGGGCCTGGGGGTAAGCTTGGACAAAAAGGATGCCTGGTGGCTCAATGACACCATGCGACTGTAACCTTGATGTCGTGCTGCCAGGGCGGAAACCGGCTCGAAATCATTAATCACCCAATCGTATTGATCCAAGGGAAGGGCACGGCTATCCCTCCAAAGGCGGATTGGACGCTGAATTCGCAATGTTTGGTACCAGTCAATCCCCCCGTTTTGGCCAAAAACAAAGCCAGCGCCGTTGAATCGATAGAGAACAGGGTGTTCAACCGTGACCTGCACATCCCATCCGGATATTAGCAGGTCCAGTTCACCCCTTTTTTGCAAGGCCGGGATGAGGGCACCTGCCCGGCTAAGGTGACCGTTCCCAGTGCCTTGGACAGCGTAGAGTATTTTGATTTTACTCAAGGAGTTCCAAGGCGTGTTGAGGTTGAAACCGTGGCCAACGAAAAAATTTCTTCGAGAAGGGGGTGGGGAACAGCGTTGGGGATGGTTGACATGGGGGGGTCATCGGAAGCGGTGTCGGTGATCTGTTGAATTTCGTCTGGTCGGGCAGCGTAACGGTGCAAAGTCCATTGCCCCAGGTGGTATTCCAGGGCGGTCAGGTTTTCGATCCAATCTCCAGAATTCAGGTAGGTGACTGTTCGGGCATCTTGGCCTGGTGGTGGCGGGGCGGAAGAGGTCATCGTTTTGATGACGGGTTGATGGATATGCCCGCAAATGACATAATCGTAGCCTCTCTCAATGGCCAAATCAGCGGCAATTTGTTCAAAATCCGAGATAAAACTGACGGCGGTTTTGACCCCGTCTTTGATTCGTTTGGACAAGCTGATTTTGTCCCGGCCAAGCTTTTCAAGAACCTGGTTGACAAGGCGATTGAGGACAATTAAAAGGTCGTATCCGTGGCCTCCTAAGCGGGCTAGCCACTTGGAATACTGCATGCTAACATCAAAAACATCTCCGTGAAAAAACCAAGCCTTGCGCCCGTCGATTTCCAGAACCAACTTATCGCGCAGGTAAAGGTTGCCCATACGATAATCGCTGAATTTTCTTAGCATTTCGTCGTGATTTCCGGTGAGGTAATAGACGGGAACGCCTTGCTCAGCAAATTTTAATAACTTTCGAATCACCTGCATGTGGGATGCCGGCCAATACCGCTTTTTGAATTGCCAAATATCGACGATATCCCCGTTCAACACCAGTGTTCCCGGCTGTACCTGATCCAGGTAGCGGAGAAGTTCCTTCCCGTGGCATCCATAGGTTCCCAGGTGCAAATCCGATAAAACCAGCAGGTCAATCATGCGCTTTCCCATCGTGTCTAGACTGTGAACGCAGCGAAATTCGCAATTCAATGTAAATACAACATGAATTTTGGTCTTTGGACCCGGTTTGTATGCTATTTTGGGGGTGTGAATAAGGCTAAAAATGCTCGTTGATGAGGCTTTTTGACCCTTTTGGGAACCCTCTGCTTATCAAACGGTTGATGTTTGGGGTCTTCGGCTCTTTTTTCTACATAGGTTTATGTGTCATCAACCGCCTCCGTATCGAAGGAAGTGATAAGATTCGCAAATTACCAGCCCAGAATGTTCTCTTTGTTTCCAATCACCAGACCTATTACCGGGATGTCATGGCCATTTTTCATTCGATATGTGCCGCCAAGTGGGGTTACGGGCGGCGTTTGTGGGCTCCCTTTTATTTGTTGTGGACCCCGGCCCGCTTGTATTATGTGGCGGCGACCGAAACCATGAAAAAAAGCGGGCTCTTGCCCTGGCTGTTCAGCCTGGCGGGGGCCGTTACGGTCAAGCGTTCCTGGAGAGATGCCGGTCAGGAAGTTCAGCGTCAGGTGGATGTTTCCGAGGTGGATAAAATTTACAGGGCTTTGGATTTTGGATGGGTTCTTACGTTCCCTCAGGGAACAACCAAGCCCTATGCTGAAGGCCGAAGGGGCGTCGCTCAGATTATTAAGGACCAACAACCGGTGGTGGTTCCGGTGGTTATTGACGGATTTCGTCGCGCTTTTAACAAAAAAGGTCTTTTACTCAAAAAAAGAAACGTAGACCTAACGGTCACCTTCAAGGATCCCCTTGAATTGGACTATACAGCGAGCAAGGATCAGATTATTGCCCAAATCATGGACGCCATTGAGCAGAGCGATCGCTACCGTTTCCCCCATTATAGTCCTTCCCTAAAGTAAAGAACTCTTCTTTTTCGTGGGTGTGCAGGGTGATGAGGCCCGCACGTGTCAATTGCAAAAGCATACGATGGGCACGGCCAGCCGATAAATTGAACATCTTGCGGCATTCCTGAACCTGAATACGGGTGTGATTGCGTAGGTATTCCAGGAGGGCTTGTTCGCGGCTTCCAAATTCCAGGAGGGGCTCATTTTCATCCTCGTCTTGATTTTGTAACATCTTGATGCTCATGGGAGAAGCTAACAAGCATTGGTCACCGCTGCGGAGGTACACCTCCCATACACCCGCTTCGCCTAGGTTTCGAACCGGTTTGTCTTTTGCCTCTGCAATCCGAACCACCAAAATTTCCTTGAGGCCAATCCGAACGGTGGTAAAGTGGAGCTGAACCTCCGGCTGGCAAAAATGCCGAGCAGCTCCCAAGAGCATTTCACTTTCATCGGCGGCACGAATGTTACGAAGGCTGCGGTTATCTCGAACGCCAACCAGCAAACGCCCGCCTTCTGCGTTGGCAAAGGCCGCCAGTGTGCGGGCAATTTTGCGTGAGGAAGTAATGGTCTCCTTGAAATCCTGGCGACGATTTTCGCCCTCTTCGATCCAACGATACAGCTGCACGGCGGTGATTTCACTTTCCTGATCCCATGGGTTAGGGGTCGTATGGTGGCCGGGCAGGGATTTCATTCGTTCGGTTGGATAGGGTATTCGGGCAGCTCCAAGGTTGGTGGGTTCACAGGAACGGTGGCCCTGAATTACAGGAGGGATTCGGGGTTCCAAAACAAACGCTCAAAATCGCAGATCCGGTCTTCGACGACTTGAATATTTTCGGCGGCCAGCAGATCGGTCATGGGTTTTTGAGGGTCAAAGTGATGTTTTCCGCTGAGAAGCCCGGTTCGGTTGACCACTCGATGGGCGGGTACCGCGGGTTGGATAGCATGGCAGGCATTGAGGGCGTAACCCACGGCCCGAGCACTGCGCCCGCTACCCAAAAAGCGAGCAATAGCCCCGTAGGTGGTGACGCGTCCGGGCGGTATGAGCCGAACGACCTCGTAAACGCGCTCAAAAAAATCCTGGTCCATACGGTCTTGCATGCAAAGTTCAAGGGTCGAGCTTTATGTTTAACCCATGTCGTGGATTTTGGGGAATACCGATCGTCTGATGGATGCTCGCTTTGCGGCGGCGGCTGGTGCCGAACGTTTGGTTTTGCAAATGGATGCCGCCGACCCGGGGGCTTGGAACGAGATCAGCGGTTGGGTCGCCGGCTTGGATTTGTGGTTGCTGGCAACACCTGCATTGGCCGCGGTCGGTCCAGGATTTAACGAGCATTTTTTGGAATGCAAGGGTATTTTTTGCAGGGATTTGGTTGTTTGGGATGCAATGGAAGGCCTGTTCGATGGCCCAGCGATGCAAGACCTGGGTTGGGCCTTCGAGTTGAGTCCTGATGTTTTGGGTCGTATTCGGAGCCGTGGTGGATGGGGACCCCGTAGACCGGATTGGATGGTTATGGACCCGTGGGCGGTGGAGCCAGACGATACCGCCTTGATAAAAACGGGTTCAGGCCCTAATATGCCTTGGTTTGCCTTGGTTCCGGTGAACCAAGAAGCGGATGAGGGGAGTGTTCAACGGTTGAGTCAGCGGTTGGATGTTTTGGCCGAAAAAACTGGTTCGGCCTGTGCAGGCTTGTATTTCCAGGCCACGCCCGGTCAGGATGCGGATTATGTTAGGGTGGAGGATTGGGTGCAGGCTTTGGAGGATCGATTCCTCTAAGCCCATCGTGCCCGAACATAATGAATCGGCATGCCTTGGGCCATGTACCGTGATTCATAGGTTGTGAGAACCGAAAGGGTTTCTTGTTCTTGTAAATTTCGTTGGGCTATTTTATCGGGATGATGAACATCCCGAATGCATTGTTCAAGCGTCAGTCCGTTGTCTCTCCATGCTTCCAGGGTGTAATCAAACAAAGGTGCGTTATCGGTTTTGAGATGCAGCAGCCCCCCTTTTTGTAACACTTTACGGTATTTTTTTAGAAAGGCCGGACTGCTCAGTCGTTTTTTTTCACGGCTTTCGCGGGGTTGGGGGTCCGGGAAGGTGATCCAGATTTCGGAAACTTCGCCTTCCCCAAAATACATTTCGATGTCCTCCAGCCTGGTTCGCAAAAAGCCGGCGTTGTTTAGGCCAAGGGCTTCGATTTGTTTGGCACCATGCCACATCCTTGCTCCTTTGATATCCGCCCCCAGCCATAGGCCGTCGGGTTTTTTGGAGGCTACGCCCACCGTCCACAGGCCGGTCCCGCAGCCCAGCTCCAGGATCAGCGGGGGCTCTTGGTTTTGGGAAGGTGGGATTGATAGCACTTCGGGGTTTTGCAAGCGCTCCCGCCAGGTCCATGCCGCATCCGGGGGATGCTCCCAAACCCGGGGCATGCGTGCCATTTCGGCAAAATGCAAAAGCTTGCGCCGTGACAAACGGAAATCAGGAAAAGGGCTTTCTATCCAAGGCCCTACGATAGAGCCTTACCGTGTTTTCGAGACCCAAATACAAAGCATCAGCCACCAAGGCATGCCCGATGGAGACTTCGTGCAAGAGCGGGAGCTGGGTGTGCAAGAAGGCAAGATTGGATAAATTCAGATCATGACCCGCATTCACGAGCAGGTTACAATCCAGGGCTCGTTGGTAGGTGGCCAGGTAGGGTTCGATGCCGTTTTTGGCCTCCATTTTTGATTCGTAACAACGGGCATAGCCTTCGGTGTACAATTCAACGGCCTGCGCCCCCAGTTCAGCGGCTTGTTCTGCATGCCGGGGGTTGGGGTCTATAAAAATGGAAACACGAATACCGGCGGCGCAAAGTTGTTGGATGAGCGGGCGCAATCGGTTACCGTCTTGATCCAAATCCCACCCATGATCGGAGGTCTTTTGGAGGGGGTGATCGGGCACCAAGGTTGCTTGGGCAGGACGGACTTCCAGAACCAAATCCATAAAGGACGATTCCATGGGATTGCCTTCTACATTCAATTCCGTACGCAAAGACTGTCGAAGAACCCTAACATCATCGGTCCGTATGTGGCGGGCATCCGGCCGTGGATGAACCGTGATGCCATCGGCCCCAAATCGTTCGCAATCCAAGGCAAACTGGAGCGGATCGGGCACGCCGTGGTCTCTGCTATTACGCAGCAGCGCTATTTTGTTGACGTTAACACTGAGGCGGGTCAAAGCGAGAAGCTCTCACCGCAGGCACAGGATCTGGCGGCGTTGGGGTTGTTAAAATGAAAGCCCTTGCCGTTGAGACCATCGCTAAAGTCCAGTTCCGTACCAACGAGGTAAACCAGACTTTTTTTGTCGCAAAGCAGGTGAACCCCTTGGTCCTCAAAGCGTTGGTCTTCCGGTAGGGGCTCGGCTTCAAAATCCATACGATAACTGAGACCGGAGCATCCGCCACTGAGGACCGAAATCCGCAGGTAGGATTTACCGGCTTGTTCGGGTTCCTGGAGGAGGGTTCGAACTTTGTCGGCGGCTTTGGGTGAAACTTGAATCATGGTTCTCACAAAATTAGGGCCTGCCAGGGGAATCCTTGCAAAGCAATGGCGTTATTTTGCAGACAGCGACCACCATGCCCATCCCCCCGCCCCTCCCTTCCGGAGCCGAAACGCCGAGCTCCAGCCCCGAATTCCCTGCCGATTTGACGCGTATTGAGCACCTGGGTATTGCGGTAAGGTCTTTGGCCGAGGCAGAGCCCCTGTACACCCGACTTTTGGGCACGCCCCCCTACCAAAAAGAAATCGTCGAAAGCGAAGGGGTGATTACTCTTTTTTATAGGGTGGGTCCGAACAAAGTGGAGTTGTTGGAAAGCCTGCGCCCCGATAGTCCGATTGCACGTTTTTTGGAGACCAAAGGCGAAGGCCTCCACCATGTAGCCTATGCCGTCGACGATATCAGGGCCACTATGCAACGGCTGCATGATCAAGGGTTTCAGTTGTTATCCCAAGAACCCAAACCGGGGGCCGATCGTCAGTGGGTTTGTTTCTTGCACCCGCGCAGTGCCGGAGGAATACTTGTGGAGCTTTGCCAGCCCATGCCTATCCAAGAAACTTCAAAGCCAACGGCGGAAAACTAAGGTTATCGCAAGGAACGCAAATCAGCTTGGGAGGACACCCAGCTCTTTTCCAACTTTTCCAAAGGCCTTCAGCATATGCTCCAGTTGGGGGCGTGTATGGGCTGCCGAAAGTTGCACCCGAATGCGGGCCTGACCTTGGGGAACCACCGGAAAAAAGAATCCGATAACATAAACCCCTTCGTCCAGGAGGGCATCGGCCATGCGCTGGCTCAAAGAGGCATCGTATAACATAATGGGAACAATAGCAGAAGCCCCGTCTTTGTAATCAAATCCTAATGCACGAATTCCTTCTTTGAAAAAGCGGACATTTTCAGCGAGCTTCAGGGAGAGCTCGTTGCTGTGTTCTAACATCCGAAAAACCTCCAAAGAGGCTCCTACGATGGCTGGGGCCAATGAATTGCTGAAGAGATAAGGCCTGGAACGTTGGCGCAACATGGCAATGATATCCGCCCGGCCCGTGGTGTATCCGCCCATGGCGCCGCCCAAAGCTTTGCCCAAGGTACCGGTGACCAAATCGATTCGACCGTGCACGCCACACAATTCAGGGGTTCCGCGACCCGAGGCTCCCAGGAATCCGGCCGCATGGCATTCATCTACCATGGTGAGAGCGCCATACGCCTGGGCTAATTCGACAATCCGATCCAATTGAGCCACATAGCCGTCCATACTAAAGACCCCATCCGTAACAATAAGCACGGTTTCGTGACCGGCATCTTTGCATTCGCGCAGGCATCGCTCCAAATCGGCCATATCGTTGTTCGCATAGCGGTATCGGGCTGCTTTGCAAAGACGGACCCCGTCAATGATGGAAGCATGATTGAGGGCATCGCTAACGATGGCATCTTTTTCGCCAAGCAAGGGCTCAAAAACGCCCCCGTTCGCATCAAAGGCTGCGGCGTAAAGGATACTGTCTTCGGTTCCATAAAAGCGTGCGATGGCGGCCTCAAGGTCCTTGTGAATACGCTGTGTTCCACAAATAAAACGCACCGAACTCATTCCAAAGCCATATTCATCAAGTGCCTGATGGGCCGCTGCAATCACCGAAGGGTGGCTGGACAACCCCAAGTAATTGTTGGCACAGCCGTTAATGACGACGCGACCGTCATCCAGGGTTATTTCAGCGCCTTGGGGAGAAACCAAGATGCGTTCTTTTTTGAAGAGGCCCTGATCACGCAGGTCTTGAAGCTCTTTTTGAAGTTTGGGTCCTAGGCCTTCGTGGTAAGGTCGCATGACGTTAAGGATTTAAGTTATTGTAACAATTTCCAAAGCTCATCTTTGAGCTCTGGGATTCCCTCGCCCGTTACCGAAGAAATAAACATGGCAGGAATGCCATCGGGCAATTCCTGGGTCAGGCCTTCGCGGATTTCAGCATCCGCCAAGTCCGATTTGCTGATGGCCAGAAACCTTCGTTTGCTCAGTAATTCTGGGTTGTAGGCCTGAAGCTCGTGAACCAGGATCTTGTATTGTTCTTGGATGGAGGGGGCATCGGCCGGTACCACAAAAAGCAGGACGGAGTTTCGTTCGATATGCCTCAAAAAGCGATGACCCAGTCCTCTGCCGGCGTGGGCTCCTTCGATAAGTCCGGGAATATCAGCCATCACGAAGGATCGATAATCTCTGTAAGGAACAATGCCCAGGTTGGGTACCAGGGTGGTAAAGGGATAATCGGCTATTTCGGGTTTGGCGGCGGAGACCGAGGCGAGCAGGGTGCTTTTGCCGGCATTGGGGAAACCGACAAGGCCTACATCGGCTAATATTTTGAGTTCCAAAATGCGCCAGGCCTCTTGTCCCGGTTCGCCAGGTTGAGCAAAACGAGGGGTCTGTCGAGTGGCGCTTTTGAAGTGATGATTACCCTGACCCCCTCGTCCTCCGTTCAAAAGGATAGCCTCCTGGCCGTCGTTGGTGATTTCCAGGATTTTCTCACCGGTTTCGGCATCCCTTGCTACGGTGCCCAAAGGGACTTCCAGGATGACATCCGAGCCTTGGGCCCCTGATTTGAGCCCGGAGGATCCGTTGACTCCGGCATCGGCCATGACATGCTTGCGGTATTTGAGGTGAAGGAGGGTCCACAATTGGGCATTGCCCCGAAGGACAATGTGACCGCCACGGCCGCCATCCCCTCCGTCAGGACCTCCCTTGGCTGTGACTTTGTCCCTGTGAAAATGCACCGAACCGGCACCACCGCTGCCAGAGCGACAACAGATTTTGACATAATCAACGAAATTTCCTTCGGCCATAGAGCAGTGGGCCGGTCAGCAGCCGGCGGCCTCCCGTATCCGCGAATAGATTTCCTGGATGCTTCCTGTTCCGTCGACCTCTTTCCACTTGTTTTGTTGGGCGTAATACTGAGCGACGGGTGCTGTTTTGGCCTGGTATTCTTGGATGCGTTGGGCGATGATGGCTTCGTTTTGGTCGTCGGCCCTACCGGAATCCTTGCCTCGTAGCAGGAGCCTTTGGACAAGTTCAGGTTGGGGAACCACCATGGAAATCATGCAGCGAATGCTTTGACCCAATCCTTCAAGCAAGGCATCCAAGGCCTCGGCCTGAGCCAAGGTCCGAGGGAAACCATCGAAAATAAACCCGGCGGCATCGGGGCATTCTTCCAAGCGATGCCGAATCATGCCAATGACGACGTGATCGGGGACCAACAAACCGGCATTCATGAGGCCCTGGGCTTCCAGGCCTAGAGGCGTTCCAGCGGCGATTTGGGCACGCAGCAAGTCCCCGGTTGATAGGTGGACCAGCCCGAGGTCCCGAATCAGGTTTTGGGACTGAGTGCCCTTGCCGGCACCGGGGGGGCCAAAGAGGACAATATTCATCATCATGGGCCAAAAGTACGAAACAAGGGAGGGGGGCGGGGCCTGTTTCCCCGCGTCTGCCCCCTAATTTTGCGACCTATGACCGCATCCTTTCATACGACCCCCGAAGACGCCTTTGTACGCCGCCATATTGGCATCAACCAACCGGCCTTGAATCGCATGCTCCAAACAGTTGGAGCAAACGATTTGGAAAGCCTGGTGGCAGAAACGGTTCCAGCCAGCATCCGCAGCGATGTTCCAATGAACCTTCCGGCCCCGTTGACGGAACAAGAAATGCTGACCGAACTACGCCGGATTGGAGACAAAAACAAAGTCTTTCGGAGTTATATCGGAACAGGCTATTACGGAACACTGACTCCGGGGGTTATCCTTCGCAATATTTTGGAAAACCCAGGGTGGTACACCCAATACACTCCTTACCAAGCAGAGATTGCCCAGGGTCGTTTGGAGGCCTTGTTGAATTTTCAGACCATGGTCTGCGATCTCACCGGGATGGAAATTGCCAATGCATCGCTATTGGATGAATCCACCGCTGCTGCAGAGGCCATGCTGATGTTGTTCGCCAACCGAAAGGTTGGTACCCACCGCAAAATTTTTGTGTCCCACAAATGTTTTCCGCAAACCCGAGCCGTTCTCGAAACACGAGCTGAACCCCTTGGAATAGAAGTTGTTACGGGAAGGATTGAGGATATTAATTTCAGCGACGGCTATTTTGCGTGTATATTTCAATACCCTGATGGCTATGGAAGGGTCAAGGATTACGCGCCCTTTTGCAAAAAGGCCCAAGAGGCCGGCGTAGCCACAGCGGTGGTCGCCGATTTGATGGCTTTGGTATTGTTACCATCACCCGGTAGTTGGGGTGCGGATGTGGTGGTGGGATCGGCCCAGCGCTTTGGAGTTCCCATGGGCTACGGTGGACCGCATGCTGCGTTTTTTGCAACCCGCGACACCTACAAAAGACATCTTCCTGGCCGATTAATTGGAGTGAGTGTCGATGCAGAAGGTAGAACGGCTTATCGAATGGCCCTCCAAACCCGGGAGCAACACATACGCCGCGAAAAAGCAACTTCGAATATTTGCACAGCCCAGGTTTTGCTGGCCATTATGGCTTCTATGTACGCCGTTTACCATGGACCGGAGGGTCTAAAGGCTTTGGCAACACGCATTCATCGCCGGGCCAGGGTTCTGGATGCCGCACTGCGGGCCTTGGGTTTTGACCAGGTGAACGATCTTTATTTTGATACGTTGGTTTGTTCGATGGACGATGAATCGCTCGAGAAAATTCGGGTGATTGCCGAATCCAAGGAAATCAACTTTAATTTTTTGGTCAAGGGACAGGTTGGAATTTCAGTTGATGAAACAACGTCTTTGCAAGATTTGGCACAGGTGGTTTCTGTTTTCGGAGCAATTACCAACGGACTGCAAGTCGATATCTTGGAACTGGATCGTCAGCTAGGTCCGGAAGGAATTCCCCTTCGATCCGATGCGATCCTTCGGCACCCTGTTTTTAACCGGTACCATAGCGAACATGAAATCTTGCGTTATATCAAAAGATTGGAAAGCAAAGATTTATCGCTTTGTCACTCCATGATTCCGCTGGGTTCCTGTACGATGAAGCTGAATGCCTCCGCCGAAATGATGCCCATCACCTGGGCTTCGTTCGCGAACATTCATCCCTTGGCGCCAATAAGTCAATCTGTTGGTTATCAGCAGATTTTTACCGAACTACGCCAGTATTTACGGGAAGTGACTGGCTTTGCCGATGTTAGTCTTCAGCCCAATTCCGGTGCCCAGGGGGAGTATACTGGTCTGATGGTAATTCGGGCCTATCACCGGGCCCGCGGTGATAGACATCGCAACATTGCCTTAATACCATCGTCGGCCCATGGCACCAATCCCGCTTCGGCAGTCATGGCGGGTATGCAGGTTGTGGTTATTGCATGCGATGCCAAGGGCAACGTCGATGTGGAGGATCTCCGTGAAAAAGCTCAAATTCATCGCGACTCCTTGTCCTGCCTGATGGTTACGTATCCAAGTACGCACGGTGTCTTTGAGGATCGTATTCGAGAAATATGCCACATTGTTCACGAAAACGGGGGACAGGTTTACATGGACGGTGCAAACATGAATGCACAGGTAGGTTTGACATCGCCGGCTTTGATTGGTGCGGATGTTTGCCATTTGAATCTTCACAAAACCTTCTGCATACCGCACGGTGGTGGTGGGCCTGGCATGGGTCCCATTGGGGTTGCTGCCCAGTTGTTGCCTTTTTTGCCCGGACATCCGGTGGTGTCTTGCAGCGGTCCGGAGGGGATTGGGCCGGTGTCCGCGGCGCCCTACGGTAGTGCCAGTATTCTTTTGATATCCTATGCTTACATCCGCATGATGGGCCATCAGGGTTTGACCGAAGCTACCCGTTACGCCATTTTGAATGCTAATTACATCAAAAACAGGCTGGAAGGGGCCTATGGTGTCCTCTACACCAATGCCAACAATCGATGCGCCCATGAAATGATTTTGGATATGCGACCTTTCAAAACCAGTGCAGGAATTGAGGTGGAGGATATAGCTAAACGATTGATGGACTATGGTTTTCACGCCCCTACCGTTTCATTCCCCGTTGCAGGTACTATGATGGTGGAACCGACTGAGTCCGAAAGTTTGGAAGAACTGGATCGTTTTTGTGAGGCTATGCTCGCCATTCGTCGGGAAATTTCGGTTATCGAAAACGGTGCGGCCGATCGATCCAACAATCCACTCAAGAACGCACCGCATACAGCCCGTGTTCTGGTTTCAGAAGTCTGGAACAGGCCCTACACGCGTCAGGAAGCGGTTTATCCGGCTCCTTGGTCCGAACAAAACAAGTTTTGGCCATCGGTAGCCCGGGTTGACAACACCTACGGTGATCGAAATTTGGTTTGTGCGTGCCCTCCAATGGAGAGTTACGCCATCTGATAAAGGCCGAGAGGCCTTTTTTAGGGCTTTTGGTGCGTAACTTTGAATAAAATCACTTTTATGACCAAAACCTACCTTGCTTTCTCGGCTTTCTTTCTGGCCTTGATTTTTGCCTCATTCCTATCCTCGGTTAGCGCCCAATCGCTCCGAGGGGAAAATCCTCGGTCCTATCCAGGTAAACAGGCCAACGAGGAGTTGAATCAACCTTCAAACGCTGTTTCTACCGGGTTTGGTGCCGAGAGCACTACTTCGCTATGGACCTTTGATTTTAGCGGTTCGACTGGATTGACATTTGGAAACGATGCCAACGGTGGTGCGCGTTGGAAAGTGGTTACGGCCCTTGAGCCGAACTTGACTACCCAGAATTTTGGCCCAACGTTCAATTCAACATCGGGCGGTTCTTTTGCGTTGATTAATTCCGATTCTTTTCCGGCGGATACCCAGGATGATTATCTGATTCTAAAGGTTGGTACCAGCTTGGTCGGACAGAGCGGTGTTCAATTGAGCTTTCGTCACTATTTCCGGCGCTTTGCGGAGGATCATGTGGTAGAGGTAAGCAGCGACTCTCTGACTTGGGTTCCTTTCTACAGCTCATCCACGGTGATTCCACGCAATACCACCATTAATAATTCGACCCTCACGCGTATCAATATTTCCTCGGTCGCTGCCAATCAACCCCAAATTTGGGTCCGCTTCCGTTATGTGGGTGCGTGGGATTGGTTTTGGGCTTTGGATGATGTGGAGATTGCCAACTTGCCTCCCAACGACATGATTTTGGAAGACTGGGATATTGTTCCCAAAGTTGGCCTTTGCTTCAATGCCCAGATGGCAAGATCTCAAATGCAGGATTCCTTGATTTTTTCGGGGGCAGTTCACAATTTTGGATTAAACACCCAGTCCAATGTCCGCCTCAATGCTCGGGCCTTTCAGGGGGCCACTCCTTTGTACAATACCAATTCCCCGGCCATTGCTGGGTTGTCGTCCAATGCGCGAGACACCCTGGATGCCAGCCCTTATTGGGCGATGAGTGGTCGGCCGGTAGGGACCTACACCCTTAAAATCGAGGTTCTTTCGGATTCTGCCGATGGTTCCCCGTCGAATAACCTGGATACCACCATGTTATTGGTTACCGAGGATCGAATTTCTCCTTTTTACCCCGCGTCTACCTCGCTTGGCACTTTAGGAACCGCCAGTTTTAGTGGTGAAGAAGATGGTGTTATTCTAACATCCCTTGTTAATCTTAGTGCTCAGGATACTGTAACAGGCATCCGTGTTTATCTGCGTTCTACCACCGTGCCCGGTGGCCTTGTTGCCGTAAGCATGCGCGATACCGATGGAATTGCCGGCTCACCCGCTATTGAATTTCCTGTTCTTGTTGAATCGGATTTGACTACGATTACAGCCGCCGATGTAGCCCGAGGGTACATGGATATTCCTATACCCACCGTTTTGGCCGGGGTTCCGCAGGAAAGAATTTTACCCGCCGGTCCCTACTACGCAGCCGCTCAATTGTTTTCCAATTCCGGGGCCAATCATATTCGAATCCCGGATGATCTAAGCAACGATGCCTTTATGCCGTGGTATGCCTCCATGATTTACCTACCAACGGATGGTAGCTGGTATTCCAACGGGATTGCGGTGGGGGTTGCCGCTCTTTTTTCCAGCACCACCTCCGTGGGGGAATTGGCAACAACAGGTGCAGCACCCCAGGCGTATCCCAATCCTTTCCAGGATGAACTCTCTTGGAATCTGCGTTTGGATCAACCCACTGTTTTGAATTTGTTGTGTTACGATATGCAAGGTCGCTGTGTCGCCGAGGGCCCATCCATCTCTTCGGAAGGTGGGGATTTCGTTTATCGTTCCAGCCTGGGTCATCTCCCCAATGGTCTTTACCGAGTTGAACTACGGTCCGGCCAAAATCGCTTGGGATCTCGCCTTTTGGTCAAGACCGCTCGTTAAACGACCTTATCACTTCTTCAACTGAAATCCATCAAAATCTCTGTTCCTGTAATCCCAAACAACATGAAAAATCTTCGCCCGTTCCTCCTTGGGGCTTTCATGGTGGCAGCCCCAGCCATCGCATGGACCCAGTCACGCCTTGGCACAACCCCACCGCAATCGCTGCGACAGTCCGCTGCCAGTGCACTTGGAGAGTCATCCGCTGCATCCTCTACCAACCAGGATCCCTCCTTCAGGACCGAAGCCATCAACCTTTGGACCGAGAATTTTAGTTCCAACCCCAACAGCCGTGGTTGGTTGAATTACGGTTTTCGTGGAATCAATACGGGGAACACCCCCGATACCAACGGCGTTTGGGAATACAGGGGCACGTCGACTCTTCCTGCCAGTGGAACCGGATCCCGCGGGGCCTACGCGGCAGGTACTACGGCCATCCAATCGCCTACCCGAACCAATGGTTTTATGATTTTTGATTCGGACTGGTTGGATAACAACGGTTCACCAACCGGTACGGGTGTTTTGGGGTCTCCGCACCGAGGGATGCTGATCAGCCCATCCATTGACTTGAGCTCGAATGATTTTGTAAACCTTTCGTTTTATCAATACTACCGCCGCTTTGGGGGTCCGGGTGGTAGCCAAAGTTCAACCGCAAGCTACCTCTTGTTTTCGGTCGATAACGGATTGACTTGGTCCGATACGCTGGCCCTGAACAGCAATATTGCCGTCAATTCTTCTACATCCAGCAGCACGATGACCCGACTGAATGTATCCCCTTACATCGGTGGTCAGGACAGTGTCAAGATTGCTTTCCTGTTCAACGGAGATTATTATTTCTGGATGGTGGATGATATCGCCATCGAGCAGGCTCCCCGCGTTGATATGACCATTACCGGCACTGCTTTCTTGCCGGATACGTCTGCAGGCCGTGGTATCGAGTACGGTATGGTGCCCAATGCCAACAAAACCCCGTTGACCTTCCAAGCTCGCGTTGCCAATATCGGAACCACTGTTCGTAACAATGTTCAACTACAGGTTTCGGTCATCGATACAACCGCACCGGGTACGCCACTCTTCACCGGCACATCGGTTGTTCTGCCTTCTTTGGATCCCTTTACCGATACCCTTTTGAGTATCTCGACAGCTTACACGCCCAATCTACTCAAGTTCACCCGGGTTAACTACAGCTTGGCTTTTGATTCCACGAGCATGGACTCCACGGCCAACAACACGGCTTCACGCCAATTTGAATTAACGGATTCTATGTTGGCCCTTAATGTGAGCTTTCCCGCATCGCAATTAACTTTTGGTACCCGGAATTTTACGGGGAATCCCCCTTCCGTTTTTGATATCAAAATTGCTAACATTTGTCAATTGGTAAGCACCGATACGGTTACCTCGGCGACGGCCCGGTTGGTGAACACCGGAACCTCCACATCGCAAGCAGGTGGTTTGATTTATTTCACCCTGGAAACGGGTGATGGGAGCACCGGATTGCCCGGTGGTACAGCTTCCGTTGTGCTCGAAACGGATTTGTACACGCTAACGGCTTCGGATATTTCAAGGGGCCGTGTGACAGTTCCATTTCCAGCAACCTTGGGAGGTAGCCCGCAGGAGCGTATTGTCAACCCTGGAGAGTATTGGTTGGTAGCGCATTTGTTCTCTAACAACGGTTCCAATCATATCAGTTTGATTGACGACCAAACGGTGACCATGCCTTGGTTTGCCACGGTTTTGTTCCGGAGTACGGATTGGTTTAACAACGGCAACGCCGC
>Ga0214923_10001780_pt1 | contig 29967 bp, 22 predicted proteins | sample LL1510_MetaG_FD_177993 | JGI IMG/M metagenome (GOLD analysis project Ga0214923, IMG submission 177993) | Freshwater microbial communities from Lake Lanier, Atlanta, Georgia, United States - LL-1510 | ecosystem: Environmental > Aquatic > Freshwater > Lake | place: USA: Georgia | collected...
TTTTAGCCCTCCTTAAAATAATCAATCATACGCTTTCCAACTAAAGTGGATGACTTATTATTTTGCTGAATATTTCCATATGAAAGCAATTATACCTGTCGCAGGAGCCGGAACTAAACTTCGTCCGCATACGTATACCCACCCCAAAGCACTCATTCCTATTGCCGGTAAAACTATATTGAGTTTTATAGTAGACCAGCTTCATAGTGCGGGAATCAATGAGTTTATTTTTATCGTTGGTTATTTAGGCGATAAGATAAAGGATTACGTTCAGCAAACGTATCCTCAGCTTACGGCTCATTTTATTTATCAAAATGAACGGCAGGGAACCGGACATGCGATTGAACTTACCCGAAATTTGGTAGCGGGGGATGAAGTTTTTGTAGTGTTAGGGGATACGATTTGCGAATACGATATCCGCGAAGTATTGGATAGCCCGGATAATTTATTAGGAATTAAAAAAGTAGATGATCCGCGACATTTTGGAGTTGCATCCCTGGGCGAGGATGGATTTATAGAACACGTTGTTGAAAAACCCTCCATTCCAAAGAGTAATCAGGCATTGGTTGGTCTTTATAAAATAAAGCAGACTGATATTTTATTCGAATGCCTTCAGGATTTGTTTATTAAAGAGCCTGCTCCGGCAGGGGTTTATCATCTAACCGATGCCCTTGATTGTATGATTCAGCGGGGAGTTAAGTTCAGGCCATTTAAGGTAAAAAACTGGTTTGATTGTGGTAAAAAAGAAAGTCTGCTTGAAACCAATGCAACCTTATTAAAAAAATCGGGCGGAAATATACCGGAACAGCACGATTTTCCACATACTATCATTATTCCTCCGGTGAGTATTGCCCCGGGTTGTGATATTTCCCATTCGATTATCGGACCGCATGTTACCATTGGTCCGAATACTCAAATCAAACACTCCATTGTGCGGGATAGTATTATAGGATCGTACACCCATTTGTTTGAAGTGGTACTAGATAATTCTCTTATAGGCAGCGACGCATCCGTTAAGGGACTTAGCAGGAGTTTGAATATTGGTGATAATACCGAGATAGATTTTGGATAATTACCCTACTTGATAATTATTCTCTCACATGCTTAAGTTTTCCAATAATCGAATTACGCAGCTTTTCAAAATACAATATCCTATCATTCAGGGTGGTATGGTTTGGGCCAGTGGATGGAAATTAGCATCAGCCGTAAGTAATGCGGGGGGTCTGGGGTTAATTGGAGCTGGTAGCATGTATCCGAATGTATTATTGGAGCATATACAAAAATGTCGCAAAGCAACCTCCAATTCATTTGGAGTTAATATTCCTCTGATGTATCCTGATGTTCCGGCTTTAATTGAAATTATTCTAAGAGAAAAAGTTCCCATCGTTTTTACCAGTGCCGGGAATCCCAATTTATACACGCAAACTTTACAACAAGCAGGTGTAACTGTTGTGCATGTGGTAAGCAGCAGTTATTTTGCTCAAAAAGCCGAAGCTGCCGGATGTAATGCAGTGGTAGCAGAAGGATTTGAGGCGGGGGGTCATAATGGTAAAGAAGAAACTACCACTTTGGTACTTACTCCGCTTGTTAAAAAAGCAGTATCTATACCTGTAATAACTGCAGGCGGAATTGGAACGGGTAGTCAAATGCTGGCAGCATTTACATTAGGTGCAGAAGGGGTACAGGTTGGATCTCGATTTGTTTGTACTCCGGAGGCGAGTTCACATGAATCTTTCAAACACGCGGTGATACAAGCAGCTGAAGGTAGTACACAACTGATGTTAAAAAAATTGGCGCCTGTTCGTTTGTTGAAAAATGAATTCTTTCAACAAGTTCAAGATGCAGAAAATCGAGGGGCAGCAAAAGAGGAGTTGCAACAATTACTTGGCCGCTCAAGGGCAAAACTGGGTATGTTTGAAGGTAACATGCAGGAAGGTGAGCTGGAAATTGGACAAGTAAGTGCTCAGATAAAAAAAATACAACCTGCTTTAGAAATCATTCAGGAAATGCTGGCAGAATTTGAACAAGGCATCGCTGCTTTAACTTCTCAATATACCGAGGGTAAATAAGTTTGTTTACTTGTGCAGATAAAAAGAGTTGGCTTGCGCTAAGCAGGTTACAACCAATTCGTTGATGCAAACATGTTCCGGTAAGTTGGCAGCATAAAAAATTATGTCTGCCACGTCTTTTGCCTGCAGCGCTTGATAACCCTCATATACCGCTGCTGCTTTTTGCTCATTACCTTTAAAGCGAACCGTTGAAAAAGAGGTTTCTGCTGCTCCCGGATGTATTACGGTAACTTTAATTTTTGAAGGCAGTAAATCGATACGCATCGCTTTACTGATAGCAGCCACTGCATGTTTGCTGGCACAATAGGCATTTCCATCTTTATATACTTCCACACCGGCAGTAGAGCCAATATTTATGATATGACCCTTGCCTCTTGATTGCATATAGGGTAACACAGCACGGGTTACATATAATAAACCCTTTACATTAGTGTCTATCATTATATCCCAGTCATCCATATCGGCCACATCAAAAGGCTCTCTACCCAATGCAAGGCCTGCATTGTTTACCAATACATCAATTTGTTTCCATTCATTGGACAAATTCCCCAAGGATTGGTTAACGGCAGCTTTATCCTGCACATCAAATGCTATTGGTAAAACTGCAACGGAATATTGTTGCATGAGTTCTTTTGCCAGTTCCTCAATCAGATTAGCTCTGCGGGCAGTAATAATGCAATTCCAACCCGCAGCTGCAAAAACTTCTGCTGCTGCTTTACCAAATCCTGAACTAGCGCCAGTGATTAATACAATTGGTGACATAATAATTTTTTCTGCTGCAAAACTACACGATAAGCAATGAAATTGAGGCAACAATTATCGAATCAACACAATTGTACCTTTTCGATAAATGGTATTCCCTTCATAGTCTAAACCCTCAGCTTGATAAACATAGGTTCCCGGAGGCTGTGGCTTTCCTTTAAATTGTCCATTCCATCCCTCCCCAATTGTTGATGTAGTGAATATCAATTCCCCCAATCTATTATAAATACTGAAATATTTTAGCTGACTTATTCCAGGAGTAGCCGGACGGGCAATATCATTCTTTCCATCACCATTCGGAGTGAATCCAGAGGGAACCAATATATCAGGACCTACCTGCGAAACCCGAATAGTTACATAATCGGATTTCATACAAGGACCTTTAAAAACATTCACCCGGTAAATAACAGAATCAATTCCTCTATCAAGGGTAACAATTGGATTGGGAATATTAACTGCACTAAGGCCTGTTGAAGGAGACCAAAAGTAGCTTGTTCCCCCACTTGCCTCTAATTGAAAAGGAAACAAAGGCACTATGGTTGTGTCTCTTCCTGCATTTGCATTGATAGGCGGCAATACATTAATAATTATGGTATCGTTTACAGGCTTTGGACAACCGGAAGTATCAGAAACAGTTAGAATGTACATGGTTGTATCTGAAGGACCCGCCAGTGGTGACAAAGTTTTTTCATTTATCAGGCTTTTGGTTGGCGTCCACGAAAAATAAGTTCCTTGAGCGATGGCATTTAGTTTAACCCGGTTACCAAAACATATAGTTGTATCTTCTCCAACATATGCAAAAGGATAAGGAACTACTTTAACTTGAACACTATCCTTGTCTTGGCATTTCCCTAAATTGGCAACTACATAATATTTTGTATTAACCAAAGGCTGTACAATAGGATTTTTTTCATTTTTTACCGGCTCACCCGAAGAGGATGTCCATAAATAACTCAAAGCTTCACTTATGGTGGCAAGCGTAAAAGGATCCCCTTTACAAATGGTAGTATCTTTTCCAGCCTTAACCGTTATGAATTGTAAAACATTTACGGTTACTGTATCTCTGTTAACGCACCCATTATCATTTAGGTTAACAATATAGCGCGTAGTATCACGAGGGTATACTATTGGTAGGGTGCTGTTTGCAAAAAGAATTCGGTTTTGATTGGGTCCAGCCGTTGGACTCCAACTTATGATTCCCCCATTGATAATCGCCTTCAATTGTAAAGTATCAATGCTGCAGATGAGCGTGTCCTTAAAAGGTAGAGTTAACAATGGTTTATCCAATATATTCAAAGTGCGAATGAGAGAATCGGAACAGCCGAAAGAGTTGGTTATTTTTAGTTTTACCTGAACCGTTCCGGCAGCAGGGTATGTCCATGCAGAATCTTTAGAACTGGCTGTATCTATTGTCGAACTTAAATCTCCAAAATCCCATTGCCGGGAAATGATGGTACCGTATTTGTTGGTAGAAATGTCTTTAAAGGTGAATGGGTTAATAAAACAGTTTCCAGCAACCTGCATTCCTGCTTTCAGTAAGGGATAAACTTTCACCGTAGTGGTTGCAGAATCTTTACAACCCGCTGCTGTAGCAACCACCAATTTTACAATATAAGTTCCACTGTCTTTACCACTATTTATATAGTCGTATGTTGGGGTTGGCAAATTGGAAGTATCAGATTTAATTCCCGCAACTCCAAAATCCCAGAAATAAGATATGATGGAAGAATTGCTGGATTCGTTTTGAAATGTTAGGGTTGTTCCGTTACAGCTAATATACGATGGCTTAAGTTCTGCTGCGGAAATACTACAATTTGCAACTGTAATATGAATTTCTTTTTTGGTAACTCCAATTAGAACCCCATTTCTATATTCATTGGCACAAACGGCTACTACATATTGTCCGATAATCCCAGGTGCGATACCCGAAATGATTCCCGTATTTGGGTCAATGGTTACATTACTGCCTAAAGGAGATGTTCCGGGAAATGATGTTGTATAAGGAACATTAGTATAGGGAGGGCCAGAGGGCGGATTGGGCTGTGCTCCTCCAGCACCTGCACTTCCTCCAATTAATCCATTACAAAAGCTGTAGACAATTTTATCTCCATCAGCATCTGTAGCGCTAAAGTCGAAAGTAAAGTAATTATTAAAACAAATGATGGCTGTATCTTTTTGTGCGAAAACAGGACTATTATTATTTGAGTAATCTACTCCATTTATTGTACCCGGAATGGTATTGGAATAGCTAATGCCAATGTTTGCCGAATTACCAGATACATTTACGATACCAGTAATGCGGCAGCACCTTTGTACAGTTAATGTGTATCCATCCGGAGAAACGGGAAGGTCAATCTGTCGGATATAATAATCTATTAAATAACAAACTTTTGGTGGGGAAGTTAGGCAAGGGCTGAAAGTGGTTTTATTTGGATTGTCGGTTCCGGATAGAGGAATAGTTATATTATCAACCTGCGCCCCTGTTCTGGAATTAAAAATACCTAAATACACAGCTGCATCCCTTTGGCCACTAGTAGAGCCACAATCCAAATATTGTCTAACTATAACTTCGTATCGGTTGGTATTGGCATTCGCACCCGGACCGATATATCGGTACTGGATCCAGCCCCCTTTCAGGTGGTTTGCTTTACCTGAAATCGCCAGGGAAAGTATCAGGGCAGTTAATAACCAATTCCTCATTGTAATCTGGTGGTGCTATATTGTTTGTAAACTATTTGTGAAGATAATCACAATCTTATAGGCGTTGCCCCAATTGCCATATTTAAGGAAGATTTTAACGGATTAATACAGTAGTTCCCTTTCTCAGGATTCTTTTGCCTTCAAAGTCTACACCTTCTGCTGTGTAAACATAGGTGCCGGCAGGTTGGGGTAAACCAGCCAACTTTCCATCCCAACCCTTTTTGGTATCTTTACCTGTATAAACTACCTGTCCCCAGCGATTGAACACGGAAAAATAGAGTAGCTCCTTAATACCCACTGTAAAGGGTTTTAAAATATCGTTCAATCCATCCTGATTGGGCGTAAATGCCGAGGGAATAAATATTTCCGGTCCTGTATTGAAGATTTTTATCAGGATATCATCCGTGGCACTACAACCTCCCGGTACATTCACAGTTACCCGATAGCGGATGGAATCTATAGGGTCTTTTATCAATACAACTGGATTGTTAATAGATGGATTATTTAGACCATACTCGGGACTCCAGCTGAACAAGCTTCCTCCGGTTGCAGACAGAGGCAGGGGCTGATTAACCAAGATGGCCGTGTCATTCCCTGCAAATGCCCTAACAGGTGGGGCTACTGTTATAAATACAGTATCAGAAACCGATTTATTACATCCTAAAGTATCAGATACAGTAAGTATGTATTGAGTGTTCACATAAGTTATAGCAATGGGTTGTAAAGATTTTGGATTGCTCAGCGTTCCGGTAGGTGACCAGAGAAAGCGGCTTCCAACCGCTTTACCTCTTAAAATAACTTTTTCACCAAAACAAATAATGGTATCCTTTCCCGCATTTGCTATTGGATAGGGAACTGTTTTAACTTGAACTGTATCCTTATCCTCACATTTACCCAGATTTGCAGTAATAAAATATTGAGTAGTAGTTTTCGGCTGAACAATTGGATTTTTAATATTGAGTACCGGTTCTCCCGAACTACTCCGCCATATAAAATTCAACGCTTCGGTTTTCGTTTGTAACTGAACTGGGTCTCCGGCACAAATCGTAGTATCTTTTCCTGCATAAACACTAATAAACTCCAGCACCCGAACCAATATACTATCGGTGTTGGTGCATCCATTATCGGTAAGCGTAACTTTATATTGGGTAGTGGTTAATGGGAAAACCAGAGGGCTATCCGAATTCGCTCTTAACATGCGTGTGGTGGGAGTCCACTGAAATGAGCCTGTATTTAGCACTTGTAGTTGAAGGGTGTCTATACTGCAAATCAAAGTATCCCGGAATGGAAGTTGTAAAACTGGTTTATCGGCAACATCAAAACTCTTCTCTAATGAATCTATACAACCCCTGCTGTCTCCAGTAATTAGTCGAATTATTTTTACCGAAGGTGATGCATACTGGTATTTTGGATTTTGTAAAAGGGAAGTATCGTCATCGGTAGTTTCATCTCCAAAATACCATTTCCAATAATTAACCGTACCATATTTGGAGGTTGTTTTATCTGTAAAGAAAACCGGATTATTATAGCAATTCCCTTTAAATAAAAACCCGGGTTGAAAACCGGGATATACCATTACAATCGTACTATCGTAACCAAGACAACCCTTTGGACCAGTTATACTCAACTTTGCTTTATATATTCCGGTATCTGCGTAGGTAAAATTAACTGTGGGGGTTTTGAAAGTTGTTTGTGCCTTATCTCCCATTTCCCATAAATAAGAGGTAATGCCAGCGGCAGCCGATCCATTTTCCAGATACACCGAAAAATCTTTGCATTGAATGATTTTGTCAGGCAAGTCTGCTTCAATCAATTCGCAGTTTTGCACTTTTAAAATGAAATCTTTCCTGTGTTCGGAAAATACTTTGCCATTTCGGGATTCGTTGATACAAACATTCACAACATAAGTACCTTCCGGAGGTGCAATACCACTAATGATCCCGGTTGCTGAATTGATAACTACCCTACTGCCTAATGGATTAGATCCACTATAAGGAAACTGATAGGGAAGGGGTGTCGGAAATAAACTCGCGGGAGGCTGAGCATTGTTTGAGCCCGAGCCTGAAGTAAATGCTTCGCAAAACGAATAAGATAATTCATCTCCATCCGAATCAACCGCTCCAAAATTTAATGTAAAAGGTTTATTGGCACAAACCAGCGCAGTATCTTTCACTAAAAATTGCGGACTATTATTAAACCCTGTGGGAAGGGAATTAGTACCAGGAATACGGGTCACATAATTTGATCCGACATTGGTAGCCACCGCCAGGTTGCTGATTCTGTCTACTCTGCAGCATCCTAATCTGGCAAGGGTATATCCAACATCATTCACTTCGAGATTCACATCCGCCATATAAATGCCAATTTCATAACAAACATTTACCTGACCTGTAAGGCAAGGAAAGTTGGCGGTATTTAAGCTAATGCGGCTAACTGGTGACTGAAACGGCAAGGGAACCGATTTTACCAGCATACTATTGGCATAAACCCCTACAATAACCTGTTCGCTTTCCAGTTGTGGTCCACTGGAAGAACAGTCTCTAAAAAGCCGGAGCGTGATTCGATAATTAGCAGTAGGTTTTCCAGCAGCTGTTGGATTTCCTGCACCGAGGCAATAATAATATAATTCTCCCCCGGCAACATGTCTGGAATATACAGCCAGAACATGCAGGAGCATGATTACTATCAATATGCTCTTTTTCATAAGCCGGTTTTATAAAAGTAAAAATGCTGCAAATAGTTCTCCCAATTGTTCGGGAGATTCAAGCATACTCATGTGAGCTGCTGTATTTATAACATGAATATAAGCTTTTGGCGTGAGTTTTGCCTGCTCCAGCAAGGTCGCTACCGGAATAATTACATCTTTTTCTCCTGCAATAAACATAACCGGTACTTGTATATTTTGCAGAACGGGTAGTCGGTTTTTACGTGCAATCATAGCACGATAAAATTGAATGAGAGTTCTGGCAGATATATACTTCATCGAAGTAATCAGGCTATTGATTATTTCGTGATGAGATATGCTATAGTCAGCGGCAAACAAACCCGGAGTGGAAATTTGTAAAAAGGCAGCCGCCCCATTTCGCTCTAAAAATTCAATTGCCTGCAACCTTTTTTGTATTCTTTCCAGGGTATCGGCATAAGCAGTAGAATGTAATAATCCCAAGGCCTGCACTTTATTTGGAAACTTTTCGGCAAATGCCAAACTTATATAGCCCCCCATACTATGGCCCATGATACGGCAGCTGACAATTTTTTCCTGCTGCAAAATCGCATGGATGGCATCAGCCAGATCTTCTATAGACAACTGTTCCTGCTTCCATGCTTCTGATGCCCCACATCCTGGCAAATCGGGAATGATTATTTGTGATGAGCTGGATAGTGAATCAATAAACGAATCAAATACTTTGCTGTCTTCCCCAAAACCGTGAATCAGCACAAAAGCATCTCCATTGCCGGATTTGCGATAACTAAGTTTTGTTCCCTGATAGATTATACTGTGCTGAGTAATCATTTTTTGCTCCATCTTGATTTCAACCAATGCCAATAGTGCCAGCAAAGTGAAATTACTGCCAGCAATAACATGCAATTGTATATGGCATCTCCGGTTATTACATATAAACTTTGGTAGTTGGAGAGGGGAACCGAAAATTGTATAGTTGCCATCGTATCCCAGGGTTGGGTGGCAACGATTTCTCCATTCGGACTAATAATAGCAGAAATGCCAGTATTGGCTGATCGAACTATCCATTTTCTGGTTTCAATTGCACGAAGTCTTGCAAGCTGTAAATGCTGCTTGTGGCCGGGAGTATTGCCCCACCAGCCATCATTGGTTATGATCGCTAATAAATTGGCTCCTTTTTTTACATAGCTACCCACATACTCTCCGTAAATACTTTCATAACATATGATGGGAGCTACAACAGCTTTCCCATCTGCACTGGTTAACACAGCAGATGTACTGGATTTTCCATAACCCCCAGATGTGCCGCCAAATTGTTCAAAAAGTGGTGCCATAACCCTTAAAAAATCAGGTAAAGTTTCCACACCAGGTACCAGTTTGCTTTTGTAATAATACTGCAGGGGTTGTTGAGCATTCGCCATTACGGCTGCATTCATCGCATCATAGTAACCACCATTTTCGTTAGAACGTGCACTGGGTGTGGTTTTTTCCGTACCGTAGTTAACGAAAAGTTCGATTCCACTCAATAAGGAAACTCGAGGGTTTTGGGCAAGCCATTCAAAAAGGGGTTGATACACAGGATTTCTTCGGGTATTTTCTTGCCAGTCGCCGGCACTCAATGCTGTTTCGGGCCATATAACCAATCGGGTATTACTATCCATATTTGATCTAGACAATGCTACCAGTCTATTCACCTGCGTAGATAACAAGTCGCTTGTGAATTTTGTATACGGATTAATATTGGGTTGCACAACTAAAACCTGAATAGCATCTTGTACAGATGCTGGTTTACGATATTTAAAATAAAAAAATCCTGTCAGCATGCCAACACTTAAAAAAACAAGCAGCCATACCGGTTTTTTTAGTTTTCTTTCTTCCGGTGATTTTTTCCATTGAATCCAAACTTCGTACAGACCAATATTTACTAGTAGAATTAACAAAGTGCCGCCCCCTACTCCGGTAAATTCGTACCACTGAACCCAGTTTGGATGCACAGCAAATACATTACCCAATGTTAGCCAGGGCCAGCTGATTTGCCAGTTAAGATGAATAAATTCGAAACTCATCCAGAAAAAAATCAATGCCCCATAAGCTGTTTTTCTTCCATATTTATGGAAAAATGTTCGGTAACCCAACCAAGGAACACACATCAATAAACTATTGGCAATAATGGCTGCTATTGCACCTATATCAGTGGAATTCCATATCCACCATGTTGTGCCGGCATTCCAGCCCAGCATTACTATAAATAGATGTAAGAAATAGGTGAGCTTTCTTATGGGTGTTGCAGTTATTGCCAGCAGCGGAATCCAGGCAAAAAAAATAAAAAAAGTAAAGTCAGATACAGGCCAGGAAATAACCAGCAATACTGCCGACAGTAGTGTTAGCAACCAGCTGTTTAGTTTTTGCACAACCAATTTTTTTGGAATCTGTAATTAAAGATATATAAGTTATACTTTACCTGCAGACACTTGATGAATGTTTAAGGATTCCTTTACCTACTTTTTACTGTAGTTAGGAGCTTCTTTCGTGATGTCGATATCGTGAGCATGACTTTCCTTCATACCGGCATTGGTGATTTTAACAAATTTTGCCTGTTGCAAAGCAGCGATATTTTTAGCACCACAATATCCCATACCTGCTCTCAATCCGCCTACATATTGATAAACGATTTCAGATAAAGATCCTTTGTAAGGCACCCTTCCTTCAATTCCTTCGGGAACAAACTTTTTTATATCATCTTCCACATCTTGAAAATATCGATCGCCACTGCCCTGGCTCATTGCCCCTAAGCTACCCATACCCCGATATTGCTTGAATTTTCTTCCGTCGTAGATAATGGTTTCGCCCGGACTTTCCTCCACTCCTGCAAATACACTTCCCATCATTACTACCTGTGCTCCGGCAGCAAGGGCTTTTACGAGATCTCCGGTGTACCGAATTCCACCATCGGCGATGATGGGAACATTTCTTCCCTTCAATGCAGCGGCTGTTTCCATAATGGCAGATAATTGTGGCATGCCTGCCCCTGCAACAATGCGGGTGGTACATATAGAGCCCGGACCAATCCCTACTTTTACGCAATCTGCCCCTGCATCTGCCAATGCTTTTGCACCAGCTGCTGTGGCAACATTCCCGGCAATGATATTGAGTTGTTTAAAATTCTTACGCAATGCCTGTAATGCAGCAATCACTCCTTTAGAATGACCATGGGCACTGTCTAAGGTTACTACATCCACTCCCACTTGTTGCAATGCCGCCGCACGATCCATTAAATCTTTGGTTATGCCCAAGGCTGCGCCAACCAGCAGTCTTCCCAATCCATCTTTGCCCGCATTGGGAAAGTTGCGCAATTGTAAAATATCACGATAGGTAATCAATCCAATTAATTTACCACGTTTATTAACAACCGGTAATTTTTCGATTTTATATTGACGCAGAATTTTTTCGGCTTTTTTTAAGTCGGTACCTTCAGGCGCAGTAATGAGATTTTCTTTGGTCATTACTTCCGCTACCTTTCTTTTCTTATCATGCTCGAATCTTAGATCGCGATTGGTAAGAATACCCACTAAGTTATATTGCTTATCTACTACCGGAATACCGCCAATTTTATTTTCTTTCATCAGGTGCAGCGCATCGCCAATAGTGGCATCTACAAGCAGGGTTATAGGATCGATGATCATACCGCTCTCACTTCTTTTCACTTTTCTTACCTGCTCCGCCTGTCGCTCGATACTCATATTTTTATGTAAGATGCCCAAGCCACCTTCACGAGCCAGGGCGATCGCCAAGCCGGCTTCTGTAACAGTATCCATCGCTGCAGAAAGCAGGGGAATATTGAGTACAATGTTTTTGGTAAGGTGTGTTCGGATGTCTACGTCCCGGGGAAGCACATCACTATAAGCGGGAATCAATAAAACATCGTCGTAGGTTAACCCTTCCAGCTGAATACGGGAAGTTGCAGTAACATTGCGGGGAGCGGAATTTCTTGTTGCCATTTGCAAAGATAGGAGAAGCAGTTCTTTTTTGCCAAATCAAATTTAGCCAATTGCCAACGGGTAGTTTCAACCTCAATACCCGAATAGATTTGGTATTTTAGCATCTCATTGCTTTATGTAGTAGAATGAGCCAATTCACCCAATCCACATCAACCCGATATTTCACTTTTCAATTTGCCTTGCTTTGCCTCAGTAATGTATTGTTTTCGGCAAGTTTTAATATGATGATTCCCGAGTTGCCCGCCTACCTGGCCAATATGGGCGGAGAACAGTATAAGGGTTGGATTATTGCCCTCTTCACGTTGATGGCTGGCATATCGCGCCCATTCAGTGGTAAGTTAACGGATACGGTAGGGAGAGTGCCTGTGATGATTTTTGGCTCATTGGTTTGTGTGATTTGTAGCTTGCTCTATCCAATGTTACATACCATTTTTGGTTTTTTATTACTCCGTTTTTTTCATGGATTTTCAACCGGATTTAAACCTACTGCTACTTCTGCTTATGGAGCAGATGTGGTGCATGAATCCCGCAGGGGAGAGGCGCTGGGTGCACTGGCAATTGGGTATACGTTGGGATCATCGGTAGGCCCCATTATTGGAAGTTTTGTGGTAGCGCAGTATTCTTTTTCTACCATGTTTATTTGCTCTGCATTACTGGCATTAGGCTCAGTAGCTATCTTATTTAATATCCGGGAAACCCTTCCCAATCCGAAGCCATTTCAATGGAAGTTGCTGTATATTCCGAAATCAGAAATCATAGAACCTGCTGCATTAAAGCCTGCACTTATTTTATTATTGCTAAGTGTATCGCTTGGTGCCTGTGTTACGTTGGCACCCGATTTTTCAGTGAAATTGGGTATGCAGAATAAAGGAATATTTTATACCTGTTTCACAATCACATCCCTCCTCATACGATTGGTGGCCGGAAAATCTTCCGATCGGTATGGAAGACCCATCGTATTATTTTTTTCCTCTTTGGTAATGATGGTTAGTATGATTATTTTGGCATTTACCCACAGCCCTGCCATGTTTTTATTGGGCGCGGGAGTTTTTGGTGCGAGTTTGGGAATGAATTCTCCAACTGTTGCTGCATGGGCAGTTGATAGGTGTGCCGTTGAAAACAGAGGGAAAGCAGTTGCTACAGTTTATATTGCTTTAGAAGCTGGTATTGGAGGAGGAGCTTTACTAAGTGCCTGGTTATACGGCCAGCAATCACACACTTTTCTCTGGTCATTCCTGTTACCCGCGGCCAGTGCCGGATTATCCATGATAATTTTATGGAGATGGATGAAAAATAATTAGCATTTGGTTCATTTATTTATCCCGGTAGTGCATATCTTTTTCCTGGTAAACTTTGAATACAACTTTTCATTTCCAGGGATAATAAAACTGCGGCAAGCCATCCAGGAGATTTGCCGGTTCTTAATTGTAATTCATCAATAAACATGGAATCCGTTTTTTGAAGTAAGTCAATTATCAATTTTTCATCAGAACTTACTTCATTCCATAATCGGGTTTGCCGAACAATCGGTTGCCTGTTTTTCCAGCCCAGCACCTGTAATAGATTTTCGGCAGATGTATATACGTGTGCTTTATTCTGCTGAATCAATTGCAAGCAACCCGATGCTGTTGGGTCGGTAATTTTGCCCGGTACAGCAAATAAGTCGCGATTATATTCAAATGCCAGTTCAGCCGTTATCATACTTCCCCCTTTGATAGCTGTTTCCATAACTATGGTTGCATCTGCCATGCCTGCCACGATGCGGTTTCTTCGAGGAAAATTATGTTTGTCGGGTTGGGTTTTGCTTCCAAATTCAGTTAATAAAGCGCCTTGTTTTTCCATGTCTCTGGCAAGTGCTACATGCTGCCACGGATAAATAGTATCTAAGCCATGCGCCAGTACTCCAATGGTTGGAATCTGAAATTGTAATGCGAGTTTATGCGCCAGTGCATCAATACCATAAGCTAATCCACTGATAATTATCACATTCGCCTCTTGCAAAGATGTTATAAGCTGTTCTGTAACCTGTTTTCCATACTGTGTTGGATTTCGGGTGCCAATTACACTTATTATCCTTGGGTGATTCAGGTGAGCGTTTCCTTTGTAATACAGTATAGGAGGAGGGTCATAACAGTGTAATAGACGGGAAGGATAATCTGCATCCGTTAAAAACAACGGCTTAATTTGGTTCAACTGAATAAAATTCCATTCCACCGCTGCAATTGATTGGTATTGCTTTTTTTTCAGTTCTTTACAGCTCTGTTCCGTCATATTCGGAACCCGTAACCATTCTTTTCTGTTGCTGGAAAAAACATTCGTTGCACTTCCGAAATATTCGATTAGGGATCGTATTCTAACAGGTCCTAATGCCGGAATATGCGTAAGTGCGATTCTATTCAGCCATTCTTCTTCCATCAGCGAATTTCGCATGGGAACTGAAATCAAAACAAGGTATTTACACCCGATTTTTGAAAATTACAATCCAACGATGGTGAAAGTAGTTCTTCGGTTTATCGCTCTCCCGGCATCGGTTGCATTATTGGCAATAGGTTGAGTGGCTCCATACCCTTTCCAGCGAAGGCGAGCGGATTCAATTTGATTATCGAGCAAATATTGAACAATCGCTTTGGCGCGGTTTTCAGATAAGATACGATTGCTTTCTGCAGATCCAACATTATCAGTGTGTCCGCCAATTTCAATTTGAATACGGGGATTTTCTTTTAGCAGGGTTATTAGTTTATTCAATTCAATTTTTCCCGATTCGGGAAGTGCATACGAATTGTTGGCAAACTGAATATTTGAAAAAGTTAATGATGCGTTTAACTGAATGGGCTGTAAAAAAATATCTTTCTTATACACGCTATCCGGCACCGACTGACTTAATTGAAACAGTTCGCTGTAAAACAAATAGTTTCTGCGGTTTACAGTTAGTGTATAATCGTTTCCTGTGGGGAGGGTTACAAAATAGTTGCCTGTTTCATCTGTTTGTACTTTCAATAAACTCTTTTGCATGCTGTTTTCAATCAGTTCCACTAAGCAGGGAAGGGGTTTGCCCGTACTTTTATCTTTCACCTGACCTTTCAGATAAAATGTTTTATGGGGCTGAACATCTTTCCGTAAACTGAATTTATAAATATCTAATCCCCCTCTTGAATCACTTCTGTCACTGGCATAGTATGCAGTAACCCCATCAGCAGCAACTGCCATACTTCCTTCATTTTCAATTGTATTAATTGGATAGCCCAGGTTGATGGGAGCCGACCATTTTCCTGCCGCATCTTTTTTCAATACAAATAAATCAGAACCACCATAGCCCGGCCATCCGGAGGAAGTGAAATACAAGGTTTGATTGTCGGCATGAATAAAAGGAGCCATTTCATCTCCTGCAGTATTAATGCCCGGACCCATATTTTCTGCGTTGCTCCATTTTCCGGATGGCAGGCGATGGCTCACATATATATCAGAGCCTCCAAAACCTCCTGGGCGATTGCTACAAAAATAGAGTTCGTTTTTGTCCGGACTAAGTGAAGGAGCTGATTCCCAAAAATCGGTGTTAACAGCAGGGCCCAGGTTCTGCGGATCACTCCATCCATTGGGAGTTGCGAGGGAAATGTAAATATCAAAACTTTGATAGCCTTGTTCGGGTAACTGAGCAGCATATAAAAGCCATTCTGCATCCTGTGATACGCTGATGGCTCCTTTTTTTGGCTCTTCATTCAAGCTCCCCGGAATGGTTTTCCATTTTCTGAATCCCCCAGGAATGATAGCGGTTTCAATGAAATCTTCTCTGGAACGATCATCCCTTCGGGTAAATACCAACAGACTATCGGTTACTGTAACCGTAGGGTAATACTCCGACCATCTTGTATTAACTGAATCTCCTAAATTTTCGGGTGAGAAACTATTTTCCCATCCGGGATGTGCTGCTGCATATTGTATAGCAAATTCGAAGCAACGTTTGCGGTATTCACCACTTTTTCTGCTTTTGTCGTTTAAGCCGGGAATCGTTAAAAATTGAGTTACATAGTTTAGGGCAGCTTCAAAATTTCCTGATCCAGCGAAATTGATGGATAATGGTAATTGATAAGGGGCAAAATAAACAGTATCTCTTTTTTTTGCCTGTAAATACCAATACACCGAAGAATCATATTTTTTCAATTGTCCATATACACCCGCTAACGAAAGATAGGCATCAACATAACTACTATCAAGCGCTACACTTTTTTTCAATGCCTGAATGCCTTGCACAAATTGCCCGTTTTGTAAAAAATTAATGGCATCCTCATACGCTATCACGGCATTGGATGCTATTTTATCAGGATAATACACCTGAGAACGGCTCTGCGACAACATACCAATACATGCCAAAACAATTATCCAATGCTTCATGTAAGCAATTTCGGTTAAAGGATTGAAAAGGGATGTTAAAAGGATGGGTAATTATAAAAATCGAAACTTAATCGATATGGAGGTATTTGTGAATTTGCAGGCTCAGTCTCCAGTTCGGATTATTTTGGATGAATGAAATGATAAGCGGAGTAACCTTTTCACGCTGATCCCATTCGGGTTGTAAATACAAAAAGCAGTTGGGAGATAGTTGGGGGGTGAAACTGATTGCCCATTCCAGATCGTGTCGGTTAAATACCACCACTTTACACTCATTTGCTTTTGCCAAAACTTCCGGCATTGGAGCTTTAAATTTTTTGGGTGAAATACATATCCAGTCGAAATTACCTGAAAGAGGCGAAGATCCTGAGGTTTCGAGATGTACTTGTTTTCCGACAGCTTTCAACTCGGCGGTTAAGGTTTCCAATGGATGTAAAAGAGGTTCTCCGCCGGTGATAATAACTAAGGGAGAAGGGTAGTTGCCGGCCTCTTCAACGAGTGATTTTATGGTTCTGAGTGGATGGAGGGATACATCCCAACTATCTTTCACATCACACCATACACAACCTACATCACAACCTCCCAGGCGAATAAAAAATGCAGACCTGCCCTGATGAAATCCTTCACCCTGAAGTGAAAAAAAGGTTTCCATTACCGGTAAGGAGGTGGTAGTTTGTGATATAGTCTCCATTAATTAGTGCTGATGTTGATAATAGGCTTGTAAAGTATTTTTGAGAAGTCCGGCAATAGTCATTAAACCAACACCTCCGGGTACCGGAGTGATAGCTTCACAAAGTGGTGCTACGGAGGCATATGCAACATCTCCTTTAATACGGAAGCCATTTTTGGCAGTTGCATCAGCCACACGGGTGATGCCTACATCAATAACGATGGCGCCCGGTTTAATCATGTTGGCTGTTACAAATTCTGGTTTACCGAGGGCTGCTACAATTATATCAGCCTGCCTGCAAATCTCATTCAAATTGGGGGTGTGCGAGTGGCACAGGGTAACGGTACAATTTCCGAATGGGATATTGCTGCTAAGGAGAATGCTCATAGGGCGACCCACAATATTACTTCTGCCAATAACTACTGCATGTTTTCCTTTGGTGGTAAGTTGAAAATGCTCAAGCATGAGCAGGATGCCATAGGGAGTTGCCGGGATAAAAGTAGGTAATCCCTGGACTAGTTTTCCCGCATTGATGGGATGAAACCCATCCACATCTTTATCCGGGTGAATCGCTTCAATTATAGCGGCTTCGGAAATATGTTTGGGAAGCGGCAGTTGAACTAAAATACCGTCTATGGAAGGGTTTTGATTGAGTTTTTCAATTTCTAGCAAGAGTTCGGACTGAGCAATCTGATCATCTAAACGGATTAGGGTAGATTGGATGCCGGTTTCCTGGCAGTTTTTCACTTTACTGGCTACATAGGTTTCACTGGCTCCGTTGGTGCCCACTAATATGGCGGCAAGGTGAGGGGGTCTATTTCCTGAAGCGGCTATTTTTTCAGTTGCTGAGCGGATTTGGTCTTTAATTGCCTGAGCAGCTATTTTTCCATCGAGTACTATCATGGTGCAAAGCTATTTTAAAATTGGGGGCATAGGCAAACTTTTTAGCACCAGAAACAGGTAAAGGGGGGAAAAAAATCGAAAAAAGCATATATATTTTTTAATTGAATATAAAATATGTAATTTCTTGTATTTAATTTGTTTATAAATTATATTAATATATATTTATAAGTAGCCTATAAATAATGCAGCTAAAAGTTGTCGAAAATGGTCATTTTGATGAGAATTTTAGCAATTTTTTTAAATTTTATTTTAACTTTTGTTAATGAATTGCTAATTTCAGCGCCTAGTATTAGATAACAAAACAAATACACATGAAGAAAATTGTATCAACCTTGTTTGCAGCCCTGCTATGTTTTTCTATGGCTGCAAATGCTCAGGTACGCGTGGTTACGGGTACCGTTAAAGACGAAAAAGGGGCGCCTGTACCCAATGCATCTGTGAAGGTGAAGGGCACTAACAATGCGGTAGTAGCTGATAATCAGGGAAATTTCCGCATCAGCGCTGATGAGAATGCCAGTCTGGTATTTTCAGCTGTTGGTTATGGAGAATTCGAGCAGAAAGTAGGCAGAACCGGAGTTTTTAACATTTCACTCGGTCGCAGCGTTTCAGAATTAGATGGAGTGGTAGTTACTGCCCAGGGAATTCGGAAAAAAGCTAAGGAAATTGGCTACTCATATGCCAAAGTAAATACGGATGAAGTGAACGTGGGTCGTTCTCCTCAACTGGCTCAGGCACTTTCCGGTAAAGTTTCCGGATTGGCTGTTTACAACGTAAACAATAGCGTAGACCCTGCAGTTAAACTGGTTTTACGCGGATATCGTTCATTAACCGGTAACAACGATGCCTTAATCGTACTGGATGGTATGCAAACCACCAACACGGTTTTGGCAACGATCAACCCCAATGATATTGAGGATGTGATTATCCTGAAAGGTGGTCAGGCTGCTGCACTGTACGGTTCTGCCGGTATTAACGGTGCCTTGGTTATTACTACCAAAAAAGGAAATAAGGGTAAGTTGAAGGTGAATTACTCGAATGCTACGAACTTCGATGAAATCAGTTTCTTACCTCAATTCCAGGAAAAATTTGGTAATGGATCACAGTATTATCCCTACGTATTCGGACAAGCCGGGTATAGTTCAGATTATCTGGTTCGTATGCGTGAAAACTGGCGTTCTTACGAAAACCAGCAATATGGTGATCAATATGATGGTTCTGCCCGTATTGTGGGTCGTGTGATCAATGCACAGGGAGATAAATTAGTGATTCCTTATTCTGCTATTCCGAATGCTCGCAGAAAATCTTTTGACAGAGGGGTTTCTATTAATAATCAGGTAAGTTTTCAGGGTGGCGATGAAGTGAGTTCATTCTATATGTCTGTTGAAAACCAAAAGATTGCTGGTATCGTTCCAAATGATCGGGCACAACGTACCGGAGCTCGTTTAAATGCGAAAAGAGAATATGGCAAGGTTTCTGCTGCCTTCAATCTGAGCTTTACTCAGGCTGATTACGACAGAACTACTGCAGATTTTTACAACGATATTATCAACACCGCATCGCATATTCCTTTAAACGATATGCGTGATTGGAGAGCGAATAAGTTCGCCAATCCGAACGGATATTTTAACGACTATTACAACAACCCTTATTTCAATGCCGAAACCAATCGGGCCCGTTATAAGGATGCCAATATCCAGGGTGCTATGGAAATCAATTACCATATATTACCTTGGTTAAATGTATTCAATCGTTTAGGTGTAATGAATAATTCAAGAACGCAAAAGAATATTCAGGAGCAGTTCCTTTATTCATCTTATGCCAAAAACACAGCTTATATTCCTGCTCCTTGGCAACATGATGATGATTATCCAGGAATTTATCGCGCTATCACAGATCAGTTAGGTGGCGTTACTGACTTCTCCAGCACTGAGAATGTTGTAAATAATGAATTTCAGTTGCATGTAAATAAAGATTTCGGTGACTTTTCTAATCGTTTGGTTTTGGGCTATAGCGTTTATCAAAGACAAACTAAAGCGATAACGCTTTCCTCTAGCTCTATTGTTGTTCCTGGAGTATATAACGTGGCCAACCGTCAAGGTGTGTTGGGGGGGTCTGAATCAACTACCAAAGAGCGTAAATATGGTTATTATGCCGACCTTACTACTACTTGGAAAGGTTATTTGAGCTTCAATGGTACCTTCCGTTACGATGCTACTTCACGTTTCTACAAGAGCGATCGTGAAACCAACTTGTATACTTATCCATACTATGGTGCTGCATTGTCTTTCATAGCAACAGAAGCTTTCCCTCAAATCAAGAGTAAAACGCTGAATTACCTGAAAATACGTGCCAACTACAACAAGAATGGTAATGATAATGTCAGCTTGTATGGATTGGATTTAACCTACCCTAATGGTGGTGGTTTCCCCTTCGGAAATACCGTAGGTTTAACAGTAGGAAATACATTGCCTGATGCTAACTTGAAACCGGAATTTGTAACTTCCTATGAAGGTGGTTTGGAAATGAGTTTATTTAAAAACCGAGTAAATCTTGATTTCACTGCCTATACGCAGGATTCAAAAGGTCAGGTAATCACAGTTAAGATTCCTAACTCTACCGGTTTTTCTAACCTCTTAATCAACGTAGGACAAACACAAAACTGGGGATATGAGGCAGATTTAAAAGTACAGATTATAAATAAAGGGAAACTTCGCTGGGATGCAAATCTGCGTTATTCTTACAACGATAACAAAGTGGTTGATTTGTATCCAGGTATCAATGAGTTCCAGTATGGCGGATATTCCTATGCTTCAACCAACGTTATCAAGGGAATGCGTTTTCCTATCTTGAAAACCAATGGGTACAACTACGCTCCCGATGGTTCTGGAATGCGTCAGGTGAATGCTACTACCGGTTATCCTTTGCTGAACTCCAGCTTGGTTTCAAGAGGTGGTACTCTTACACGTGATATGTTAGGTTTGGGTTCTAAATTAACTTACAATGATTTCACTTTCACATTCAACTTCGAATACAGAGGTGGTGGAGTGATGTTCTCCGATTTAGGACGTCAGATGACTTTTACCGGTTCAGGAAAATGGACCGAAAACAGAGCACCACAAATTTTTGAAAACTCATACTTCTTGGATGCTAACGGAAAAGTTACTCCCAATACAACCGTTCAGGTTCGTGAGCCTGAGTATGCTTTGTGGGTTAACAACTATCGCTTGATTTCAGAAAATTTCGTGAACCCTAACTGGTTTATTAAGTTGAGAGATATTAATCTTTCTTATAACGTGCCTGCTAGTCTGCTTAAGAAAACTAAAATCTTCAGCGGTGCTCAAATCGCAGTATATGGAAGAAACTTATTTACTATTATTGACAAGTTGAATTACTATACTGATCCTGAATTCAGCTTTACTACTGGTAATGGATTGGGTATTAACAATACCGGCCAAACACCTCCGGTTCGTCAATATGGTTTCAACGTAAACTTCCAATTCTAATCTGATATCAATCAACAACATTAAAATCGTATGAAAATGAAACGCAAAGCTTTATATGTATTCGCGCTCGCGGCATTGATTGGTACCGGTTGTAAGAAATCCTTTTTGGATGTAAACACCAACCCCAATTCATTGCCATCAGCAACGCCGGCATTTGTAATAGCCAATGCCATGAACGTAACTTCCACCAATATGCTTGGCCTGAATGAGCTGGGTTCTTACTGGTCGGGACAGTGGACACAATCCAATGGTTATATCCTCGCAACTACGTACTTCTCGTATGTATTTACCAATGGTGATTTTAACTATTGGGATGGATTTTATGATAACCTGCAAGATTATCAATATGTAATCAACGGTGCAGATGCTGCCAGTCAGCCTTATTTCAAAGGACCTGCCAAAATAATGAAGGCATTTGTTTTCCAGCACCTGGTAGATTTGTATGGTAATATACCTTTCTCTGATGCATTGAAGGGAGTAGGTTCTTTGGCTCCTAAGTTTGATGATCAAAAAGCAGTATATGAAGGATTGATTACGCTTATTGATGATGGCATGAATGATGTGAATAATAATAATTTCGAATCTGCTTATGCGGGTTCCGATATTATGTTCAAGGGTTCTAAAGCTAAATGGCTTCAATTTGCCAATTCACTTAAAATCAGAATCCTCAACCATCAGTCTCGTATCTCCGGTAGAGATGGTTACATTACAACAGAAGTTAATAAAATTGTTTCTTCTGGTGCGGGATGGTTAACTACCTCTGAAGCTACTTTAAACCCAGGGTATTTAGCAGCTGCAGGTCAGATGAATCCAATTTACAATAACTGGGGATATTCTGAAACAGGTGCAAAAAGAGCTAATAACAACTTCCCTCGCTTAACGCAATTTTTGGTGAATAGTTTAAAAGCCACCAACGACACTTTCCGTTTAAAAAGATACGGTTATGCCAATGGGGGTGAAAATGGTTCTAATCCAGGTGTAAGTGTGAATGCTGAAGTGATTACTAACTATACAGGCGTTCCTTTTGGTATCAGTTCTGGTTATTTACCTGCTGGTTGTTGCGCTCTCGGCCCTAGCTTATTAGTAAAAGGAGAATTCGGTCGCCCTTATGTTCTGTTATCTGCTGCTGAAACTTTGTTATCCCTTGCTGAGTTGAAACAACGTTTCCCTGCTGTTTCACTTCCAGGAACTGCTCAGAGCTATTTCGAAGATGGCGTTCGCCAGGCTTTCCGCTTAGTGGGTAGCACAACTACCAATGCCAATACACTTTTAACAAGTGGTGTAGACAATTGCGATTTTGCAGCATCTACCAATAAGCTCAATGCTATTGCTTATCAAAAATGGCTAGCATTGTGCAACTTTAATGGAGTAGAAGCTTGGACGGAATACAGAAGAACCCGTTTGCCAAATACTCCGCAATCTGTTCAGGTGGTATCTACAGATCGTCCGCTGCGTTTGTTCTATCCATTAACTGAATTAGGTTCTAATGGTACGAATGTAAATGCACAAGGTGCAATTGATGTATTCAAAACCAAAATTTTCTGGGACGTAAACTAATTTTGTCCCATCATAATTTTTCAACAAAGCTGGCTTTATGCCGGCTTTGTTGTTGAATAGGGGTAATGGTATTGAGATTGAGCAGTTTTATTTGCTTACCTTTGTAATTCATTTATTTTTTATGGAAAATCAACCCAACAATCAACTGCATATCGAAATTTCTGAAGAAGTTGCGGAAGGTAGTTATGCTAATCTTGCGATTATTACCCATACCGATGCAGAATTTGTAATCGATTTTGTAAATCTAATGCCCGGTGTACCCAAGTGCAAGGTGAAATCGCGTGTGATTTTTACCCCAATGCATGCTAAAAGATTTATGAAGGCATTGCAGGAAAATGTAAGCCGTTTTGAAGCCAGTATAGGAACCATTAAGGATTTGGAGCAGATTGAAATTCCAATGAATTTTGGCGGATTAACCGGTCAGGCATAATAACCGGTTAAGTTGCATTATATCATTCCTTCATCTGCGAAGCTGAAATAGCCTTCCTGGCTAACAATGATATGGTCGAGCACCTGAATATCCATTAAGGCTGCGGCATGTTTTATTTTTTGGGTTAGTTGTTCATCAGCTTTGCTGGGAATAAGATTTCCGCTGGGATGGTTGTGGCACAATACCAGGGAAGTGGCATCCTGCTCAAGGGCCTTTTTTAAGATAATGCGTGGGTCGGCTACTGTTCCGGTTAATCCCCCTTCACTAATGGTTTCCAGTGATAAAATTCTGTTACCCCGATTCAGGTAAACAACAGCAAAAACTTCCTGTTTGCGGTTTTCCAGCTTTGCCTGCAGGTACCCTGCAATGTCTTTACTTCCCTGAATACGTATTCTAAAATGTTCGGCTGCTTTTCTTCTAATGCCCAACTCCATTGCGGCAACCAGAGTTACAGCCTTTGCCTCGCCAATCCCCTTAATTTGTGCATTACACATTTCAGCTACGTTCATCCGAGCCAATTGTTGGAGGTCGTTATTAGCGTATAGCAGCATATTTTTAGCCAGATCCAGCGCAGTGGCATTACGGGTGCCATGGTTTATTAAAATGGCAAGTAATTCTGCAACACTTACACTATGCGCACCTTCGCGTATTAATTTTTCTCGGGGCCTATCTTCCGGAGCCCAGTCCTTCATCGATATTTTTCTCATGTGAACAAATTGTAATTAAGTCAATATAACAATTCATAATTGAATAGCTACCTTCGTGCATATTCACTGATATATATGAATCCTTCAGTTAAAATTTTCTCCGGAACTGGATCGCAACATTTAGCCGAGAAAATTGCCCAGCGCTTTGGCGCCCCACTTGGAAAAATAAATATTCAGCAGTTCAGCGATGGAGAATGCCAGCCCATCTTTTTGGAAAGTATCCGAGGTGATTATGTTTTTCTCGTACAAAGTACCTATGCGCCTGCAGACAATCTGATGCAATTATTGTTGATGATTGATGCTGCCAAAAGGGCAAGTGCCTACCGGGTGGTAGCGGTAATTCCCTATTATGGATATGCACGACAGGATAGAAAGGATAAGCCAAGAGTTGCCATTGGTGCAAAGTTGCTGGCAACCTTATTGGAAGCAGCCGGAGCCGATCGGGTAATCACCATGGATTTGCATGCCCCTCAGATTCAGGGATTTTTTGATGTTCCAGTAGATCATTTGGATAGTTCAGCTATTTTCATTCCATATATTGACCAACTCAAATTGCCTAATCTTTCATTTGCTGCTCCGGATGTGGGAAGTACCAACCGGGTTAGAGAAATTGCCAGTTATTTCAATGCCGAAATGGTAATCTGCGATAAGCATCGTAAAAGAGCCAATGAGATTGCCAGTATGGTGGTAATTGGTGACGTTACCGGAAAAGATGTGGTGTTGGTGGATGATATCTGTGATACGGGTGGAACGTTGGCAAAAGCTGCGGGATTATTGAAAGAAAAAGGAGCCAAAACGGTTCGGGCATTGATTACGCACCCGGTTTTAAGTGGAAAGGCATACGAAAACATTGAAAATAGCGTATTGGAAGAACTGGTGGTTTGTGATACCATTCCACTCAGGAAAGAATCACCCAAAATCAAGCAAATTTCAGTGGCCGATTTGTTTGCCATTGCCATCAGGAACGCTTACGAAAATAAGAGTATCACCAGTTTATTTATCCATTCTCAGCTGAGAGGAAGAGATAAATAGTTGTTTTCTCTGTGGTTTATTGCCGATTTTTCCTACTTTTGCCGTCCCTAAAACCGGATTAGGCAATTATGCCAAGACCTGAAGGGATAAACCAATCAACATTTTTTATGAAAACAATTACAATCGAAGGTCACCTGAGGACCGATCATGGCAAAAAAGCCGCCCGCCAAATTCGCTCTCAGGAAAACGTGCCAGGTGTAATTTACGGGGGTGCTCAGGAGATTAATTTTTATGCTTCTGCAAAGGCTTTCAAGCCTTTAGTGTACACTGGTGAATTCCAAACGGCCGATGTTACAGTAGACGGCAAAACTTATCGTTGCATTTTAAAAGATTTGCAATTTGATAAAGTAACGGATTCATTGATTCACGTGGATTTATTGGAACTGGTAGGCGACAAAAAAGTAGTAGCAACTATTCCATTGAAATTTACCGGAACTTCAATTGGGGTAAAAGGTGGAGGAAAGCTGATCATCAAGATCAAATCTTTAAAAGTAAAGGCGCTTCCTAAAGACCTGCAAGAAAATATTACAGTAGATATTACCAACTTAGATTTGAATGGAAATATTCGGGTGGAAGATGTAAAGGTTCCTGGAATGGAAATTCTCAATTCTCCCCGTATTCCAATTGCTTCTGTAGTATTAACTCGTCAGTTGAAGCAGGAGGAAGCAACTGCCGCTAAGGCCGCACCGGTTGCTGCCAAAGCCCCTGCTCCCGCTGCTGCCAAAAAATAAGCAACTTTAATAATAAATTTTCAAAGGCAAGTTCTCCTGAATTTGCCTTTTTTTATGCTTACAAAGTATTCAGTGGTAATAGTCCGAAATTCAATTCAGCAAATCCTGTATTTTTACCCCACACAATGTTGAAGCACTATGCAACGGTTTTTAATTGTGGGATTAGGCAATCCAGGACCCGATTATCATCATACCCGACATAATATTGGGTTTGATGTGTTAGATGCATTTGTGCAAAAGCACGGGACTTTTTTTACAAGCGGAAGGTTAGCCAATAAAGCTACCATTACAATAAAGGGTAGGCAGTTGATATGCATTCAACCCACTACTTTTATGAATTTGAGCGGAAAGGCATTCAAATATTGGATGGATAAAGAGCATATCCCATTGGAACAAACCTTAACGATTGTAGATGATCTGGCGTTGCCGTTGAGCAAGATAAGATTAAGGGGTTCGGGCTCTGATGCCGGACATAATGGATTAAAAGATATTCAGTTTACTTTGGGAACCGATCAATATCCCAAACTCCGATTTGGTATTGGCAATCAGTTTCCTAAAGGTGGACAGGTAGATTTTGTGCTTGGAAGATGGCTGGCAGAAGAACAGCCGGTAGTGGATACCAAAATTAAAGTCAGTTGTGATGTGATTGAGTCTTTCGTTCTGGCAGGTTTGGCATATACAATGAATATGGTTAATCGTATGGAGTTTAAGGGTTAACCCTTTTTCCCATAAATACTCAACTTCTCAAAAAGTGGGTGTTAATAGTTTTTGATTGAATTATAGAGTTCCCCACTTCATCAATTTTCCTTCTTAGCTCATACAATTTTTTCATTTTCAGGTCGTTCTACTCAAACCGGAGTTGTTTCCCATCCCGGCATAAGTAACTGAATATGAAAATAATTTGTGTAGGTAGAAATTATGTAGCGCATGCCCGTGAATTAGGGAATGAAGTGCCTGAGGAGCCCGTTATTTTTATGAAGCCCTCCACTGCATTATTGGATACCGGAAATCAATTTCATTATCCGGCGTTTACCAGTGACTTACATTATGAGGCAGAATTGGTTTTACGGGTATCTGCAAAGGCAACCCGCATTGCGGAAATAGATGCTTTGAACCATGTAGATGCAATTACGGTAGGAATCGATTTTACTGCAAGGGATATCCAATCAAACCTGAAACAAAAGGGATTGCCCTGGGAAAAGGCAAAAGCATGGGATCATTCAGCCATTCTTGGAAGCTGGCAATCGATACCATCGGGAGAGGTTCATTTCTCTTTAAAGAAAAATGGAGAATGGGTTCAGCAGGGGAGTACGAATTATATGATTTTTCCTTTTGATGCGCTTATTGCACATATTTCTCAATATTTTACCCTTGAGCCGGGTGATTTAATATATACAGGCACTCCAGCAGGCGTTGGTCCGTGTTTGGCAGGAGATGTATTAGAAGGATATCTTGAAAATCAGGAAGTTTTTTCATTAAAAATACATGCATAATCCTCAAACGCAGCGAATGTTAAATCTCACCACTTTGCTGGATGCTTATCAGATGATGGTTACTGCTAAAACCATGTCGGATACCTTTGAAGCAAGGCGAGTAGATATTCATTATGGGTATGCAACTTCCCGGGGGCACGAAGCCATTCAAATAGCAACCGGGATGCAGTTACAATCATGCGATTGGTTAAGTGCTTATTATCGAGATGATAGTTTACTATTATCACTGGGTTTTACGCCATATGAATTGATGTTGCAGTTATTGGCTAAAAAGAACGATCCTTTTTCAGGAGGGAGAACCTATTATTCGCATCCCAGCAGTAAAGATCCCGGCAAGCCTTCAATCATGCACCAGAGCAGTGCATCCGGCATGCAGGCCATTCCGTCTACCGGGTTAGCACATGCTATTCAGATAGCCGAAGAAACCGGTGTAAAAAAATTGCGAAAAACCAATGATGGCCAGTTGCCTATAGTAGTTTGTTCTATGGGCGACGGGGCTATAACTGAGGGAGAATTGAGCGAGGCATTCCAGTTTGCGGTTTTAAAACAACTTCCCATCATTTATTTGGTGCAGGATAATGGTTGGAATATTCGCACAAAGGCTGAAGACCTGCGAAATACTAACGCGTATGAATTTGCTGATGGATTTAAAGGGATGGAGCGTCTGCAATGCGATGGCAGCAATTTTGCCGAAAGCTATTTAACCATACAGCGTGCTATTCAAATTGCTCGAATTGAAAGAAAACCGGTGTTAGTTCATGCAACCCTTTCGCTGTTAGCTTATCAAACGGGGAGCTCTAGAAATGAGCAAAACCGATATAAAAATCCTGCTGCTATTCAGCAACCCATCTTGGACCCGGTTTCGATATTAAGAAATCTCTTATTAGAAGCTGGAATCAGTGAAGACGATTTGAAATCTATTGATGCTGCAGTAGAAAAAAGGGTTCGCCACGATTTCTCTAGGGCATTGCATGCCGAAGACCCAGATGTTGAATCGGTAGAAGCGCACATATATGCGGAAACAGCTATTCGGGAGGAAATGGGCACCAGAGAGCCTAAACAAGGTAAACAAATTATGATGCTGGATGCTGCATTAAGTGCAATAGAGGAATTGATGGAGGCATACCCTGAAACTGTTTTATATGGTCAAGATTTGGGAAGCAGGTTAGGTGGAATATTTAAAGAGCAAGATAATTTAGTTAACAAGTTTGGAAAGCAGCGTGTTTTTAATACGGCCATTCAGGAAGCTTATGTTATTGGATCAACTGCCGGGATGAGTGCTCTTGGTATGAAGCCAATTGTTGAAGTACAGTTTGCTGACTATATTTTTGCGGGCTTGAATCAATTGGTTACGGAAATTGCTAAGTCATGTTATTTAAGCAATGGAAAATTTCCTGTGCAAATGTTATTGAGGGTGCCTGTGGGTGCTTATGGAGGTGGGGGTCCCTATCATAGTGGAAGTATAGAGTCTACATTATTATCCATTAAAGGTATAAAAGTGGTATATCCCTCCAATGCAGCTGATATGAAGGGATTAATGAAAGCGGCAATATTAGATCCGAATCCGGTAGTTATGTTAGAGCATAAGGGATTGTATTGGAGTAAGATCCCTTGTTCTGAAGGAGCAATAACGGTTGAGCCTTCTGAGGATTACATTATTCCCTTGGGAAAAGCACGGACTGCTTTAGAAGCTGATTCTTTATTGGTGGAGAAGGGCACAACCATGGGAGTAATTACCTACGGGATGGGGGTACATTGGGCAATGGAAGTTGCCAAAAAAGTACCCGGTCAGGTGGAAGTACTCGATTTACGTACACTATTTCCCCTCGATGAGGAGGCTGTTTTTGACTTGGTAAAACGGCACGGGAAGATATTAATACTCACAGAGGAACCCCGCAATAATTCGTTTACAGAGGCTTTGGCGCATCGGATTACCCATTCCTGTTATTGTTATCTGGATGCCCCTGTTGAAGTGGTAGGCGCTTTAAATTTACCCGCAGTTCCTATGCAGGTTGCCCTAGAGCAGGCCATGTTGCCCAGTGTCCCTAAACTAAGCCGCGAGCTCACGAAACTTTTAGCGTTTTAGGGTAGTTGCATTTATCAGATTCCATTATCTTTGCCCCCCGATACTAAAATAACCAATAAGGCGAGGTAGCTCAGTTGGTTAGAGCACAGGATTCATAACCCTGAGGTCTCGGGTTCAAATCCCGATCTCGCTACAAAGGGTCTCAATTTTGAGGCCCTTTTTTTATCGAATTTTAATGAATGACTATTTTTTATATTTGATAAAAGTAATTTGTATGACGAAGGTTTGTGTAATTGGTGCAGGTCCTTCTGGAATAA
>Ga0214923_10001781_pt1 | contig 29960 bp, 62 predicted proteins | sample LL1510_MetaG_FD_177993 | JGI IMG/M metagenome (GOLD analysis project Ga0214923, IMG submission 177993) | Freshwater microbial communities from Lake Lanier, Atlanta, Georgia, United States - LL-1510 | ecosystem: Environmental > Aquatic > Freshwater > Lake | place: USA: Georgia | collected...
AAGAGGCATACCACACTTGCAGCACTTGCCTTCGTGGTAGATAGAAAGGGTTTCGAACCTCTCCAGCGATTCAAGGTTTTGTAAGAGCCAGATCCAGGTTTTGGTGCCAACGAAATCTGGGTTTTTGCGACGACGAAATTCCTTGGCTTGCATGTTTAAGAATCCAAGAAGTTCGAACCCATAGCTACGGTCACCTAAGGCTTTACACTCGATAACGTACATGTGGGCGATTGGTTTACCCTCCTTCTTCATTTGCTTCACCTTGAAGGTGATGTAGTTGCCGGTGGTCTGATTCTCCAGGGTGAAGATAGAGCGACCAGCGAAAATGAAGTTGCGGAATTGTGCGGGGGTGATGGGTTTACGGGCGGTGGAATTTTTCATAGAATTTTGAGATTGATTGGTAAGGCAAATATAGAAAATTCTATATAAAGAAAAAAATTATTCCTGAAATATATAAGAGAAAAATAGATATGGAAAATCTTTTAGAGTTTGAAGAGTTTAGATATAAGGGTCCTTCGAGGCTGGATCGATTGAAAACCAAAGCCAAGGATTTTTTGGGAATTGAGAATAAAAGTGATCGCCAAGAAATTGAAAGAATTATCAATTACATTAACGAGCCAAATAATTTGGTTTATATGAGTGATTTGAGAGGAATTGGGAATAACATTGTTCAAGTGAGATTAGCAGGTAAATTTGTTTTTGTGGATAAGACTCCTAATGATTCTAAAATTAGTGTGATGGGTAGAAACCTTGATTTGAATAACATAGAGAATGAAGCAGAATATTTGTATGACATTATAAATGCTCTTCCTTTAGACCGACCACATGATGCTATAAAAAAATAAAGAAGATGAAACATATTCAATTATTCGAATCCTTTGATTCACAGCAAACTCCTATTGACCAAAGATTATTGGGCATTTCTAAGGAGAGTTTAACAGAAGAAAAGATTTTAGACCTTGTTGCAACATTTATAAGAGAGGACAACCCCGAGGCAATAGTTCATCTTCTTCGATTGGCAATCAATTACAAACCAGGTTTATTTCTGAAGCATTCTCCTGAGTGGGACCAAGAGAGAGCTATTCGATTCACTGAAAATCTAGGAAAAATTATTAACGAGATTGATCCTCGAATTTTTGATAGGGTTGTAAATCTTGATTTTGCACCAAATTTTCCAAGTCATCTTCCAACACTTCCTATAAAGAAAATTTCTATGACAGGATAGAAAAAAAGGGGGTTCCCTATTTTCCTTAAATTAGTTTTCTAAAAAATCTTTATAAAACAAAAAAGGACCACGTTTGGTCCTTTTTTGCATCATCTTCAAAATAACTTAAATGCCTATACTTCCCAAATATAGAAAATTCTATACTTAGAAAAAAATTTATTTGTGGATTTTTTTCCGATTCGAAACATTTGAGGATCCCCATCAGCTTTAAGCTGTTTTGGGTATTTATTGGAATCCTTTAATTTTTAGCATCAAAATTTCTTTGGAGTGTTTTGGAAATACTTGTGAAAATTATTGCAAATAGTATGAGAGGGAGAAAAATGATTATCACAAGAAATGCAACTGGAAAGTCGTCCCATTTTTTGACAAGAGTGAAAATGATTCCAAAGAGAAGAAAGATAAATGCTAGACCTCCGAGTAGTTCTATTCTTTCAAGTAAACGAAATTTTTTCTTAGCTAATTCTGGGGGAGACACATCCATCAACTCATATGCTTCACAAACTTCTTTGGGATGGGATAGTTGAACATTTTTCGGAATGGGAATTCCAGGTTTGAGATAAAGAAGAGCAATTTCTCTCACTTTAGCTTGGAAGGCTTCTTCGATTCTTTTGCGATTAGCCTTAGCAATTTCATTTGTGATTGGTCCTATCATTAGAGTAAATTATTTAGTGTGGATTGACATATTTAAAAAGTAATTTCCTGTTTTATCCTTAATCTTATCCATTACGAAATTTCCTTTTGATAATCCTTTAGTACAATAGGAAAAGTTGATTTGGTCAAAATTACTCATTAGAATATTTTCAAAATGCCACTTCTCAAAACATTTATTTATCTTTGGTGAGTTGAATCTTGCAAAAAGACCACACCAATACAAGGAGGAATCCCCTTTTGCAAACACATCTCCATATCTTTCCATTTCTTGTTGAAGATGTTTGGCTTTGTATCTTGATGTTAAGTATTGATTTCCATTTTGGATTTCACGAATCATGTGAGAGCTTTCCTCAAACACAGTTTCCCTATCAGGATGTTTGTGTATAGCTATATCATGACCTTCAAGAGCTTCAAGAATAGTTTGGATAAAGTATTGTGAATATGAGCCCACATTACCATCAACCCAAACAAAAACATCATGAGGCAACACAAGATGGGGAAGCATCTTGTAGAATTTTGCTTTCATCCTGGCATCTAATCCAGCCATTGGAAAGTGTGAGTTATTCTCATTAAAATAGAATCTATCAAATTCTACAGTTTGTGGCGGCAACTCTTTTGGAGAGTCAATGCCCCCGAAGTTTGCTGTGATGACTGCAATTTTTAAATTCTCAAATGCTTTCATTATTTCTGGTTTTCATAGCTTCTATAAAAGCTTTTCTTGACAAGGGCATGTAGTTATGGGTTTCCCCCAATTGCACTAAATCGTTTTCAGCAGATTTTCTGAAAGAAAAATTAGCTAAGTCTCCAGTCTTCACACAAATTGCATGGACTTTAGTGACGTGTTCTGCAATCGCTAATAAGTTTGGAATTGGTCCAAATGGTTTACCTTGGAAATCCATATCAAGTCCAGCTACGATCACCCTTATGCCTTTATTTGCTAATGTATTACAAACCTCAGGAAGTTGGTCATCGAAAAATTGTGCTTCATCTATAGCAACAACTTGTACACCTTCTAACAGTTGGAGAATTGAGGAGGAATGGTCGACAGTTATGCTTGGAATTGCTGACTTATCGTGACTCACCACATCAGAAGTATGGTATCTAGTATCAATAGTGGGTTTGAAACATTTGATACTCATTTGAGCAAATTGAGCTCTTTTAATTCTTCTGATAAGTTCTTCTGTTTTTCCCGAAAACATTGAACCACAAATAACTTCAATTCTTCCTTGGGACTGGGATTCTAAAAGCATAATGGAAATTTTGAGGTACCCCCTTATTCTTCTCCTTCAGAAGAGTTTAAGGGTTTCATTACTATTCTAGTAGTGGGTTGAGGGATTATTTCACAATCACTCTCATTTGCAAATGTGTGAATACCCGAGCCATGACTTCTAACCTTAACCGGAAATTTGATTTGGGATTTTTCCACATTTTCTAAAATCACCTCTCCTTTTGGAATTTTGATTTTAACTCCCATCACTAGATTGGTTATAGAATTTTTCAAGACTAAGGAATAGAGTGGATGGGGTTCCCCAAGATTTTGTAGATCTCTTATGGTTTTTTCAGGAACACTTGTGACTTGACCCTCAAATGGTTCATCTCCTGTGATGTGAGGAATGGATTTTTTTTGGGATTGTTTTTCAAGGTTATGAAGGGAGACAAAGAAAATAATTAGAATTACTAAGACAATTAGTAATATGAAAAGGTTATCCGTTATTGAGTTCATAGGGTTCAGTAGTTATAGAGTGGTAGCACTCTTCGAAGGGGATTCCCTCTTGTGACATCTTCCAAATTTTATGGATATACTCTCTTTCTCTTTCCACTAGGTTTTGGATGTTTTGAGATATCCACATACCAGTTTCTATTTCTGTGTTTCTTTGGGAAACTCTAATGAGTTGTTGAATTGGTGTCATGCGATTCGAAGTGAAGGCTCCTCAGAAGTAATCCTAGTACAGATTCCAATTTTTGTTTCAAGGAAAAAGAAAAAACCCAGGCTTTTGACCTGGGCTCTTCCATAACCAATATGAAAATAAAACACTAGATTTGCAATCTTGCATGTTTACTCTCTAAAACTTTAGCATAATGCTCCCAGTTTACAGAGTTCACATTGTAACCTTCATCAATAAGTTTAGCACGTCTCACTTCAACTACTTGTCGAAAATTAATTCCAACTGAATTTCCCAGGTTGAGAAAAATGTTTTTGAACTGTTTCATAATGGTTTTGTTTTGTTTTGTAAATGTAGAATAATCTCCTTAGAATAAAAAATGTTATTCGTATTTAATAGAGAAAATTTTAAAAAAGGTTACATTCCAAATTTGTTAAAAACCCCTCGCACGTACGTGTACGAGTGTGCGAGCCCCCTCCGGGGACCGATGTATAGTGTGGATATATAAACGATATGAAATGGTGGAAGTTAAGGATTAGTAGTAGTACTTTCAGCTTCTGAGGTTCCTCATCCAAGTCTCGATCAACTCAAAAAAAAATCTATGTACACTAAAAAAAGGACCAAGGGTCCTTTTTAGATAAGATAAGTAATAACTAAAATTTCATTTTCTAAAATTCAAAACAAGAACTTCCAACTATACCATACTTAAAAATATTGTAAGTAATTAAACCTGCAATTAGGATAACAAAGGATAAAGCAATTGAAAATTCTGAGTTTTCTTTAATAATGGAAATTGACTTTTTCATAGGAGTTTTATTATTGGTTATAGTGCAAATGTAGAAAATTCTACATAAAATAAAAAATATTTTTGGGAAAAAATCCAAACAATCCGATCCACTTCCTGGGGTTCCTCAGTTTGTATCCATGTGTTCCAGGAAAATCTTTGGGTCACAAAAAAAGGACCCGAAGGTCCTTTTGGAAGAAAGATTGTGGTTTTAAGGAATAGTGTATTGAAGATTAGAGTCACCATTTCCTTTATAGCTTTGAACCACCTGATTATCTACAACTATATAGGATTCGACCCATCCTTGATGGGTTTCATAAATCATATAAGGGGGAGTAAGGGTTGCAGTTGATGTTACCCAATCCCACCCAGTCTCTTCAAATTTTAGAACGTCTCCACTTTTACATGTGTATATTGGAGCACCGATTACAGGATTAAAAACCTCAACTTGTTCTCCATTTATTTGACAAGAAATAATTGGGGTGATAGTGTTTGAACTGTTTCTGATTTCAGAGGCTGAGGAAAATTTGACAGTGAATGTTTTTTCGTTTTCTTTTTTGCAAGAAATTAAGGAAAGAATAAGAAGAATTAGAAATATTTTTTTCATAGATAGATTTTTTCGAAAAGATAGAATTTAATTGTGGAGCAAATGTAAAGAGTTTCGTTTGGATAAAAAATATTTTTTGGGAAAATTTTGGATTATCTGGGGGGTTGCCTTCGAGCCGGATTTAGAGTTGTGGTTTTTGTAGAAGACCTACAAGCTTTCTTAACCTTGTGGGGGTTCCTCAGCAAAATCACCCAGGCCACATCCAGAATTCTTAGGTCCATAAAAAAAGGACCTGAAGGTCCTTTTGGGAGAAAAATTTGGGGTTTTAGTTAGCTCCAGATTCCTCTTTAAGTAATTCTGTAACTTTTATTTCCCCTTCTAATGCGGCCATATGATTAAGGAATTTTTGAATATATTGTCTTAGTAAATTAGCATGATATTCATCATTAGAAGCTATTAAAACAATTTTAAGAGTTTCACCCATAAAAAGGGACCTTTGGTTGTCGTTAATCAAACCATTGATTGTGGAAATTTGGGCTAATTCAACCATTCTTTCGAAAATTTCTTTAGTGTTATCCATATGAATTATTTTTTATTGGTTATGTCCCAAATGTAGAAAATTCTATTTCGGAAAAAAAATAATTCCACAAAAAAGATTGGAATTTTTTGTGGCTGGATGTGAATCAGATGAGGAGCCTCATCATTCAGGAAATGTTTGGTTTTTGGGTTATCCTATTGGGGTAGGCTCATAAACAGTTCCAGGTGATGCAACGTTTTCGTTCCAGTAATTTGCTATTGCTTCACATTGAGATTGGGGACCTTCGAATCTAAAAACTGGGATGTTAAAGTGGTTGTGGACTATCACATTAGTGATTTTACAATCTGGTGCTACTTCTGCAAGGTATTGCCAAACTACTAAGTCTTCAGTAAGAGTAGAGTTTCCAGTAAACATCTCGACATCTACACCATAAGTGGCTTCTGGATATTCTAGGGTATCAGAAGGTAAAGAAGTTATAAAGGATTTTTTGGAAAGTGGTATGTAATGATGGATTTCTCCTACTTGTAATATTTTAATGTGTGTCATTTCTCTTTCTTATAAATCTATATATCCAACCCTAAAGTTCGAGAGCTTAACATAAGAAATGAGGAGCCTCAGGAAACTGTCTTTCTGTATCCAGAATTCTTTGGGCACAAAAAAAGGACCCGAAGGTCCTTCTTTTTTATTGGTCAAGATTATAAGGTTTTCCAAGGTGCAGGAACCCATGCTCCTTGGGGTTTATCTCCATTGAAGACCCAAACATTAGGTCTTTTGAAAGGTGGACAACTTGGACAAGTGTTGTGGTTACCAAAAGAATAGCATTCACCATAATGATTGGTTTGAATCTCTTTTTCATATCCACACTCTTTACATTTATAAGGTTTGTAATTTACTTTGTTTGACATTGTGAGCTATTTTGTGTTTGTGGTCTAAAAAATTTTTCAGTGTAAAAAAGAGGAGGTTAGAATTGAATTAGGTCAATTGCTTCCTCACCAGTTCCATTACCATTAAAAAGAATTTCATAATTAGGGTCCATTCCTGTGGTGATGATGTCATTTAGAAGAGCATCTAATGTTGGGAATGTTTTGGTGTAATAAGAACAATTTAATCCGTACATAGTAAAGTGTTTTTGTTGATACAAATATAGAAAATTCCACACAAAATAAAAAAATGTTTCAAGGAAAAATTAATTCACTAAAACCTCTCTTCGCACGTACGTACGCAAGGCCTCCCCTGGGGAACCCCATGGTTCTCACATGTGTTTTCAGTTCCAAAATTTTGGCCACAAAAAAAGAGGCCCAGGGTGGTGGCGAGAAAACCCTGAGCCTCGATGAGACTTTCGTAACATCACGGTCCTAAGCCGTGTGATAGATTATATATCCTTACTTAGTTGAGAAAGTTGAGAAAGGTCTTGAGCTTTAGCAACTCGTGCTATCCATGCTCCAACCTCATTTGTTGGTACATACCCTAAAACTTGGTCATGACCGAAATCGAACCAATTGTTATCTTTGTCCCAAATAGCTATTTCAGCATCTTCACTTTGAACTAACTCCTGCTTAATTTCAGAACCATACTCACTCAAATGTGATTTACGGGAACAATAGTTCATGCTTCCGATTTGAACAGAAATTGTAAGGTTTTCAAATTGAAGTTGGAATCCTTTGTTTTTTGTTATGGTAATCATAAAGTTATAATTTTTATTTTAGTGATTTTTGAGGGTGAAATTGATTTAGGGGAAAGTAAACTTTTACCCACCCCAAATATAAGCTCCATCATTGGGGAATGGTCCATACCTTCTTGAAGTCCACGCTTTGGAACATCCACCTCCACAATTGCCATTTGAGTTTCTCCCATAGCCCTGAGCCTGAATCCCATCCACTTAATGGCTGATTCTTCACTATCAGTCAAGTAAACACCTTCCCACATTTGAAGTAGTCCTTTGGCTTTAATGGAGTCAATGTTTTTTACGAAGGTTGCATGGTAGAGTTTCATAGGGATTTTGATTGATAGCGTAAATGTAGAAAATTCTACATGAAATAAAAAATGTTTTTGGAAAAAATTTGGACGATTCGAATCGCCCCTGGGGTTCCTCAGTTTGTATCCAGATGCTTTCAAGAAAATCTTTGGAGCACAAAAAAAGGACCCGAAGGTCCTTTTGAAAAGTCTAAATTCTAATACTTTGAAAATATATCATCCAATTCTTGCGAATATGAATCATCAATTCTTAATCTGTTCCATGGTCCAAGTTCTTCAGGAAACGCTTGAAGAAGTTTAATAGAATTAGATAGGTCAGCATGTTGGAATGCTAAAACTAATTTAGTGTAGAAACCTCCAGCTGTTCCTTTTTTAAAGAAAAGAATTTCTTGTTCCCACCTAGAAAGGTCATTAAATGTTTTTGACGGTGTCTTCATATAAGGGATAAGTTGATTTGATTAGTTGTTCAAGTTTAGAGATGAATTCTTTTCTTTGGATGATTCTCCCTTCATTGAGATAAATTGCTAATTTGTTTCGAGAGTAATCTTTTGATAAGATGGAATTTTCATTTTGGAATTGTGATAATTCTTTTTTAGTGACCTCCAAATCACTTAACATTTCTTCAAGTGGAATATGTGGAGCTGTTTTAATTAGTTCGTGAGTCATAGTTTTTCTATTTGTTGTTTAACTTGTTGCCAATACTCTTTTGTGTCTTCATCTTCATCAGACCATTCATCATTACAATCAAAAATATCTAATTTGATTATTTCATCTACTGCTACCAAAGCACATTGTTTAGCGTAATAATGACTTTCAAGAGTATTTTTCAGCATTTTATTAAACAACTCCTCTGCTTTCTCTTTTGGTGTCATAGTTTACCTTCTTAGATTTTTGTTCAAATTATTTAGTTCAATTCCAATGCCCCATAAAGGGATAGCTATAATTACTGCTGCAATTAATATCATAGTTTACCTCCTTTAACTATTTCAATCAGTTTGTTTAGACAATCAAGTTCCGCTTCTTCGTAAGTGTTAGATGGAAAATAGGGAATATCTTTTTGCCTTCCACCTTCAAACCATCTAATACACCAAACATAAGTTGAATCGGGTTGAAGAAAAAAATGAGGATGTAAGTTATACTTCTCCCTAAACCATCTAAATGATTGTTGAAATAGTGGGGCCTTTACTTCCTTCATGACATCACAGAAATCTTTTGTTTCTGTATCAAACCATTCAAAAACATCTTCATCAAATCCAAGTTCTTTTAGTTCTAATGCCTGTTGGTATGGTATAAATTCTTTATTCATAAATGTACCTCCCTACTATTTGTGTTTGACTTGTTTCTTGAACTGATTTGTATAGAGACACAAAGATAGAATAATCCATAAGGAATAAAAAATTATTTCAGAAAAAATGTGAATCACGAATCGAGCTGCTGGGGTTCCTCAACTCGTAATCCGTGGTGTGGTTTGGAATTCTTAACACACAAAAAAAAGAGACCGAAGTCTCTTTTAAAAATCTGCAGATTTTGTTGGGATATTTGCATCAATCTACAATGCTTAATCTTGTGGTTAAGATTCAGGGAGTCTATCCCCTGTTCCTTATCCCCCATTGGGCTAATCAACCCAAACTTCTTGGGATTTTGAAACACTTCGCCATTCACCCTTTTCCAAATCATAATAAGCAATTTGCTTATCTGAAATTTTTCCACCTTTTGGAAGTTTTCCTTCAGGAACCCTTGAAAGGTCCAAAGTTCCTAATGCGATTCGAAGCTCCCCTCCAACTTTACGAAAGTAAAACTTTTGTGAGCCTTGACGAAGCCTAATTTTGAGGTCCTCGTGAGTGATAGAAGTTAAACTTGACATATTGTTTTTATTTATTGGTTACATCGCTAATGTATAGAAACTTCTACAAATAAAAAAATAATTTCAAAAATTTTTTTGGACCAGTTTGGCAGCTGGATTACAGAGGAGGAACCTCATTTTCAGGGACCTCATTTCTCCTCCCATAGCTCTGCTGGAGACTAAAAATGAGGTTCCCCCAACTGATGTCTCTGCACACACAAAAACCACAAACAAAAAAGAGAGAGTTCCCGTTGGAACTCTCTCCTCTGCAAAAATTGAGTTTGAGTAATGAAATTATTTTATCCTTAATGCGGGTAAAGTTTCAAACCCTATCAAATTACTTTCACCCTAACGATACATCACCACAAAATCTCCAAAATATTCATCAAAAACATTTACTGCATTTTCATAGTCGCCTGATGTCATTTTCTCAATAACTTCTTTCGAATCTATTCCCAATTGTTTAGCAAATCTGGAGGCATAGCCCATTAGGACAAAAACATTACCCTGTGGTCCAGTCAAATCAATTTCTATCTTGTGTCCTTGTTCACTTTTAGATTTAATCATAGGTTTAATTTTTAAGTTTAGTTAAGAAGCATTGAATCAGAAACTCCTTTAGGTCGAGATGTCACTTGTGGCTCACCAATAGCAACCACCTCAGAAGTTCCAGGTATTTCATTTGACTTTTTCCAATCAGACAAGAGTTGTTTACCCTCCTTCAAAGATTGAGCTACAACTGTACCTTGCCAAATCCAATTCCCATTTCGAGTGTGAATTCCTGCGGCATAAACTTTAAGTGCTTTTTCCATAGTTTTATTTTTTAGTTGGTTAACTCCGCTAATGTAGAATATTCTATTTAGGATAAAAAATAATTTCTGGGAAAAAATTTTATACTATGGTTTTTCCATAAAAGGGAAAATTTCATAGAAATAGTAAAAGGAGTTTGTGAGGGTGAATTTGAAGATGTAATAGTGAGGATCCTTCCAGATTATAGCCTTGTACTTTCCCTCAAAGGTTTTCCCAAAATAGATGTCCACACTATCCTTGTAGTAGATTAAGGATAAACCCTCATTATAAAATTTTAAAGTATCCACACCTTTTTCCAATAGAAAAATTTGATTGGTATTGTTTAAGGAGTTATTCAAAACAAAACCCTTACTCGATTTATTTTCTAAAAACAGGAAAAATCTATCTTGACAAAGCAAAGACATTGGGAGGAACAGCATCAAAAAAACAAAGCATCTCATTATGCTATATATCCCCTTCGCACGTACGCACGTATACGCACGGAGCCCCCGTGGGGACCAAGCATACAAAAACACATATGCAGATGTATCCGAGATGAGGAACCCCATAGACATCACACTCTTCCGCAATTTCAACACACACAAAAAAAGGAATCCTAAGATTCCTTTGATATAGAAAGGGACAAACTTTAAAAAAGCTCCAGCCTATTTAAGAGCTTAACACCCTTATACTCATCCTGGTCCATTTGGTATAAACAAACCTTATCTAATAAGTTCCAGTCTTTTTTTGATATGCTTTTTTGTAAACAAATAAGGGCATACTTATATTCATAACCCTCTTTAAACACCTTATTCAGAATTTGTAAAGAAGCACGGGCTGAAATACAATTTTCGATGAAGCATCTTACACCTAATTCAAATTTGTCAAATTTGTTTTTCATTTTGATTTTACTGTGCTCGACTGGCAAACCTAAAAGGTCAGCAACAAAAGTTATGTGCTTAGTTGTGGTTCTTGAATACCTTCCATGCTCTATAATTTTATTACACTCAATTGTAGCAACATGGGTTTCATAACTAATGATATCTTTTCCAATTATGAATAAATTGTCCTTAAGTTTGAATGTGTTTTTCATATAAGTTTTTTTGGTTAGGACCCAAATGTAGAAAATTCTACTAAGGATAAAAAATATTTTCAAGAAAAAAAATATTTCAATTGTTTCTTACCCAATACTCACTAAAAACTTATTCCTTGAAGACATACTCTCAATTAAGGACTGTACCTTAAGGTATTTGGATGTCTCAATAATTGTTCTTTGGTCTAATCTAATTTTAAGAACACCTTGTTCATGAACAGTAATTGAATATTCAATGTGATGGTCTTCAGAACAAAAATGAGGATTGGTTGAATCTGGGCTGAGTGGGGTGCCGCAGAAGTTACACCAGGTGCTTTTAGCCCAAGGTAGATTTACTATTTCCACACCAGCAACCCTTGCTTGTGCTTGTTCTGTTTCTTTCTTTCGGTCTCTATATGCTTTATCTGTGCACTTCTTTGAACAATACTTACCTTTTTTCTCATGTACTTGACCACAAACAATACAATTCATACTCTCTTTATTTTTGATTTATAGCTCTATTACCTATAAAAATTCATCCATAAGGTGAAAAACCTCCTCTCGTACGTGCACGTACGCACGTGTACGCACGGAGCCCCCATAGGGACCAAGCACAAAAAAAGCTGAAACAAGTTCAGCTTTTTACGAATTTTTTTTATAATTCAATATTTTGGAGGATTAAAGAATAAGATTACTGCTCCTCCTTCTCTGAACTCTTCATTAGGTATAATTACCCCATCCAGTTGAGCTTTGTCTTCTCGACTTAAATTAGTCCACTTAGCTACATAATCAAAATTGTGTACAAAACCAATAGGCTCTCGTCCACACATAGAGCCCACACAATAGCCAAGTTCTTTAAGATACCTTTCACTTGCGTAAAAAGCTCCAAAAGTTCCATTCGGTAAAAATTCTAAGGCATGCGAGATTGATTTGCCTTGCCAGGGTTTGCCTTGTAATTCTGTTAAGTGTACTGGATTCATATTTTAAGAATTAAATTTATGTTCATTGATTATTTCAGCACCAAATAATTTACCCTTTGAATCAAATCCAAACTTTGTTTCTTTAACTTCAACAAGATAAATTGTACCCTCACCCCATAAAACTCCTTTACCTCTACATCCATCAAAAGCTTTTTTAGCTTGCTCTAACTCTTTGTGAATCTGGTAACTATTACCATCAGAATCACTTTCTATAATTAGGTAGGTTTTATCCATCTTGTTTTGTTTACACAAAGATAGAAAAATCTATACTAAGAAAAAAATGAAATCTGAAAAAAAGTTATTAGAAATTTTAGGGGCTTATTAACCATCACTCGGGGGTTCCTTAAGAGGCAAAAGCAAGTCTAGCTTGTTGAGGAACCCCCGAAGTTCACATATGCTTTTGGTTTTTTCTTTGGACCACAAAAAAATGCCTGACCATTTTGACCAGGCATTTATAGCAGGAAAACTTCGGGTTAGGAATTTTGGCAGCTTCTTTACACCCGAGGGGATTTATGAGTCTATTAAACTATCAAAAGTGTAATAGTTTCGTGTGTCCTTTCTTAATCTTAACACTTTGTGCTCTTTACCCTCAGCATCAGTGTGAACTTTGCCAGTTTCTTCCAAAGTGACTGTGGTTCCTGGCTTGAGGTTAGTTATGCCTTTTTCACTAAACTTGAGACTTGAAAACATGGGCAAGAACTTTTCCAAAGTCACTGTAATCTTTCTATTCATCTTTTTTAATTGTTAAACGTTTTTACATCAAATATCCTGAATCAAATCCTGTTTGCACGAAAGTGCGAGGTTCTCCGTGTGAGTTGCGACCCCTAATTATCAAACTGTTCCCTTGCCAGTTAGCGGACTCTACAATGTCAATTGCAAGGGGGTTCAAGATAGGATATGGTGAGAACTGACCTTTAAAAATTTTGATTGAGTTGTACCTGGTATCAACTTCAACGTGTCCGAAATTTCTATATTCTTCCCAATTCATATTATTTATTTTTTTGCAAATTTATAAGATTTTTCTATAAATAAAAAATTTTTTAAGAGAATTCTAAGGTGCTTTGAAAATTAAAATCTGGGTCCCTGTGTTGTTTTTAATGTCTTTACCATTCAATACCACTTGAGATTGAGACAAGTGATTTAGTGAAATTGATGATTCAGATATAACAAATTCATCATCCAACCTTTTTATGATTTCTTGGAAATTATCCCAGTCCTCATTTTCCACTAAAATTCGACAAAAAATTCTCAACATATCAGGGTTACTGTATTGTGATTCATTTGAGAAATCAAAACCTTCAGGTACACCCATTCCTAAAACTTTTTTAAGTACTCCATTCTTTTTTTGTACTGAAATTAGGATTGCTTTTAGTGTGAAAGGCTTTCCTATTTCTATATCAAAAATTTTAAGATACTGGTTGAAAAAATCTATAGATTTTTGAACTTCCATTTTTACTTTGGTTTGTTAATAGGTTTTGTGCCTCGGGCTATTTCATAATAGCTAGGCTTGTTGGATTGACTTGTTTTAGGCTTGCTAGATTGTGATTTCATGCGTATATAAAATTTAAATTAATACTACTTTTTTGGTTGAAACATTTGTCTACCCATTTCCATGAAGTGGTCATATTCAGCATGACCCATATCTTCCCGGAGGGCGTGCTTTTTTTGAGACAAATCATTTGCTATGGCAATCTTTTTAAGGATGTCTTTCTCTTCAGAAAGTTCCCAATTGAGATCGATGATTTCTCTAAGTTGGATTCTTTGATTTTCTGTCATATGATTTATGTTTTGTTTAGACTAAAATATGAATCGTTTGTTGAATAAAAAAACGGGATTAAGAAAATGTTCCAATTCTGTCCAAAAGACTAACACCTGCCATTACCTCTTCTGTCACATTCTTATTGGAGTTAAGCTTCTTCCAGCTTTGAGAATGAATCCATTTTTTAGCCATGCTCAATGCTATGAAGTAATCAACTCCTTTCTCCATCATTGTGTCATGAATAACATCCAAAGCAGCTGAAGAGACTGCATTATTCTCAAAATTACAAATGCCTGAAACTTCAATAGTTGCACCTTCAAGGGATGTAAGACTATTGTTGTGACATAGGAATCTATCACCTATACTTTTTGGTGCTCCTTCAAGATTTGTAAGTTTGTTGTTGTTACAATGGAAATCATCACCAACCTTTTCTGGTCCGCCAATAAGACTAGTTAGAGCATTATTTGAGCAATCATACTGATAACCAACTATTTTAGGACTACCTACCAAATTGGCAAGTTTATTTCCTGAACAATCAAAACTTTCCTCAATATTTTCTTGAATGCCTTCCAGTTGTGTTAGTTTGTTATTTGAACAATAGTAGCTACCTCCTACCTTCTTAGGACCACCTTTGAGTGAGGTCAATAAATTGTTACTACAATCAAACTCTAACAATATTTCCTGTGGGCAACCATCCAAACTTTCAATCCGATTGGTGTGACATTGTAAACCACCTCCCAATTTATTTGGTAAACCAGTCAATGCAGTAATTTTATTTGCTGAACAATTAAAACCACTACCTAAATGTTTTGGAGCGTCTAAAAGACTTGTAATAAGGTTATGTTCACATGAGTAAAAACCCTCTACTTTTTTTGGTCCACCTTTCAAACTTGTGAGCTTGTTATTGTCACATTCAAAATCACCAAAAATTTCTTCAGGACATCCTTCAAGGAGGGTTAAAGAATTTTTAGAACAATCAAAATCTCCACCAACTTTTTTAGGTGCATGAGCAAGAGAAGTGAGATGATTTCCCTGACAATGAAAGTCGTTGCCTACCTCTACAGGTGCACCTTCAAGAGATTTAAGATTGTTAAATGCACATGAAAAACTTCCTGTAACAACGCCAAATTTCAAACCCTTAAAATTTTTCAAACCCTTTTCAGTACATCTAAAATCCCCTCTAATATCAATCAATCCTGTTTTTTGGTTGAGCGTCCATGTACCTTGGACATACCTTTCAAGCCAAAGAATTGTTTTAATAGTTTGTTTTTTGATTCCTACTAAATCTAAATTGGTGTTTTTCATAGTGTTTTTATTTTGGTGATGCAAATGTAGAATGTTCTACTTAAAATAAAAAATGTTTCCTAGATTTTTCTAAAAAAAAATCAACGCAAAAGCGGGAGGAGCAAATGAGGAACCTCCGAAGCACGATCACCACCACCACTTTTAAAAACCCCACACAACAAGAAAGGGACTAAGTAGTCCCTTTCAAGATTTAACCCAAAATATAAATTAACTTATAAGAACATCAGAACCATTTAGGATGCTGGAGACTTTTTGTGGAGAGGTTTTGTGATTAGAATAACCACTCTTTACTAACCACTCACCATTAAGAGTGAACAAATAACCATATTCCTCAAGGTCACTCGAAAAATAAGCCTCCTTATTTTCATGAATTCTAATATCCAAAGATTCTCCCCTGTCTCGATGATAAACTATAGTATAACCTTCAACGGGGTCTTGGAAACTGTGACCCTCTGGGCATTCAATGCTTTCCCGAAGTGAACTAATTGAGCCCAAACTAATTAACTTTTTTACTAATTCACGATTTTTGTAATGATTTTCTAAAACTACACCATTGTGTTCTAAATAACCATCCCAATGACAGTAAACAGATGAAACTGAACCATCTTCATTTTCGATACCAATTCTTGAACGTGTTGCCATAATTTTTTTGTTTTAGTTGATTATGGTCCAAATGTAGAATAATCTATTTGTAGAAAAAAATCTTTAACGAAAAAATTTTGGAAAAAACCAAAAATGGGGAGCCTCAATAAAAGCTCTTGAAATCTATTTTAAGCAAATACCTTACAGTTTCATCTATATTAGTAAAGCTTTCAATAAGCTTATTAAGGTCTTCAATATATTGTTCTATAAAATCTATATAGGTTCCAGTTTGCACTTCTATTTTTTCTAATTCATCATAACCCTTATCATCTTCAGGACTAAGTTGTCCACTATTTTTAAAGATTTCATCTAACTCTTTAATATGAGCTTTTATATCTTCATAAAAGTTTTGAAGATTTGTAAAGTCTTTTTGAACCTCATCAACCAACATTCTCAAAGCAAGAGCAGTGTTATAAAAAGAGGTGGTTCCTGATGCCTCTATTATCTCTCTGATTTTTTTCTTCCATTCAAGAGGTCTTTCAATATAGATTTCCCCTAAATATTTTTTTGAGTGAGCTATTAATTCTTTGTAATCATCAAACATTTTGGCCTCGTTCAAGGATTCGAATTTTTTAAGATGTTTCATAAAACTATATATCCAAAAATAAAGCATATGCAACTAAAAGCTGAGGGGGTTCCTCATTTTTTCTCTACCTCAGCCTCAATTTTTTCCCAACAAAAAACCCAGGGAAATTCCCTGGGTTCTTCAAAAAACTTTTTTTTTCTTTACAAATTCTTGGACATTACCTTAATGAAATCCATTTGTTCTTTGGTGTATATTTCAACTGTACAAAACTTTTGTTCCCATTCCTGCTTATACTCTTTGAAATAGTTTTCTATAAAGTCATCAGCAGTTTCTCCATCAGCTAATTCCTTTTGTATTTCCTCTTCTGTGAAACTAATTATCTCACAAGTACATCCAAAGTCACCTAAAAGATAAACTGGTCCTTTAATCACTCCTAAAAATCTATAAACTTTTTCCATTTTGTATAAGTTTGGACAAATATAAAAAACAAAAGAATAACTATCTTATTGAGCCATGGTATTCTCCAACTGGATAATCATTTTCTTTTAGCTCCTTCTTAGCCTCATCATCCCAATTTTCAGGTAACCCACCTTCAACCTTCAACATCCACTCTTGAGCTTCATCACTCTCATCATCATAAACCAAAGCAACATCATAGTAAGTTCCAAAATCATGAGCACAAGATATGATTTTGAAACCACATCCAATTGGTGGTTCTCCAAACATTCTAAGAAGTTGGTTAATAAATGCCCTAGCTTCAATTCTTCCAAACTTTTCATAGTTGGGTTCTCCAAGTTGAAAACAAGGTTCTTCATTAGGTACTGTGGTTGCTAATTCAAATTGGTCTTTCATTTTTTTATTTTTTAAGGGTTTGTAATTGGAGTTGAATTCTTCACCTTTTCTAATAGATTATCTATAATCTCTTTCCTTTTGTGGTCAGTTTGTGACCACTCATCCTTAGGAATCCATTCAACCATTAGCTCCCTAACCTTATCATCTATAGTTACTCCATTATTTATTAGGATAACTGCCAAAACCTGGTAAGCTATACTTTTATAGTCTTCATAGTGTTCCTTTGTTTTTATCCCCCATTCTTTTGTAAGGACCTCTTCAATTCGTTCAATAAATTGCTCTTGCCCATCAGAGAATTTTTCCACAATTTGTTTCTTCGTGGGTTCATACTCAAGACCTACCAAGGAATAAAACTCGATTTCTAAATCACAAGGAGTATCACCTCCCATAATTCCTGCTGACCACCATCCCATAGTTTTTTATTTTTTAAGGTTAATAATTTTGTTAGCTTCTTCCTCACTGGAAACTGGAATCAAACACCCATTTCCTATAACATACCAACCATCATATCTTTGTTCCTTTCTCAAAGGTCCTAAGGTATTGAATTCCTCTCCATCTGAAAATCTTAATGTGCTCATAGTGTTATTGATTAGTGATGCAAATATAGAAAATTCTACTTAAGATAAAAAATGTTTCAATACTTTTTTTAGAGAAAAACACTTTTTACCCCTAATACCATAACCTCTTTCATTTCTTCCTCAGAAAGACTAACAAACCCGACCTCTCCTCTTGCTTTGGATATTTTATCTAATTTTTTCCAAAGCTCCTTTGCTTTCTCCTTTGCTTGGGCTTGTTTAAAATCTCCAAAGATTTTTTTTCTTCTATTAATGTACTGAACTAATTTATTGTAGGATTCTTCAATATTATCCCCGCAATAAATGTCCTGTCCCTCTTCATCTGCTAATTGAAATCCAATATTTCCCCAATCAGGGTCTAAATTGTAGATAAGCTGCAAATTTTTATCATTATCGATATGATAAAAATCCCCCTCATGACTTAAAACAACTTTACCATTACTTATTCCTATTCCCTCTAAAAGAGTAGCAAGTTTTTTTGCAGGGACTGGTATTTTTAATCTTTGCATAATAGTGTTATTGATTAGTGATGCAAATATAGAAAATTCTACTTAAGATAAAAAATGTTTCCAAAAAAATTTAGGAAAAAACCAGGCTTGTAAATCCGGCTCGGCGGAGCCTCAACGAATCTGTAGCCTGCCTATTTTTTCCAAACACCAACACAACAAAAAAGGTCCCAAAGGACCTTTTCATAATCTCTTACAAAAATTCTAGACCTCTTCTAAAATCTCTGTTTCACTGACAACAAAAGCCAAGAAGTCCAAACCTTCTATGTCTTTCATGTCATAGCCATAGTCTTCAGAATTAAGCTCTACTTTCACTCTTTCTGTAGCTCGTGCTGGGGAAATAGCCCTCACATGAAAAATAATAGGACTTTCCAAACAAAACACTCCATCAGGGTCACTGACTGCCACACAATACAAACTTAGGGAATTCATAGGTTTTATTTTTATTTGGGTTTAAATTAAATCAACTCATAAATTCTTCAACATTCTTTATCTTCTCAAAATCCTCTAAGGAAAGAATAACTGCCCTACACCAATGTTGTTCCCATTCAGCACAATACTCTTCCTTCAAATACTCAATAGCATCTTCACTTGTCTCTCCCTCCTCAATCACTTCCAAAACCTCCTGCTCAGTGATTTCAAAATCTTCTACCCTTAACCGCTCAGGAAAATACTCTTTAGGTCCTGTAATAATCACCTTGAATTTCATCGTTTCCATAACTTTTATTTTTTTAGTTTTTATTTTCTAGAATCATACTTAGCAACCAATTGGTCATAAAAGCTCTCAGAAATATCCTCAAACTTACCATCCCTACCCTCATTAATGTACATACGATTTCCCTCAGCTTGAATTGTTGTAGACTGAGAAGGAGGCCACAAGCTCAAAGCAATGTACTTCTTTTCTCTCTTCATCTTTTTTAGTTGGGCTTCAATTTGTTCTTTCATGTTTTTATTGATTTAACTTCGCTAATGTATAGAATTTTCTACCAAATAAAAAATGTTTTCACAAAAAAAAAGCCCTAAGGCTTTTTAATCATCTTCTTCATCTACATATCTTTGGGTTTCATCCTTAGATTCGTTTGTGAAGTATTCTTCATCATCATCATAACTATCCTCAAAATCATCCTCACTTTCTTCACTATCAAATTCTGAATTTTTAATATCCAAACCTCCCCTGAAATTCCTAAAAGGAGTCCAACCAAAAACTTCCTCTCCTAAATACTCACCAACAAAATCAAGTAGGGTTAACTGGTCATCTGGATGTTTTCCTGAATTAAAAGAGGAAAGCTTATTACGCATAAGCTCCCACCATTCATCTTTTGTTTTAGCTATTTGTTCTTGTGTCATAGTAAAATTTATACAGCTAACATAAAAAAAATTTCTAGGAATAAAAAACAGAAACTAGAATTTTCTAAGCAAAAGCCTGGATTACACCCGGAGGATCCTCACCAAATCTCCTATAATTCGATTCCATCTTCACCACCTTCTCCCTCAATTAAAGATTTTGCTTTAGATGGGTCTATAAAATCTCCACCTGTGATAAATTTAGCTGATAGAAGGTCTTCTTTCGTGTAGAACTTTTTCATTGTGGGGAGCAGCCTCTCAAGCATGTATGTGCCTGTCTTTTTGAGGTCAGCATCACTTAAACCGGTTTTCTTTAAGATTTCCACTATAATTGGGACATAGTAATCAATATCACTAACCTTGTATTCATACTCAGCTTCACTTGGGTCAAGTTGTTTTTTAGTACTTGGGTCTGTTGTAGCTTCTTTGACATAGTCATCCAAACTCTTCTTATTCACTAAACCATTTTCAGGGTCAAGGATATGCTCAGCTAATTTTTGAAGTGCTTGAGGTTTGTTGCAAGTTTTGTTAACATCATCTTTTTTAGCACCCCCAAATTGTTTACATGCTTTTCTAAATATGTTTTTGTAGGGCTCTATCCAAGTCTCCTTTTGATTCAAATCAGCTTCTTTAAGGTCTTTCAAATCCCCTGATATGCTTAAGACAAATTTATCAGTGAGAGCTTTAGCGAAGATTTTACCAAAACCCGCAGGTAAGCCCAAGGAATCTAGTAAACCCTCATTGAGACTGAATTCTTCAAAAGATTTTAAGTTGTTCATGTTGGATGTGATTGAGAAATTTTAAATTATATATCTTTCAATGTAGGAGTTTGATGTGATTGCTAGGGGGTTCCGCATCCGACATGTTACAAACTCTTGAAAACCAATCACAACAAAAAACCCCTAGACTTTTCTAGGGGTTCATAACCAAATAAAATAACTACTAGTGTCTTATTCGCCCATCAACTTCATCCACTTGAAATTGAGGTCTTCCTCATATTCAGATTCTGTGATATACTTCTTAATGACCCGAATAAGCTTCTTAAACGATCCTTGGGAAAGCTCAACAGCATCAATCACACTTGCATCAACAATTAGTTCAATTAATCTACAAAGCCATTTGTCCTCAAGGAGGTTGTGATTCCAAAGCATCAAAATAATTTCTTCCTCCTCAAGGTGTGGTGCTCCAACAAAAAGCATCTGGTCATAAGACACTGTTACCTTTTTATCCTTAGCTATTGACCTCCAATCTTTAACATCCAAATCATAATAGCTCACCCCAGAAGAAGATGATTTACCACCTTTGGGCAATTTTTCAGAGGGAATTAGCTCTGAACTTGTAGTACCACAAGCAATACGAGTTGACCCATCAGATTTTTCAAAAATGAAAGAGAATTCACCTTGTGATAACTTTCTCTTAAGAGTGTCATGAGAGATTTGTATTTCCATATCATTCAAAGATTTTGTGTTTGTGTTTGATTGGTTTATGCTTCTTCGGAACTTCAACCCGATTCTTAAATCTTCCATCATAAAACCCAGCACTTATGGCTATCTCCCTTTGAGAAGCCTTATACATATTGAATAATTTTTGTGCTGAATTTTTCACTCTCTTAATTATATCCCAAATATAATTGGAATATTCTAAATTAAAAAAGGGAAAATAGTCTTTTTATTAGCAACATCGTGCTAATTTGGAAAGAACCATGTCGTAAATTCTGAGGTTCGTCCCTCTACGCACACGTACGTACACGTGTGTGCAAGGGGACGGCCTCGGGGCCTCACTTCCCTAAACGAAGCAATTCCATTTTTTGTTTCAATGATTCTATCAATGAAGCAACCCCAATTCGCTCTTCCTCTTCCACTCTTCCTCTTTTTATAAGGTCATCCACTATAGCTTCTGATTCTTGTCTGTGATATAGACGGTCAAATATCTCATCCCATGGGATAGAATAGCTTTTGTTAACCATATCAAATGTTTTCTTTTTCTATTATAGTATAACCACTTGGTAATAATTCTTTTAGTTCAGAAACTTTGATGTTTCTACAAGTATCATGAGTTTCATCCCATATCCTCATCATAACAAATCCAAGGTCGGATACAAAGAATGATGGTTCTCCCTTAAAGCCGAGGATCCCCCGACCGTTGGGTGTTTGAAGTTCAATTTTTTTTGTCATGATTTATTTATCCAAGCACCACAAAAAAAGCCTGGTTACCCAGGCTTTTTCCCTTAAATATACCTAACCCCTATTAATTGAAAGGTGAAACGATTACATTTTCCATATCATATCGTCCAGAAAGCATTGCTCCAGCTTGACGTTGAATATATCGGCGATCATCATCATTAACTATGAACTTACTTTCGTGAGTGGAGAAGTGGGTGAGTCCATTAACTGTTTCCCATATGGTGGTACCAGTTTTGGCGTTCTTCTTTTGTTCCTCACTCATCCTCAAGGTAGCTAAACCGAACTTGGCAAACTCCTCCCTTGTTTCCTGGAAAGGTACCCATTTACCAATCTCATTCTCTTTAGCCCCTGAGTGACCCATGATCAGATTAGCAGCAGCTTCGATCTCTGCATAACTAGCTCTGGTGTTCATCGCCTTGTTAACACGTTCTTCAAAACTCATTGGTTTATAGTTACGTTTGGCTAACTCTTTTAAGTGACTGTGTAACCCATTAACGTGTTCAGTCATCAAAGTTTTGAGTTTATAGTTTTCAGCAAAACTTTCACCGATCATTCCATTGAGACAAGATAAACGATTCATGTAAGGGGAAACTACCAAACCATTTTCGATTGAGTTACTGAGTGTAATACCACCTTGAAAGAATTCATCTTTAAAGTTGCCTATTTGAAAGCCAGCGTCAGGATTAAAGCAATTGATTGTTATACCACCAGTTTCGTTGTTGGTTGAAAAGTCCCGAACCAATAAATCGTGGTCGTGAATAATATCATTGGCAATTTCAAAGAAGGAGGTGTTGGTAACATACTCACTCTCTCTTTTGGTGAAGCCGACTAACTCTTTGGTTGTTGGTGAAGCAATAAGGGTGATTTGACTCATACCCTGGGAGACAAGTGCGCTCTTCATTTTATTGACTATACTTCGGGTTGCTTCCTCACCAAAGAATTTATCAACACGACCTTGAAACTGGATAGGTACTCCTAAAATTCTTGCAAGCTGGGAGAATGCCTTTTTGTTCATAGGAACAGGTGAACCATTAATACGGATTAGTCCAGTGTTCACTACCTCTAGTTGACCTAGGGGTACAGTTTTTCGAAGTGGCTGCCTTTGGATAGCAGATTTCATTCGGAGATCGAATGATTGTTGATCTAGGGTTTTTGTCATGTTTTATTTTGTATTAGTTTGCTAAAATAATGAATCTTCTTCCAAGAAAAAAATAATTTAGAGAAAAATCCTGGCTACTTTCTGAAAAGATTTCACCAGGACCACACACACTTACACGTTAGTTTCTTCTGGTTGGTCTTTGCCAATCCCAAAAAGCGAATCAAATCCCGCACCCTGTTTTTTCAACTCCTCACGCTCATTGTCCAACACCCTACGAGCAGCTTCATCCAAATCGTAACGAGCATCATCATATCTAACATCCCCAGTTGCAGAAAGGTCAAAAAACATTCGCTTATTCACCTCACCTCGTCTATTTTTAGTAAAAACAATGTATCTTGTTCCATCCTCTTCAAATCTCACCTCCATCATACCAGTAGTGTTGTGTTTAAGCTTATTAGACCCAACAAAATTACCACCCTTAGTTACCTGCTGAATACACAAAAAGCTTGTGTATAAACCCTTATCATTCTTACCAGCGTTATTACTTCGCATAAGGTCAATAAGCCACTTTTCAGTGCCTCCTGAAGTCATACCATTACATTCCTTAACCGTGTCCTGTACCTCAACAAAAGAATCAATCAAAACAACATCATAACCTCGATTAAGCATATGCTCAACAACAAGTTTTGGGTTCTGGTCCAAATACTCACCAAGGAAAAGAATATCAATAGTACCAAACTTAGGATAACGCTTGACATACCCATAAAGGTCAATACGGTCCATCTCAGCAGAAATAAAGAGCACAGAAGCACCGGAAGTTTGTAAGTCAGATAGAATATCCATTGCCACCGTACTCTTACCCACACCAGGATCACCTATCATCATAAAGTTTGTAGCCCTAGGAAACCCTCCCGAAGTTGACAAAAGGGTATCAATGGACTTGTGGGTTTTAATGGGCTCAAAAAGCTTAGGGTCAAAAGTTAACCCTCCCATCTGAACGCATTCAGGGATAACAGTTAGGACATCAGGTTGACTCATTTGTACCCCTGAAGCTAACCTCTTAGCCTCAAAGGATCTGCGAACGCTTTCAGCAATCTTTGCTTTAGCCTCTTCGCTCATTGGTTTACGTGTGTTACTCATATAAGTGTGTGTTTTAGAATTTAATGCAAATATAGAAAGTTCTACCTAAAGAAAAAAATGTTTCCTGAAATTTTATTCAGGTAAGTAACCACTTTGACCCTCATGATCCCCATGAAGAGATGTGTTACAAAGCACACATGACATACCCCCATCAAGAATAAGCCTTTCGTCTAAAGTGGTATTATGACAACTATCACACTCGTGTACCTCACCTACCTCCTTAGGAATCCTTTGGAGCAATTCTATTTGTTCATCGTCACTCAATGAGTTAATGTAGTCAATAAGAAGGTCGCATACATTAATTTGTGTTTTGCTATTGTCAATTAGAGTGATGAGAAGTTGCTCGATTTTTTCATTGTTGTTCATTTGTCTCATATGGTTTTTTTTAGAATTTAATGCAAATATAGAAAATTCTACCTAAAGAAAAAAATGTTTCAATAAAAATTTGAGACCGAACAATCATTTTTTTCTAACTCATCTTTCTGCTCCTCAGTCAAACCCTCTGGCTCGACATAAACATCAATCTTTCTCCATCCTAACTTGTCAGCCTCCCAATCAATCTTTGTCAACAAGTCAGGTACAGTTTCAAAAGGAATTTCAAATTTCATTTGGGGATACCCTGGTTCTTTACGACCACAAATAGTAACTCTAGCTGTTTGCATAAAATAAGTGTATTAAATTAGGATTTATTAGCATGACGAAGTAAACCAATTGAAGCATTCACCATTGTACCATCACAATTAACAACAATGTTCTTTTGCTTAATCTTAACAATCACACCTGGACCATAATACCAACGTGGGTCATCAGATGTAACTAAATCTCCCACAGAAAACTGAGCCTTAGCCTCATTCCTCTCACCTTTAACCCTTCGATTCACCAAAACTATCAACTCCCTCAATTCCTCCTTTGAGCAATTAATAATGAAATCTTTTACATTAGAAAGCTTAACTGAATTTTCCATTGGTTGGGTTTTTATTGATACCGCTAATGTAGAATAAACCACTAAAAGAAAAAAATATTTCTTGGAAATTTCCCAAATAAAATTCAATTTCAAAATATATAGACATCATGAAACCTCTTCATATCTTATTGGTTTTGATAACATTTATGCTTCTCCCAAGTTGCAGTTCACTCACATATGTCAAGTATGACAAAGAAGGGAGAGGGGATGTTAGAGTGAGAAGGGGAACTTCTATGTACGGCAATCCAACTTTCAGGTATGAGGATCTCCCTCTAAGACAGAAAAAATGGAGAATAGCAAGAGGTAAAAGAAAAAGGAGTTCTTAAGTGTTCGGGGGTTCCTCACAAAAACATCTTGAAGCTAAAGATTTTTCGAAAGGCCACAAAAAAAGGGAGACCGATGTCTCCCTGTAACCAACTAAAACACACACTTATTCTGCCCACTTCTCTTTGAAACCTATCAGAGTTTGGGCAAACTCGTAATTTTCATTCTCCACACAAAGCTTATTCAAAGCTTCCCAAACCGGCTCTGCATACTCACCCACCAATTCTAAATCATATACACATTGGATAATGTTCTTAATCCACTCACTTTCCATATCCTCCTCTGAAACATCCTCCAAATAATATGTAAGGCTTTGGCTACCATATGCTTCATCACTAACTTGATAAGCCATTTTGATTGCATCTACCGAACCACCCTGAGGAATATAAGTTTCACCCTCCTCCCCATTCTCAAAAGAATACTGTCCAGTGTTGTGTCCAAAATCCTCATCTGCAAACTTAACAGTAAACACACACTCTGGAAATTTCATACTCAACTTCTCAATCAATAAATGTGGCGTACTCCAAGCAGTTTGAAAAATAATCCTGCCATCATCAGTCAACTCCTGCTCATAAGCATTCCATTTAGTACCCCAATTTTCAACCTGCCAATTATACCAATCAGCTGCTCCATACTTCATAAGCAAATCATCCCTCATCTCCTCAGTCAGGGGCATGGTGACCCCAAATTTTTTCTCGTGTTCTTCTAAATCCCCCTCTTCTATTCGCTTTTTATAAGCATCATACTGCTCCTGTGTGACTATCCTTGGAGGTGCTGAAGTGTCCTTCAATTCTTCAGGAAGGGGATAAATCTTGTTGAAATCGATAAAAAGGGTTGTGTCTTCACTAACCTCATTCCTAATAGATAATAGTACCTTCGCTACTACATCATCAGGACCCTGAATTGAAAGAATGTTTGTGACGTGATTAGGCATATCTTTTTTTTTTAGTTGGTTTAACTTCGCTAATATATGGAATTTTCCAAGGGAAAAAAATCTTTTTGCTCTTAAGCCCAAGCAAGTTGAAAAGTAAGTTGCATACCCCAAGGCATCTTATAAGCTACAAAACCCCCAGTCCCAACATTTGCAACCGGTTCCCCATGATAGGCAGCCCTAACCAATAGGTCCCTAGCACACACCCTCAAATCCTCAACATCCGGAATCACCATACCCCTTTCACTCCCTTGATACCATTGATGACCCGTATCCTGCATATGAAGTGCAACTTTTTCAAAATTGAAGTTCCTCATGATTTCTTGAATCTGATTCTCCAATTCTAATTCTGTGAATTTTTCGTGTGACATAAAATTATGTGTTTTATTAGTTTCCGCTAATGTAGATAAAACTACTTAAAATAAAAAACTTTTCCCTGAAATTTTTTAAAGAATTCCCCTCCTGAAAAAGAAGATGTCCTTTGAATGTAATGGAGCAGTAAGGGCAAGATTTTGAAGAATCTGTTTCCTACCCTCCTCTATTGACCCCACTTCTATTGGAGGATTCTCAGCATCCACAACCATCTCATAAGGCAGGATCAAGAGGTGAACCGCCAAGCCAGTTTCCTTCCAAATCTTTATTGCTGTCTCTACAACATTAACAGGATGTCTACCTTCAAGCTCAGCAAGAATTTGTATTTGGTCCCCAAATTCCAAACCTCTACTTTGCTCATCTAAACAATCCAAAACACTTTCCACATCCGGCTCAACAATCACATAGTTTAAACCTCTTAATGGACCATACATATGATGCACCATACCCATAAACATTTTGTTTTGTGACTCGGCTAGCATCTTTTTAATTTGTTTACTTGCAGTTTTTCTTTCTTTAGACATATCTCAATTCTTTAAGGGTTATCTCGCTAATATATAGAATCTTCCACACAAGAAAAAATGTTTCCTAGAAAAATCCAAAATTTACCCAGTGGGGTCTCTGGAAAAACCCTGAGAGAACCCCGGCTCTCGGCGGTTCCTCATCAAGTGTGAAGCAAACCTGCACACTTTCGGTTTTAAACGAAAACCAGGACAGGCTATCTTTTTTTGGGGAACCACCGAGAAACCCCTGCAAAACCCTTGAAAACCCCTACATAACATTCCAAGAATGCCCGAAGTTTTCAAGGGGAGCCTTGAAAATTCGGGTGCACCTCCGAGCCTAATCCAGGTTTCTCACACAACACACACAAAAAAAAGACCTCCTAAGAAGCCTTTTTTCAAGGAGTCCAATCCCCTACATTGAACCCCAATCTATATGCAGATGGTCAAGCCACTCCGAAAAAAATAAGAGACCATTGTTGGAATGGCCTCTTATTCTTTAATCATTGAACGATCCCATTATCAAAGGATCAGACATTATCCTCACAAATATAAGAAAAAAATCCATTGAACTAAACCCTATTTTGGGAAGTTATTAACAACAAGAAAAAAGGCTCTTTAGGAGCCTTTTTTCAGTGAATCCCAAACCACCACTTGGAATATCAATCTTAACCTTACTAACTTACTAACAAATCTAAGTCCTTACACCTAGAAATCCTCCCAAATATAGGGTAATTCCCCCAGTATTCATAAAAAATGTATGAACAACCCAATGCTAATAAACACAAAAAAAGAGAGGCTTGTCCAAAAGCCTCTCCTCAAAACATAACTAGAACAAAACACTTAAATCCTAGACTAATCTATGGACTCAACTTTATCAAGCAGGACAAAACTAATCAAAAACCCCCAAACCCCAACAAGCTTTCTCAAAAAATTCTTTCTCCCGTGTCGGGTCCTCCTAAGGACTCCCTCACAAAAAAGGCACCCTTAAGAAGTGCCTCCTTTGAATCCTTCCCAACAAGTCTTAGAACATATTCACTGTGGTAACCCCTTTGTCAATAGTTATGGTGACATTGAGACCAAAACGCTTCACCAAATCAGCCAAGGACATAAGGTCTATGTGCTCAATGGAAGCTCCAGGTCTCTCCTTCTCCACCTCAACCTCTACTACAGGCTGAACCACATGCTCCTCCAACCCTCGACGGTACCTCTTAATGCCCTCCGGGACCGGGAATCTCACCTCATCTCTAATCTTACCCTCCCGAATCAACATGTGCTTCCGAGTACTCACAGCAGCATTGGTGCGTCCCAGAAGCTTAGCAGTCTCACTCACAGTCAAACCATCATTAACTGAATCAATCAGGAGGGAAATATCTGTAGCACCCCAAGCCTTATGATTGTTCTCAAAAGACATATCCTTCGAAATCTTCTTACTCGAAGCCACCACGACCTCCGGGAAAAATGAACCTTGAACCCCAACAGTACGTTTTTTAGCACTCGTCTTCATCTTGTTTTTCATCCTGCGTGGACCAACTGCCTTTCGAAGGGTCTCAGTACACATGCCATGTCGAGCAGCCACAATAACCAAAGTGTCTCCCGAAGAGAGGTAGTCCTTGACAGCCTCTGCTTTTTTCTTACGATCGATTTTTTTCATAAAAGATTATTTATAAGATTTAAATGTTTTCAACAAAAAACATAGCCATCGTAATCCTCTGGCCATTCTCCCTAGCAATCTGACGAACCAATCTCGTCATCTCCTTAGCATTGTCCTTCACATCAACACTCTCCCTCACCTTCTCTTTGACCTTCACCTTCTTCACATCCACATCAGACTTCACTGCAAACTTTCGATAAGCAACAGCAGCAGGGGTTCGTCCTAAGATGGACCCGATCTCAGTGTTACTCTTACCATCACGAACCAAAGATTTTAATTCTTTCAAGTCCTTCTTTGTCCAAACTCTCTTTGTCATTTTGTTTATTTTTAGCAAATGTAGAATAATCCCTCAAAAGAAAAAAATTATTTCCCATATTTTCCCAATCTTTTTTGAACCCTGGTCAAAACTTTTTAACATTGATCCCCAATAAATAAAAGATCACACACGCACACGCTCACACACTCGAACCCCGAGACACTCGGAAGATCCCCGGGGAATCCCAGAGACAATGTTCCAAAAACTTTTTTCCACCGGGGAACTCCAGAGATTCACATACTTCCTTGGAGTTCCCAAACCCCTGGGAAATTCTGAGACATCCTGAGATATCCTGAGATATCCTGAGAACATCCCGGGCATATACCACGTAGGGGTCCCAGGGGAGGCCCACCTTCGGGACACACGTAGAAAAAGGGTTTAATCTTGCGCACTTTGTAGTATTTTCCACAGCTTTCCACTTTTCCCCACAAATTACCACTAGGGATTTTTCACGGGGTCTTTTATCTGGGTTTTATCCGGGTGTTTTTAGGGGATTTTTCGGGATATGATCTGGGATAAAATTGGGAGGGTAAGCCCGGATGGAATTGGTCTTCTATTGGGTGGGATATCTTAGACTTTCTATAGGGGTTTGTCTCTAGTATAATGGGTAGTCTTTGGTCTTATGTATAGGGGGTTGATGTGCGTGTGTGCGTGGGGTCATATAGGAGACCGGTCTCTATATGTA
>Ga0214923_10001782_pt1 | contig 29957 bp, 23 predicted proteins | sample LL1510_MetaG_FD_177993 | JGI IMG/M metagenome (GOLD analysis project Ga0214923, IMG submission 177993) | Freshwater microbial communities from Lake Lanier, Atlanta, Georgia, United States - LL-1510 | ecosystem: Environmental > Aquatic > Freshwater > Lake | place: USA: Georgia | collected...
AACCCACGGAAAAGGTCGTGTCGCGTACCTCGCGTCTGGTCATGACGCCCGGTCACTTGACCACCCAACGTTCCGAACGCTCTTCACGCGTGCAATCGCTTGGGTAGCGCCAACGCAGTCACACTAACCTCGCCGGTCGCTGGCACGCCCACTCAACCGGCTGCAGGGTGTGCGTGCCACTAGAACGATCTAGCTATTAAATAGTGATAATTGGTCGCCGATTCCAGAGGCTTCAGCTCGATCAAGCAAGAGTGTCGCCAATGCAACATCTTCAATCGCGATCCCTTGTGATTCGAAAAGGGTGACCTGATCATGACTGGTTCGTCCCGGATACGTGCCCGCCACAATTGCCCCCAACTCCACCGCCCTCGACCAATCGAAATGGCCCGATGCGTGGGCGGCGATCAAATCTCCCGCCTCACGCATGGCCCCCGCGAGGTGGTCGACGACGACGAGGTCTGCCCGGGAAACAACATCGCTGTCTAATTCGGCCACGTCTGCCCGGTTGATCCCCGCGCCGACGACATGCATGCCGGAGCGTATCCACTCCCCACGGACAACTGGCGTCCTCGCGCTTGTGATCGCAATCACAACATCAGCGCCCACGATTGCGTCTTCGGGCGTCTCACAAATCGCGATGTCAAGGTGCGGATTCCGCTGGCCCGAGACCAGCTGATATGCCTCGGCGAACGTGGCCCGCCGTTTTTCTGAACGGCTCCATACACGCGCGTGGGAGATCTGGGGCATCGCGGTGACCAAGGCGAGCAATTGGGTAACCGCTTGCCCGCCCGCTCCGATGATGGCTACCGTCGCACTGACTGGCCTTGCCAACAGCGAAGTTGCAAACCCGGTAGCCGCACCGGTCCGGAACCGTCCAAGCCAGTCAGCTTCCACGATCCCGCGCAACTCGCCAGTACTCGCGCGGTACACGAGCACGAGAAAGCGCGCACCGCCGGCAGCGGTTGAATACACCTTCAGCCCCATGGCATCGTATTCCGGCAACGCTCCCGACATCACTTGGAGCGATGTGGGACGAGCAGGATCAATGCCAGGGAATAGTCGATCCCGCGGGATATTGGCGCCCCGGCCACTTCCCAGAGACCGGAACGCCGCCTGGACCGCCTCGAGCGCAAGCGGCATGGTCACAAGCGAACGCACGTCTGCCTCAGACAGAAACCTGGTCATCTTCACTCCAATTCGTCATTGCAAACCTGTCATGTGGAGCCTGTCCATCAGGGACTCGCTCCCGCATTTGTCGTCGGCTTCACATGATCAGGTTGCTGCTGGCAGTTGCTGACACTCTGGACAGAAGTACGTTCCCCGGCCTCCGACAACTTCACGAATGATCAGCGGTACCGCGCCGTTGGGTGCCGTTCCGACTGCCAGGCACTGGACACAAGGTTCACCCGGACAACCGTGAGCCTGGAGAAAATCTCGCCCTGCGTCCACTGGGTCGACCACCTCCGAACGTCGATTTCCCATCATTAGCGCGCCTCCGACCGGTACTGCAATGGCAAGGATCCCAACGATAGCTTCGTGAAGACGCTTGGTCTCATGCAAATCCAGACTTCCCGCGAGGCGTCGCGGATGAATCCTTGCCCGGTAGAGCGATTCATCGGCGTAGATATTGCCGATCCCGGCAACGCACGTCTGGTCTAGGAGTGCGACTTTGATGGGCCGACCGCGGCGAAGCGCGAGGCGGGTGCCGAGGACCTGAGGCGAAAATGCGGGGTCGATAGGATCAGGTCCGTATCCATGGCCCCCAACGAAACCATCGACATCGGCACTGTGCATGAGCCGAACCCAGCAAAACCGCCTCTGATCATTAATGAAAAGCGTGTCACCATTGGTGAAAGAGATCCAGACACGGGTTGCCGTGTCTGGCAGGACGGCACCTGCGAGAGGATATGGATGACCACCCAAAATCCGCGATCCATCGTTGCGAATATGGACCAGCTGCCCCGCAATCTTGAGGTGAAGCGCTAGCGTGGCTGGTCGATCGAGCGATACCAGCAACATCTTGCCAACTCGACCGATTGCCGTGATCGTTGCGCCTTGAACTGAAGCGTAATCCAGACCAGGCGCCGGATGCCACCGTTTCTCGTCGAGAACGTGGAGGCGCAATATTGTCGCCCCCACTAGGAACGGTTCGACGCGGCGCCGAAATCCCTCGACTTCCGGTAATTCAGGCATCTCGGGAGGAGTGTAAACCGCGTCCGGTCAAAGTCACTGGAACGTGTATTCCCTCGCGGAGCATTCGGGCAGGTGGCAAACATACCGTCCCCATCGGGAGTTCGTTACTGAGGGGGAGCGCGGTGAACCGTTGCGAACCAACCCAGACAGACCAAGTGCGGCGACCAGTTCGCCCTGCACGACGCACCAGGTGAAACATTCATGAAGCAAATCTGTGTTGTCGGGACCGGCTACGTAGGCTTGGTCACCGGTACGTGCCTTGCTGATCTCGGCAATCGCGTGATCTGCCTCGACATTGACGAAGCGAAGATTGCCCGCCTCCAGGGTGGCGAACTGACGATCTATGAACCCGGGCTGGAGGAACTGGTCGCCCGCAACGTGGCATCCGGTCGACTGAGTTTCACCACCAGTTACGCCGAGGCGGTGCCCGACGCTGACTTCTGCTTCATCGCGGTGAATACACCGTCGGGGACCGAGGGTGAAGCCGACCTTGGTCAGGTCCGGGCAGCGGCGGCCGCCCTTGCAGCCCACCTCAAGGATGGGGCGATCGTCATCAACAAGTCCACGGTGCCCATCGGAACCGCAGACCGGGTCGATCAGATCATTTCCAGACACCTACCTCCCGGTCGCGAACACGTCCACATTGGAGTAGTGTCAAACCCCGAGTTCCTTCGTGAGGGGTCGGCAGTGGCTGACTTCATGCGCCCAGACCGGGTTGTACTCGGCGCAACTCGGCGGAGCGACGCGGAGTACGTCGCGACCCTCTACATCAGTCTTCAAGCACCAATCCTCATCACTGACCCACGTACGGCAGAAATGATCAAGTACGCATCGAATGCCTTCCTGGCAACCAAGATCAGTTTCATCAATGAAGTTGCGTCAATCTGCGACAAACTCGGCGCTGATGTCCGTCAGGTTGCGGATGGAATGGGGCGCGACGCGCGCATTGGCCGCTCATTCCTCGACGCTGGCCTTGGTTGGGGTGGAAGCTGCTTTCCCAAAGACGTGAAGGCACTCGCACACATGGGTGCTGTCGCTGGTTGTCATCCGCTGCTGCTCCGGACGGTCATCGAAATCAACAAGGATCAGCGACGAAAGGTGATCCAGCGCCTTCGGGACACCCTTGGCAGCCTCGAGGGCCTCACCGTCACGCTTCTCGGCCTAGCCTTCAAGCCGAACACCGACGACATGCGCGAGGCTCCCGCCCTGGAGATTGCCCATCTTCTGCTCGGCGAGGGCGCGCGCGTACGGGCCTATGATCCGGTCGCGATGAGCCGTGGACGCGAGGTATTACCAGATTGCACCTATGCAAGTGATGCCTACGAGGCCGTCACCGGGGCTGACGCCGTTGTGCTTGTCACTGACTGGAACGAATTCAAGAACCTCGATCTTTCGAGAGTGAGGTCGCTGATGAACCGACCAGTATTCATTGACGGGCGAAATGTATACGACCCGGTAAAGGCTCGCGCGGCTGGGCTCATTTATCACGCGATTGGGCGCGGCAGCGGAGAGGCGGTCAAATAACCAGGCGACGGTCCTGACGACCTCATCTCTCCCCGGGCGTCAGGACGATCTTCCCCTCTCCCTTGGCACGGGCGGCATCGAATCCTGCCGACCAATCCTCCAGAGGCCGAACCTGAGTGACAAGAGGCAGGGTGTCCACTTGGCCGCGCCCCATCAAATCGATGGCAGTAATCCACGATGACGGCGTGCTTGAAAACGTGCCCCGAAGGGTGATTTCCTTCAAGACCAGGACGTCAACCGAAACAGGGGCCGGGCGCCCGTAGAGACCGATCTGCAGCACTGTCCCTCGACGGTTGACAAGCGCGAGGCACCCATCAAGGGAAGACGGCGCACCCGCCGCCTCGATAGCAACATCGACCCCGAGTCCGCCAGTGCGTTCGCGGATGACGTCAGTGACATTGTCGCGAGTCACGTCAATCAGGTCCTCAAACCCAAGTTGGCGGGCAAGGGCGAACCGGGAGGCGTCGGCTCCGGTACCCAGAATGATCACCACGCTTCCGGCTGCCCTGGCAACTTGCGCACACAGCAACCCGATTGGGCCGGGGCCAGAAACCACTGTGAACGGAGGGTGCCATCCCTCCTTGCTCATTCCGATCACTTCCATGATGCCGTGGACGCAACACGCCAGCGGTTCGGTGAGGGCACCCGCTTCGATGGTCACAGTCGGAGGGAGAAGGAGGATGTTGGCGACCGGAACCTTGACGTACCCAGCAAAGCCACCATCAACGTGACCTCCAAGCCAGCGACGCTGTGGGCACAGGTTCAAGAGCCCAGAGGCGCAGAACGAACATGACCCGCAGGTAGAAATCGTTGTCTGGGCGGTCACACGGTCGCCCGGTGAAAGGCCGGTAACCCCAGCGCCAATGGCCACAATCGTCCCGGCAGTCTCGTGACCGATTGTGACCGGAGGTACCACGACATACTCATCATCCTGAATATGAAGGTCGGTACCGCAAATTCCCGTAGCGCCAACCCTGAAGACCACCTCACCTGGACCGGGTGTCGGGTCTGCGACATCCCTCAGTTCGAGGTTTCCGGGACCAGTTTGTGTCTTGACCAGAGCCTTCATCGCTGCCATCTCCCGTTGCGCCCGACGGTTGCGAGTTCACCGGCAATGGTAGACGACCCACGTGGCAGCCATGTTCAGGCGTTTAGAACCCTGTTCACCGCCGCAATCAGGGTGGAGGGACTAAAAGGCTTTGAGAGGTACATGTTCGCCCCGCTTTTCATTCCCTCTTCAACTTCGTGAGGAAGTGTCCTGGCAGAAAGCATGATTATCGGAGTTGGAGCAAGGTGGGGTACAGAGCGGATGGTCCGGGTCAGTTCGATCCCGGTCATGCCCGGCATTACCACGTCAACCACTGCTGCATCGGGACGCAGCTCTTCCATGAGCGCCATGGCGCTCATCCCATCGTCGGCCTCAACAATTTCATGACCAACCCTACGCAGGAAAATCCCGATGATCCGTCTGATGTCGGGCTCATCGTCGGCAACAAGAACTCGCGCCATTTCCGAAATTCCTATCAGGCAGCACTCTCTTGAGGGCAACGGATGCGCCCAAATCTCGAGTCATGCAGACTAGCAGTGTGTCAGCCTCTGGAGCCTAACAGTGAGCGTGAAGCGAGTGATGACAAATAGGATGTGAGGTAACGGCGATGTTACGCGAGCGTTCTTGACAACTCCCTTCGAGACTCAGGCCGAGAAGTCGACAATTGTCACGCCACCAACAGCTTCACGAACGGCCCGGAGACCCTGCGCCGCCTTCTGGTGGCGTGGATCCGGAAGATACGCGTCCCGGGATGCCTCGTCCGCGAATTCCATGATGAACCCATGAGTGTAGGCCTTGCCCGCCGCTTCCGGGCTGTCATTCCGTCCCCAGACAAACGAGAGGAGCCCCGGGATCTCCCCGACCAGAGCGCCGAGGTCAGCCATCGCTGAAGAGACTTCACTTTCGGCGACTTCCGTCCGCACTTTCACCAGAACGATATGCCTTACTGTCATGGGTCGCGAGTATACTCGCGCCTGCCTCGAACACCATGCAACGGGAGTAGGATCAACGTGACCTCGCGAATTCGTGTCGGCATAACCGGCGTTAGTGGCTACGGCGGCCGTGAACTCTTGCGTCTTTGCGTCGGTCACCCAACGTTCGAGGTCACATACGTCGGGGGCGAATCCACCGCAGGTCAACGCGTGGACGGTCTTGATCCCGCCTTACTAGGAAGGAAAGAAGGCGCCCTGATAGTTCAGGCGTTTGACCCCGGCCAACTTGGAGACATTGATCTCCTCTTCGCCTCGCTTCCGACTGGAGGTTCCCGAGAGCCCCTTGCAAGGGTGGCCTCACACATTCGGATCGTTGACGTAGGGGGCGACCACAGGTTTGTCGACGGTTGGGACTACGGCTTGACTGAGCTTCCCGGGGCTCGGGCGGCAATCGTTGGCTCAAGCCGCGTTGCAAACCCGGGATGCTACCCGGCAGCGTCACTCCTAGCGCTAGCGCCATTGGTCGCATCCGGCCTCATTGAACCGACGGGAATTGTGGTTGACGCCAAGAGTGGGGTGAGCGGTGCAGGACGCGGTGGCCGGAGCGAGTTTGGCTTTGCGGAAACGAATGAGGACGTGATGCCGTATGGCCTTGAGAAGCACGTCCATGTGCCAGAAATGTGCGAGGCACTTACCCGGGTCCAGAGTGGGCCGGTAACCGTGCCATCCCAGTCGACCGCCGCGCGCGTGACCATCGCGTTCACTCCCCACCTCATTCCGATGACACGTGGAATTGTGTCCACAACGTATGGTCGGCCAGTCGGAACCCCGTCAATTGACGCGATTTTCTCCGCCGCCGACGCGATGTACGCGAACGAACCCTTCGTCAAGGTCGTTCGCCCCATGAACGGTCGTGGCCCGCATAGCACGTGGACGACGGGATCAAACCTCTGTTTTGTGACCTATTCCGTCAACCAGGTGACCGGGCATATCGTGGCAATCGGCGTCATCGACAATCTCGGCAAGGGTGCGGCCGGTCAAGCCATCCAGAACGCAAATCTGATGACTGGACAGGCCGAGACGGCCGGGCTCATGGGATTGCCCCTGTCGCCGTAACTGCGGGGCGGTTGGGTGCACGCCTGCTACCGGCCACATCGTGCAGGCATTGTGACCGCTACAGGTCCTTCTGATTGACCCGCCAGATTGCAAAGCCGAGGCAGGCGAGCGCGTACACAAGTGCGTACGCTGCTATCCACGGACTGGGAGCACTGATCACGTCGAACGGTCCCATCGGGGCGTTGAACCCGAGTGCCGGAAGTGGGTTCGGAGGCTGCGCTTGACTTGCCGCAAGTTGCCATGCAACGTCACTCGGCAAGATCAGGCTGGCGGCGATCCCAGTCGTCTTCAATATTTCACTATCCAGAAGCGTGCCGATCCGTTCCCCAAACCCGGCGACCCCTGCGATACCATGCAGGATCACCGGCACAATCCCGGCAGTTATCGTCGGAAGAACACTGCTTGTGGCAATCGTGAGGGAGTGAAGGACAACAACCTGAATTGACAGCGCCCCAACTACCAAGATGGGGTTCCCAGGCGCATACCCAGTCAGGTACCAGACCGAGGCACACGCGAGGGTCCCTGATCCTCCGACGTAAGCGACCAGAAGCGCGCAACCTCCAAGCCACTTGCCAGTCACGATTTCCCAGCGGCCTATTGGGCGCGATGCGAGCAATTGCAGGGTCCCCGTCTCAACTTCCCGTGCGATAGACGGTGCTCCGAGGAAGATTGCGAGTAGCGCACCGATCCCGGCGACCCCGTAAAGCCCGGCACTCAATACTTGTCCCCAGATAATCGACGCAAAGTCAATGTTCGATTGACTGGCAAGTGCCATGAGCGGCGATGGGCGGGCCCGGCCGAACTGGCTCGCCGCCGCTAAAACCCCCCAGGAAAAGAAGCCAAGGAAGATTGCCGTCAACACAATGCCCGCAAGGAGTGCGCGGGCACGCCTCGTCTCATCCCAAGTAAGGGCCGCGATGCGCAAGACGTTCACTGGCGCCCGCGTACTGCCGGGATGGCGTCACCGTCTGTCGTCGTCACACTTTCGACGAAAACGTCCTCAAGGGTTCGGCGTCGAGGAATCATCGCTAGGAGGCGCACACCTCCCGCTAGCAAGACATCCGCAATATGAGTTGCCTCATATTCGTCGATGACCGAAATGGTGAATGTCTGGACTTCGCTTGACCCAGTACCTTCACCAAGACGAACTGCCGTCCAACGGGCCTCAAGTGCACTTAGGGTCTGAGTTGTAAGTCCGGCGCATCGAACCTCAACTTCGACGTGTCCCCGTGTGACGTCAGCCATCGACCCTGCACGAACGATCCGTCCCCGGTCCATGATCGCGACGTGATCACACACGGTCTCAACTTCACTCAACAGGTGGGAGTTCAGCAGTACCGTCACACCGTCGGATCTCAAACGGACAATGAGGTCTCTAACATCTCGCCGACCAATCGGATCAAGGGCTGAGGTCGGCTCGTCCAGAACCACGAGTTGTGGACGACCAACCAATGCTTGCGCGATTCCAATCCGTTGCAACATCCCCTTCGAAAATGTCCGCAATTGGTCACGTTCACGGTGTTCCAGACCAACTTCTCGGAGCACCCGAGTCACCTCTGATTGCCGATCAAATGTCTTGACCCCGGCAAGTTCAGCATGAAACCGCAGAAATTCGTGGGCGCGCATCCATTCAGGGAAACGAAACTGCTCAGGGACATACCCAAGGCCGAGCCGTGCGTCCGCCCGACTAGGGATCCGACCGAACACCTTCGCAATCCCGGAACTCGGGCAGACCAGCCCGACGAGCATCTTTACAGTGGTTGACTTTCCCGCACCATTTGGACCAAGGAGTCCAAATACCGTCCCGGAAGCGACCGAGAACGACACCGACGAAGCAGCCTGCTTCCGTCCATATGACTTCGACAGGGCCTCAGTCTCGATCGCAAGGGTCACCACAGAAAACGTTTCCAATCGAGAAGGCTAGAGAATCAAAAGGCAAGATCAATCGACACCGACCTCTGCGGCTGCCGTTCGAACAATCCAGAGTTCATGAATCCGCTGTGGTACCCGGATGGTTACCACGCGAGTGGCGCAAACCCATCACTACTTTGCCGGAACCAATGTCCTCGCAACTTGGAGTGTCGCCCCCTCGCCAAGGTTACTTGCCACTCCGTGAACGATTCCGTCTCGCACCCACACAACCGTGACGAGCGAGCTCCCGGACCGTGTTGCGAGGATTGCCGCGACGCCGTCAACTGGCACCTCGCGGATGACTTCTCCACGTCCAGTTGGAGCTAGGACTGGGAGCGTCGTCTTCCAATCACTGATCCCACTGATCGCCTTCACGAATTCTGGAGGGACCAGGCCAGACCCGATCACTGCATCCTTGAGCGCATCAACGTTGACTCCCGCAGGAAGGTCCAGTTGAGGTGCCTGAAACTGTCCCACTATAAGGAACGGACCCTTCCCCAAATCTGGGTCTCCTGCAACCGTCCGCTGTGAAGCCTGACGCGTATCCGTCGGCACCGGAACATCGCCCCAGATGATCCCCGCACCAGTTGGAGCCTGCCCCTTGAAGGTCATTCCATCAAGTTCCTGTATCCGTGCAGGCAGTGCGCCATCCTTTGATCCGGCATCGCGCGCGATCGCAATCAGCTTCACTGCATCGACCGTGATTTCGACCGGTGATCCCAAAACGACAACTGCACGTTGCTGCGACGATGCAACATCACGTGGCAATGACGAGGGTGCCCGAAGCTTCAGGCCACTCCGGCTTGACGCATCCGCGACCGATGTGAGGGTGATCGAGGGGTCGCTCGGGCCCCGGTAGCGCAACGCGTCTCGAAGCCGGGCCTCATTAAGGCCCAGTCTTTCAAACTGTGAACGGACCGTGGCTGGGTCAATCGTGACTGCCTGAATCCGTTGAACCCGGAACGACTGGATTGTCCCCTCAGCGAATGAACCGATAGCCGGACTGGCGACAAGCAGTCCCACTGCCATCGCCGCAGCTGCACCGGCAGACCACGCGGTTCGCGCCGTAACCGTCCGAGCAAGGTGACCAAGTTGGGCAACGATGCCGAACGGTGTCCGTGCAGTGAGAGCGGCTACTGGTGGTCTGGCGATCGTATCGACACTGAGCGAAACCGGTGGGTGGAATGCGAGTTGCATCCTCCGACCGACCATGGTGGCGTTCGTCCTGATCACATCGATCCGTCTCTGACAGGCTTGGCACTCCTGGATATGAGCATTCGCTCCGCTCGACCAATCGTCACTCGCCTCACCATCGAGAAGCGACCGAAGCACGCCATCATCAGGCCCGATCGGACACGCCGGCGCCTCATAGTTGTGATTGCGGTTCATAGTTCAAGTCCTTCCTATTTCGCTGATTTGGTGGGCGTACCCGGAAAAGGTCTGGCGTGCTTCACATGCCACCACGTCGCGCCTCGTATGACAATCGGAAAGCCCGCTCTGCGCGGGCGAGTAAAGTGCCGACGGAACCTGGAGAAATCTGCATCGCCGAAGCAATATCTAGGTAGCTGAACCCTTCGGCACGCAACCCGAGGATCTCACGCGACCGCTCCGGAAGTTCAAGCAGGGTCTGCCGTACAAGCTCGCGCTCGGCAATCAGGTTTGCAGAGGCCGCTTCGCTGGACGGCTCATTCGACGCATGTCTTTCACGGAATTCGCGAGCCTCACGCTCGTAGCGACGCCTGTTTGCCCGCAACTCGTTGTACGCACGGTTGATCGCGACGCGTACTAGCCACGGTCGAAGCGGTGTCTCGGCAGACGGCGGACGCCGGAGAAGCTGGACGAAAGTGTCCTGTGCGATGTCTCTCGCGACATCCACATCGCCAACCAACCTCGCAACCACCGAAGAGACCTCCGCCCAATGGCACTCGAATGCTGATTCAAAGCCCATCGGCGTTCCAGCAGGCGAACTGACCGACCCATCGCGTAGCCGTTCAGAAACCATTGAGCTGACGCCAAATCCGTAAACCGGGTCCACTACAGACTTCAGCGCTTGAGTCGGACCACGATCGTCCTGGGGGACATCGCCGAAGGACGGTCCGGCCGGGTTGATCCCTATCGCGGATTTCGTGACCATCTCGATGAGTAGACACCGCCGACCGCCAATTTGTGACACTCATGACTGCCTTCTCCCGGTCTCGATCAATCAGCAGTTTGCCGATCGGTAATGGCATTCACTCACGCGACGACAAACTGGTCAGGGCGGTAGAAGCACCGGGGCACCTGCCGGGTATCCTGCAAACCATGAGTTCGTCCGACACCGAATTGTCTTCGCGCCTCGGGCCAATTGTCACTTCCATATGGAAGCGAGACCCGACTATTTTCGGAGCTATCCCAACCCTTGAGCCGCTGATCGCAAACAGGTATGGGTGGCTGGACGTCGCGACACGTATGCGGACGCAGGTTGCCTCGCTACACAAGTTTGCCTCCTCGGTGCGGTCATCGGGTCGGAAGAAGGCGCTTCTTCTCGGGATGGGCGGTTCATCCCTTGCCGCCGACGTAATGCGCCACACCCTTCCGGGCGGACGGGATGCGGTCGAGGTAACCGTCCTGGACTCCACCCACCCTGAAGCCGTTAAGGCCTTGCTCGCCTCACATGAACCTTCCGCATCCGTGTATCTGGTCTCATCAAAGTCGGGTACGACGACCGAGCCTCTTTGCTTCCAAGAGACTTTCTGGACGCACGCTGTGAAACAGCTGGGCGGGGCGCAAGCGGGAGATTCGTTCGTCGCGATCACAGATAGTGGTTCGAAACTCGCGGTCGAAGCGGCCAACCGTGGGTACCGCCGGGCATTCATCAATCCCGAAGACATCGGCGGTCGCTACTCGGCGCTTTCCTTCTTCGGACTGGTGCCGGCGTCGCTCATGGGTGCAGACCTCGAAGCATTGCTTGCGTCGGCAGGCGACGCAATGGCGAAATGCCAGACGACAACCCCGATTCACCAAAATCCGGGTGCCCAACTCGGGTTGGCATTAGCCGAGCACGCCCGCGCCGGCAGGAATAAGCTCACCCTTCTATGCCCACCACCGTTCGAAAGGTTCGGGGTCTGGGTAGAGCAACTCATCGCCGAGAGCCTTGGAAAGTACGGCGGGGGCATCCTTCCTGTCGAAGGCGAACAAATTACCGACGGAACACGTTTTGGGAACGACCGGTTCTACGTTGCCATCGAGCCCGTAACCGGGAACGTCGACCAACTGCGCCGTCAGTCTCACGCGGCCCACGCTGACGATCTCGAGGCGGCCGGGCTTCCAGTGTTCCGGATGCCGGTTAGCAGGCCCGAGGATCTGGGCGGCCTGTTCTTCATCTGGGAATTCGCCACCACGGTGGCTGGGGCACTCCTCGGCATCGAACCGTTTGACCAGCCCAACGTCGAACTCAGCAAGGTCCTCACACGAAAGGTGCTTGAGAGCTACGTACGGACGGGAATTCTTGAGGAGCCACCGGCAGTCCTTGCTGCAAACGCGGCTGACGCGCTCCGTCCCCGACTCGCTGGCCCCCTCCGACCAGACTATGTCGCCATTCAGGCGTACTTGAACCCAAGCTCGGCAATAGAGATTGCGCTCAAACGACTGCGTCTTGCAGTTGCTGCCAAGGCCTGGCCCGCTCCGGTGACGATTGGCTACGGCCCCAGGTTCCTGCACTCGACTGGGCAACTTCACAAGGGTGGCATCGCCGGCCTATCCATCCAACTTCTCGATCAGTCTGGCCACGACGTAGATATTCCGGGCGTTCCATACGGGTTCAGCACGTTGATCTCTGCACAATCCATCGGGGACTTCCAGGCGCTGTCGGATGCCGATCGCCAAGTCGTGCGCGTCGCCCTCGGAACCGACCCAGCCGACGCAATCGATTCGTTGGCAGCTGCCCTTTGACCCAGACCTTTATGCGCGAGGCAACTCGGCTTAACCAATTGCGAGCCTGAGACTGCCCCATCTCACCATACATTGAACCTACGTTTCCTATTTTCAAGCGTCAAGGTAAGGAATCAGTCAAATGGAAATCGGATTCATCGGGCTCGGACGCATGGGTTCAAACATGGTCCGACGTTTAGCGCGCGATGGCCATACCGCCGTAGTGTTCGATTCGAGCCCTGGGACCGGAGCCTCGTTGGCTGCCGAACTGCCCAACTCCGTCCGTTCGGTGGGCTCGATCGCCGAAGTTGCAAGCGAGCTCGTAGCCCCGAGGACGCTTTGGATGATGGTGCCCCAAGGCGATTCAGTCGACGACGCAATCGGTCAGGCGCTAGAGGCTTGCGAACCGGGAGACATTCTCGTCGACGGGGGCAACTCGTACTTCAAGCACAGTGTCGTCCGTGCGGCGCATGTGGAAGCATCGGGACTCAGGTACGTTGATTGCGGGACGAGCGGTGGCGTCTGGGGGCTTGAGCGCGGGTACTGCCTGATGATCGGCACCGACCCTGACACGTTCGCACACGTTGAGCCCGTGTTCCGCACCCTGGCTCCGCCCGACGGGTACCTCCACGTTGGCCCAGCGGGCGCGGGCCACTTCGTGAAAATGATCCACAACGGCATTGAGTACGCACTGATGCAAAGCTACGCCGAAGGATTTGAGCTCCTGCGCGAAGCCGGGAAATTCGGGTACGAATTCGATTTGGGGGGCCTGGCTGACTTGTGGCAACAGGGAAGCGTGATCCGCTCGTGGCTTCTAGAGCTTTCTGGACGCGCATTTCATCGGGATCCGGCCCTGGATGGCATTCGGGGATACGTTGAAGATACCGGTGAGGGCCGCTGGACCGTAATGACCGCCATCGAGGAGGATGTTCCTGCCCTCGCAATTACCCACGCACTGATGACCCGCTTCAGGTCCAGGCAGGACGATTCGTTTGGGGCAAAGGTTCTGGCTGCACTTCGCCACGAATTCGGAGGACACGGGATCAAGACCGCCGGGACAGACGTGGCAGAGAAGCACTGAAGCGTTCCGAACGACAGTTCAGCAGCCTTGCAATTCACGATGGACCGGATTTTCGCTTCGCCGTTGAAACCTGTCAACGCGGGATCAGTGGTCCCAGATAGGCAAGCAAAGTCCCACACGCAAAAACGGGCGCCATCGGGATTGTGACCGGAAGCCCCGGCAGCACTCCGTTAGCCCTGCGATAGCTTCCAATGACAATTGTCACTGCGGAACTCACCGCGAGCGAATAGACCGCGATGCTGAAGGGTTCCAGCGGACCCGTCACCGCCCCGATAGCCGCAAAGAGTTTGACGTCGCCCCCTCCAAGCCACCGATGGCGATAAAAGAGCGACGCGATTGCAAGCGCGACAACGGTTCCCAACGCGGACCCGTAGAGCCCGGTCAACCCGTCATGATCCGCATTCACGCAGAGTCCAACTGTGAAAAGCGTTCCTGTCAAGTAGTTCGGAATTGATCGCCGTTCAATGTCAATCACCGACGCTGCGGCCAGACCAATTGCCAAGGCGATCACGCGGTAATTGCCGAAGTCAGGTCCAAACAACGCTTCCATGGTGGAACCTCTCAGTTCAAGGTCGCTAGGGCAGCAATCGTGCGCGGGATGGCAGTTGCGATTGCATTATTGACACACTCCAGAAAATGCTTAGGAACGTGGCAATAGCCGACGGAACCGGGAATTTCGGGGCATCGGAACGACAGCATTGGTGACCCCTAGGTGGTAACGTGTCACTAGGCATGGAGCGGGACGTATGCAAGCTTGCCCAACCATGCCACGGTCACTTTCGGGCACAGATTTTCACCACAGAACCTCGATGCGTGATCTTGGTCCACTGCGTTTGCTGATCCGTTTCCGATAACCGGAGAGATGCCAGACATGCCACGGGTGAGGCAGACTGAGGGCTTCAAGCAGGGCGTTCACCGCATGGGCCGGGGACGTTCGAGCAGCACTCTCACACGCCGTGCATTGATTGCAGCTCCAATAGGGATTGCATTGGCGGTGGCTGGTCGAATGCTGACCGGGTCTTTCGGTTCAGCGTTGAATGTGGCTACCGGAGGCCTCCTCGGCGACAGCACACCTAGCCCCTCGGCGAGTCCAGCGATCGTGACTTGGGCCCCAGGTCCACGATTGATTGCTGGAGTATCTGATCAGTTCTATGCCGTCCCTCAGGCGTCGGGGTCTCATCGCGTTCGCGTCCGAACGGTAATACCCCCGGATGGTTCCGACCGTACTTCGTGGCTCGAACGATTGACGGCGGCCGGTCAGCTACCGGATGTAGTAAGCGGAGTGTCGTCACCTGACCTGCATCGAATGCGGATAGGGACCCGAATAACCGACCTTGTCCGTAGGGATCAGCTTCAGGTTGACCAGTTCGACGCGGCGGCGTTCCGGGCTGCCGAAGCTGGCGGTGATATCTGGGCACTTCCATATGCGTGGGACGGGCAGGAAATTGGGATAGCGTTGGACAGGTCGAGATTTCCATGGGCAGGTCTCGGAAGCCCTGGAGGGGTCTCCGCGAACGGCCCAATCTCGGATGTCTCGCGTCAGATGAACGGGTGGTCCTGGGCGCAGTTCGGTGAAGCGATGGAGGCTGCGGGCTCACTCGTTCTCAAATCTGGAGCAACTCCTATCGAGCGGTTCGGGACCATACGTTCCCTGCCCGCGATGTGGGGAGCGAGTTGGGCAAGCGCCGACGGCAGGACAGCGCTAGACAGACCCGAACTCTTGGTGGAGGCGTTTGGCAAGTACGACGAACTCCGGACGCGCGTTGGGCAACGGCCGAGAAATGGCCCTGACGCGGAGCAGTCAGGTCCCGGCCAAGCAGTTCCGACACCGCCAACTCAGGCGCGCACCGGAAGCAAAGGCGCGCCAACGCCTTCACCGGTTCTGACACCGGTCCCACTTCGAGGACCATCGTCGGTTGGACTTGGGATTGGCGGTCCAAGCCTTCTGCGCGTGGGTCGAGCGGCTGCGTCAAGTATCGATCTGGACCATGTCTCAGTTCTCCAGTCAGCCCTGCTAATGCCGTTGCCGCGAGGCACCGTGACCACCGCAGATGTTGAGGTCTTCCTCGTCACGGTATCGCCCAATGCCTCGTACCGAGAACAAGCATGGACGCTGGTCAAATGGCTGACCGAAGCTGGCCGCCTGGCCGCAGCAGAGCGTCTTGTGCCAACTTGGCGCAGTGCTCAAAGCGACGCAATTCGCACCTTGAGCCAAGTAGTAGTTGGAGCAGGAACTGGCGCTACACCGGATCGAATTCAGGCGGTCTTTGAGCAGCCCCCAATCCTGGTTTCCCTTCCTCGAGAATCAGACGCGCGCGACGCGGGCAAGCCCCTGCCAGCGGCACCGACAGCCACCCTCGCCCCGGGGCAGTGGGAATACCTGATCACCCAGGCAATCCGCCGAGCCCCACCACGCGACCCCCTCCTTGACGGACCCGCCGGACGTCAAGCAAAGCTGGTCATCGCAAATGGGCTTCAGGCGTGGGAAGCGGGCGCAGCAACTCCGTCTGAAGCGATCGCTGCGTTGGTCCCGGAATTGCAGAACTTGATCAACACTACTCCGTCAGTCCTGCCAGAGTAGGTGAGCACATCGGCACGCGTGGCGCCTGAATCAGCCAGGGCGCGTTGCGTTCACCGTTCATGAACGCGTTCCCGAGGTCTATATACTCCGCAGGTCATGAACCTAGAACTTTCGCGTCGACGATCAAGTCCGGGCCTTACAGTTTCTTCCCCGGACACACCTGTGATCAGCCATCAGTTGGCGAACGGCCTCCGCATTCGCGTGGCACCAATGCTCCACACTCGGTCGGCAACTCTGGCCCTCTGCTTCGGGACCGGATCGCGGTACGAGGCAGCTGAAGAACAAGGTATCGCACATCTTGTTGAGCATATGCTGTTCAAGGGCAGTGCCCGCTACCCAACGGCCCAGTCAATATCGGAAGCAATTGAAGGGGTGGGTGGCGTGCTCAATGCCTCCACCGACAAGGAGTTGACGGTCTACTGGTCAAAGGTCGCCAGCCGTCACACCGATCTTGCATTCGATCTCTTGTCAGACATGGTTCGTTCACCTCGACTGGACGATGAAGAACTTGACAAGGAAAAACGAGTTGTCCTCGAGGAACTTGGACTAGCCCAGGATGCACCCGGCGAGTGGGTCCACCAACTGCTTTCAGAGACTTTGTGGCCCGACCAACCTCTCGGTCGTGAGATTGCCGGAACCCCCGAAACGGTAAACAGCCAGACTCCGGGGTCAATTGCCAGGTACATCCGCAGGACGCATGGTCTTGCGAATGCGGTCTTGACCGTTGCGGGAAACGCTGACCCGGACCACGTCATCAAACTGGCCGAACACCGGCTCGGCGACGTGGGTGAACCTGCTCCTGCTTGGGTATCCGCGACAAGCGCACCTGAAAGTGCACAGGTCTCAATTCAAGTGCGTCCCACCGAACAGGCGTATCTCGCGGTTGGGGGCTATGCCCTGCCACGGAACGACCCGGACAGGTTTGCGCTGCGGCTTGCCAACGCCATCCTTGGTGACGGCATGAGTAGCCGCTTGTTCCTTGAAGTCCGTGAGCACCTTGGGCTGGCATATGACGTGTCGTCATATGTCGTAGGTTTCCACGACGCCGGTGCGCTCGTGGTTGCGGCCGGTGTGGATCCTGACCAGTCCCACGAAGCCCTTGATGCAATCCTGCGGGAAATCGACCGGCTGAGGCAGGGCCCAGTCCCAGAGACGGAATTGCGGAAGGTCAAGGAGTACATCAAGGGCCGGACTTGGCTCGGGCTCGAAGACAGCTACAGCGTCGCAAATTGGTACGGCGCCCAAGCCCTCCTCAGTCGCGAGGAGCTCAGTCCGGATGATGCTCTCGAACGCCTGGAAGCGGTGACAGCCGACGACGTATTGCGCGTCACGCAGCGAATCTTCTCGGGACCGTGGCTCAACCTGGCCTACATTGGCCCAGACCCGGATGCGGACAGGTTTAGGGAACGGTTGACGGCTCGGTAGATCGCAAAGTTCACACTGCGTTCCCGATGGATTTCTATTGAGTGCGAGCGATCATCTTCCTGATACATACGGTATTGACAACATCTTGCTAGGGGACTACCGTATCCACAAGGTGCAACATGGTTTGGGGTTTGTCGGAGCGCAGTGCTGCGCAATTGAACATAACCAGACCAAGTGCCCACAAAGGTGAGATATGGGACTTCAAGCGCACGATCAATCGGCACGTACCGGGAAGACTTCACGGCGCAGTTTTGTTGGTGGTTCTCTGAGCGCGGGCATTGGAATGTCGGCTTCGATCGTGGCAACGGCGTGCGGCGTTGGTAGTGACGCCAGTGGCGGCGGGTCGGCAGCAGCTCCGCTGAAGGATCGAAAGGCAGTTTCGTTGGAATGGTGGGGGGATGCACCTCCTGCGACTGGCACGAACCAACGAATGGACCAGATCAAGGCTTGGAACGACAAGTACCCCAACCTGCAAGTCAAGTACGGTGCAAATGCAGCAACCGGACAAGGTGTCGAAGCCCTCGAAAAGTTTGTTGCCGCGATCGCTTCTGGGACCGCGCCAAACGGTCTTGACTTTGACCGTTTCCAGGTTGCGACGTACGCGAACAGGAAGACGTTCGCGGCGCTTGATGACTTCATCAAACGCGACAAGTTCGACATGAAGAAGTTCGTTCCGGCCACTGTTGACGAGGCGATGGGTCTGGACAAGAAGACCTACGGGATTCCTCGAAGCACTGACTGCCGCTTGCTTTTCTGGAACAAGGATCTTTTTCGGGAAGCAGGTCTCGACCCGGAGAAGGCGCCTGCTACATGGGACGACCTTCGTCAGGCTGCAATCCGCCTGACCAAGAAGAACCCTGCCGGATTTGACCGGATAGGCTTCCACACCGAAGAGGGCCAAGCGCATTTCCACATCTTTGGATGGCAAGCCGGCGGGTCATTCCAGTCGGCAGATGGCAAGAAGGCGACCCTGACCCTAGGCCCGAACCAGGAGGGACTCGAGTTCATGACGAACTTGATGAAGGACATCGGGCCATGGGACTCTTTGAAGGCATACCGGGACAGTTGGGGGAAGGATGCGCAACAGGCGTTCCTCGTCGGCCAACTTGGCATGGTCTATCAGACCAACAACTACATTTCGACGGTTGCCCGGTTCCGGCCCGACATGAAGTTTGGAGCTGCTCCGCCTCCTGTAAAGAAGGCGGGTGACAAGCAGATGACTTGGTCCGGTGGGTTCAGTTTTGTTGTGACGCGTGACGCCAAGGACCAGGACGTGACGTGGGAACTTGTCAAATTTCTCTCAAGCGAGGAAGGGTTTGCCGCCGGGTTTGCCGGTGATGAGGGCCGCGCCAAGGGATCAGGTGGGGTCTTTGTGCCCCCAATGACTGGTCAACCTGAACTCGATAAGAAGATGTTCGCGAAGTACAAAACAAACATCGTCGATGTGGACAAGGTTCCTGACACTGCGGTGAGCCTTATGCAGTTCACCCGATTTCGTGAACTTTCAATTGCCGCCCAGTACCTTTGGGACGGAATCAAGAAGTCACAAGTCGAGGCCATATCACTTGCGAAATCGTCAACTCAGACGCTTGGCGAAAACAACACGGTTGTCCAGAAGGCTCTTGACGACGCCTGGGCGACCGCCAAATAGCATCAGGTTCGCGAGCCACAAGAAAGGGGCGGAACCGCTCGGTCCCGCCCCTTTCCGTTTCTGTCGACGTCGCCATGGCGGCATCTAGAACTGGACCGCAACCCCGGTCTCACTTGACGTGTACACGGCATCAACAATCTTGCTGACCATGAGTGCCTGCTCAGGAAGCACGAGAGGAGACGTGCCCTCCCTGATTGCCTCGATCCAGCCGATCATCTGGTGAACATGGTTCGGCTCCCGCGAAGCGTCCTGGCCTTCGGTGGCTTTCTCCGGAACCACGACGTCAACAATCGTGCCGTGCTTCTCCTGAAAGATGGTGAGCGGATCAAGCTGGGCCCCACCATCGGTCCCACAGATCAATGTCTCGGTGGAGCTCTTCGGAAGGTTCAGTACCCACGACACCTCAAGTTGCAGGGCCGCTCCATTCGCAAACCGGATCATTGCGAACGCCGAATCCTCGACGTCATACTTCGCCGGATCCCATTTTCCCCAAGGATTGAAAACGTTTGGACGGTTGCCGAATTTCGTGAAGCTGACGCCGTAAACGCTCGTCACCGGTGGGTGGCCCATCAGCCACATCGACAAGTCGAGGGCATGGACACCGATGTCAATCATCGGACCGCCGCCGTTCAGCGCCTTGCTCGTGAAAACTCCCCAGGCGGGAACGCCACGACGACGAAGGTACGCAGCTTTGGCGTAATACACATCTCCGAGTTCCCCCGCGTCAATGAACCGCTTCAGTGTCTGGGCGTTTCGACCAAACCGGCTCTGGAACCCAACCGAGAACAGGTTGTGATGCTTGCCCCGGACACGATGCCAGACTTCAACCATCTGTTGGGCCTGCACCGAGTCGAGTGCCATCGGCTTTTCGCACATGACATGCAAACCAGCCTCGAGGGCACCAATCGTTGGTTCGATATGGGCGAACGGCGGGGTGCAGATGCTCACCGCGTCGAGGTCGGCGGTCTTGATCATCTCTTCCCAACTGGTGAAGTGATGCTTGAACCCGTACTTTTCCGCAACACCCTTTGCCCGTGACTCAATCACATCACATGTGGCGTGCAGTTCAACGTTTTCAGCCTTGAGGTACCCCTGAATGTGTGAGTTGGCAATCCCCCCGGTTCCAATCACGCCAACCCGTAACGGTCGATCAATTCGTGCCATCTTGTTCACCTTCTCTGGGTCATAACCCGGAATCCAGTCCCAAAGATACCTGCGCATCGCGTGCGCCCGCCGGGTGCATGGCCATCCGCGTCGAAGCCAGATGAGCCACAACGACTTGCCTGGCAACAGCAGCAATGGCGACAAGATGCGCAGCCACTGACCATGGCTCAGTAATCAGGCTCTCGAAACCGTGGTTGAGGTACGACGGGCCAATTGAAAGGGCTGCGAAATACTGGCACAACGCAACCAAGACACCCACTCGCGAGCCGGCAAGCGCAAGACCGCCACCAGCTAGCACGCACAAGGGCGGAATGATCGGGAGATGCCACCGTTCCCACCAGATCGGGAGCGACGCAGACAATAAAATGAACGTCACTACAAACCATCCGAGCGAGACCGCAACAAGGGCTCTCCATCTGGTCGATCCGCGTTGCGGGCTCCACTCCCCCCGCGCAACCATCCCCAGAAGCGCCACAACAGCACCTATCGCGACAATCGGAGTACCGTAACTGCCGGGTCGGAGGGTATCCGGCATCGTTGTGTCGGTAACGACCGGGTAACCAGTCCACCATATTGCCCGGTCAACGATCTCAAGAGCGACGAGAAACGGGTTCGAAAACACCGGGTAGGTTGCACGCATGCTCGCAGACTGGGTCTCGAAAAAATCGATGCTTTCGTGGATCCCTCGGACAGGATTCGCATAGAGAGACGGGTTCAGCGCGACAAAGACCGCAGCACCCACTGAACCAGCGATCGCAAGTCCACCAAAAACCCGTTTCCGTATCCCACTCACGCTGCGCCTCAAAGCGTGTGCTACGGGGACCACACCCACGAGCATCTCGTACGCGCCCGTGTACTTTGTGCCGATTGCAAACGCCCCAATCAATCCAGCACCACCCCACGCCATCCACCATGCCCGTCGGGTCCGAGTGCCACTGATCACTAGAAAACCGGACGCCAATCCAAATAGCAGTGACATGGAGTCCATACCAACTCGGCGGGAGTGCGCTAGCCAGAGCGGGTGAGAGGAAAGCAGAAGCGCCGCAATAAGCCCAGCCGTCCCGAGGCCGGCCCGGCGTGCCGCCCACCAGATCATTAGTGAAGTCAACCAACCTGCAAGCGCGCCAGGAATGCGGCCAACAGCAATCGTCCGACTGTCAGGGACATTCCCCGCGTCAGCATTCACTTCGGGCGACGATTGCCAGTCGTACTCGCGGACTTGCCGTACGGCAAGGCCATCATCATCAAATGACCGATGCGAGGTGAGACCAAACATCGCAAGCGTCGCGCCGATCAACCACTTGCCTACCTGAGGCTGCGTCCGGAAATAGAACTCATCGGTCCATTCGGCGTCAAAAAGCTCTCCGGAACTGACAAGACGGAATGCCTCTTGAGATGAAGTAGTCCAATGGGTCTCGTCACCGTGGAATTCCTCCGCTCCGAGCGCGGAAAAGTACGGGAACGCCAGAGTGATGCCGATGACAAAAATGAGGACGGCTCTCCCCAATTTGCCCGGATACGGAATCCCCCGCACTGACGTTTTGGCTGCGAACCAACGACTGCTCACCCAGTCCTCCACGTCCTGGAATTCCTGATGGCCGCACTTCGATCAAGTCGCCCAAGAATGGTCGGATCGTATCGGTCCATGAGCGCCTCGGGTCGTCACGGCGCTGACCGCCACATGACCCCATTTCGGTATTCGTGGCATCAGGACGTACAGTTCGACGGTGTTTGGATGGAAGTGCCCACCCTGGGGCCGCGCAGTCCAATTCAGTGGGGCGCTGGCGATCCTGATCGTTGGTGTCGCAGGAAGCGCCTCGGGAGCGCGTGCTGACGACACGCCAACCGGTTCCTCGGAAGTGTCCGCCCTTGGAGTGTCAAATCCTGACCCGGCATGCCTAGACCCATTGGAGCGGGTCGCGCCTCAAGACGGCCTTGGAGACCCGTGTGAGCTAGCCATTGGCGAACCTGACAGTGGCACAGACACGAGCACAGATCAGCAGGGAGCCCTGAAGACGCTCGAAGACCACCTGCAGGAAAGTAGCAATCAGGAAAGTGGAGACGTCACCCAGGCCGAGGACGGTGGTGAGGACCCGACGAACCCTGTCGCATTGCAGAGCACCCGGACACCGGTTCGCCCTGCCTGGCAACACGGTGCCCTCCTACCTGTCATTTCGGGAACTACCGTTCGGAATGCCGCAAATGGCCAATCGTTCTCAGCAACGACCACGCCCGGCAGGCCGGGTCCCGCTCCATATTTTCCGGGCTTGCACAGTCCCACCCCTCGCCCGTCGCTTACCGCAAGCGCGACGGTTACGCCGAGCCCCACCGCTACGCCAACACCGACCGAAACGGCGACACCAACCGAAACGCCAACGTTAACGCCCAGCTCAACAATTACGCCCACCCCTACTCTGACGCAGACCACTACGCCAGTTCCGACATCCACTTTGACATCTACCCCCAGTGCAACATCAACATTAATACCAATGCCTAGTATTTCTCCTAGCGTGACGGCATCTCCTAGCTTGCCTGAGCGCCCAACCCCTAGCGCTGATCGGTACGAGTCGACGGATGGTCTCTCGGTCTTCCGTGGGGACTCTGGGTCTCATCCGTCCCAAGCTCCCGCCATAAACGGCGCGGTTCGTAGCGGCCTTTGGTGGCGCGGTGCCCCGTGGGACGATCAGCGCGATCGGTCATCCGCGGTTGGAGGACCAGCTTCGATCCATTGGCTAGACCCCGACGCTCCGACCGGCTGGGAACTCATCGAAGATCCGTCCCTTTCAACTCTTGCAAGGAACATGTCTCTAACCCTTGAGGCTATGCGCAAGTGTTTTCCAGGCGCAAGTGGGCCTGTTTGCGGGTTTCGACCCGGTAACGCTTATGACGCCATTTACGTGCGTGACAGCGCGTACATCGCTGCCCTTGCCAAGTACGCTTACCCGTCCGATCACCTCCGAACCGTCGTCGAGGAAGCTCTGACACTCCAGTTCGATGATGGTGATGAAAGTCTCGATTCGCGCGACCTTCTGCCACGTGCGCCATGGCCCGCCAGGCCCGGCACCGGAGCGACTTCGGCTGTGGTCGACTACGACAGGCGGCGCGAAAAGGCGAATGTTGCTTCAGACGAAGAAGTAAGCCTCATTCGTGCCGCCTACCAGTACTTCCAGTCAGATGGAGGCGCGACTTGGCTTCGCACTCAAGTGCGAGGCACCAGGGTTTTCGACCGATTGACACTTGCCCTCAACTGGGTCCTCGAACGCCGAACGGACCCGAAAACCGGCTTGATCATTCGTCCGCACACTACCGACTGGGGCGACGTCGAACTAAGTGATGACGGGATTGCTCCCGGAAGCGCTGCGCCAACCGTCTGGACCGCCTCGATTTATGACCAGGCCGTCACCTATCGCGCGCTTCGTGAAATGGCGATCATGGCCAGCGCACTCGGAGACAGGGACCGCGCTGAAACATACGACCGGAAAGCGGACACTCTCAGGGACAGCACCCACCAAGCGCTGTGGATACCGGCGGATGGTTACTTCCGGACCCACGTTCACGTGGGCACGAGCGCTAGCGGAATGCCGGCAACGCTCCCTAACAGCGGCCACCACAATTTTGATGAAGACGAAATCGTCAGCGTTGCGAATGCAATTGCAGTATATGCCGGGCTCGCGAACGACATCGAAACCTCTCGGATCATCACGGTTCTGGAACGCGCCCGACTAGCTTCAGGATCACCCCTGGCCGGAGTGTCGCTCTTTCCTGCCTACCCGGCTGGAACCTTTCGGAACGCACAGATGTCTCCGGGCTCCTACCAGAATGGAGCAGTGTGGGATTGGTGGGCGGGCACACAAATCATGGCCGAGTTTGCGCGAGGCTATAGCAACGCAGGCTTTGCGCACCTGGCCGCGATATCGCGAGCGTGGCAAACGCACCCCGAAGACATCCCGGAATGGCGCCCCCTTCCACCAGACCGTGGCCGCGATACACGGGTGCCCTTGTCAACCGCTGGAAGCGGTCACTACGCGGCGGCCGCAGGGACAGTCGGCGAGGCGGTCATCCACGGGCTATTCGGGCTTGAGCTTTCGCGAGATAGTTTCGCCATCACCCCTCGGCTGGGAAGCTTGAACGGTCAGGCCCGCATACGCCTGCCAGACGCGAATGGGACAGGCAGGTTCTTGGCCTTCGGGCAGCGAATCAGGCGTTTGGAGGGGTCACTGGTCCTCAATGCAGTGATTGAGACGAACCACCCAGCTCCGGGATGGTTCTCAATCCGCCTGCCCAGCGATCAGACGCCAACCTCCGTGAGCGTTGACGGCACACCATTGCCTCTGCCGTGGAAAATAGGTGTCATCGGCGCAGACATAATGCTTACCGTTGGCGCGGTTGAGCCGGGTCACCACGTTCTTACGGTAGTTTGGGACGCTAACGCGCGGCAATAGCACAAGGGCCGTTCGGTACCTGTGTGCGGTGCTGGTGACACCAGTCCGACAGATATGTAGAATACGCCGTAACCGTCGGAGACTGTCCATTGGAGGTAGTTGTGTCTGAAGCAGTGAAACGTAAGGGCTTTACAAGCCAGGGACCATCCTTCCCGTGGCAGAAGGCAACGGCTGCTGGCTTTCTTGCAGGCTGTTTCGCGTTGGGTTCCGTAATCGCGGGCGCAGCGAGCGGCGAAGGCGCCAGTTTTGTCGATTCAACCGCGACGATCACGAAGCGCGACAATGTGACTCTTGGGAAAGAGGTGTACGTTGGGCCGTTCGCACAACTTATCTCATCAAACAACATAACAATTGGTGATGAGTCGAACGTTCAAGACAACGTGGTCATTGATGCGTCACAGTCGTCCGTTGAACTTGGCAAGATGGCAATCCTCGCCCATGGGGCTGCCGTCAAGAATGGCACCCGGATGGGAACTGAGGGCAAGTGCCCAGCCCCGGCCGCTGGTGCTCATGCTGACCCACACGCTGACGCCCATGGTGCTGAAACCGCCCATTGTCCATCGTTTGTAGGTTTTAATTCTGTCGTTGAAGGTGCAATCCTCGAGATGGACACCATGGTGCTCCATCTGGCCTACGTTGGGCCCGGCGTCCGCATTCCGTCTGGACGCAAGGTCAACTCCGGGATGCGCATCGATTCTCAGGTCGAAGTGATGTCCAAGACTGCGCCTCTGGTAGCTGGCGACCGAACATTCATGGACGGTGTCATTGAGGTGAACGTCGCCTTTGCTTCAGGGTACTCACGTATGCACGATGAGGACAGTGACTCTGACAAGGGGGTGAACTACGACGCTGGGATGACGAAGTTCAATCCATTCCGCGATCTTCCGGAGTTGGCTGGAGTGAACGTCCGCGATACCAAGTTCCGCAACCGGATCATTGGTGACGTTCGTATGGCAAACACCCTAGCGGAACTCGACAAGGTGATGGGAGATCACATTTCCATACGGGCTGACGAAGCAGAGCCCTTCAAAGTCGGAACAATTGCTGCAATGGGAAGCGGCACCATTTTCCATGGCCTTGAGGGCTCACACATAGAAGCACATGACGGAGTGGTCTACGGCAAGGGCGTGATTGTCCACGGGGGCGGAACTCCCTGGAACGATGTGACAATCATCGGCAAGAATGTCCGCATTGGTGACCACGCGGTCTTCTTCCGCTCGAACCTGGGCAATGACAGCTACGTCGGGTCCCGGGCTCTGCTTCAGGACACCAAGCTCCCGGCCGGAACTGTCATTCCTGACAACTGGGTGGTCGTGAACGGCGAGTTCATTAACCGCGTCGAGTGGTAGCAGGCTCTGGTCGGATGGGCAATTTAGCTTCCAGACGGCCACCGCTAGCCGCTGGAGTTGGGCGGCGCCGACGCTTTGTCGGCGCCGCTTCTCTTTTGGTGGCTGGATTAGCTGCAATTGTTGCCGGCGGGGGAGCAACCTTAGGTCTGGCGTACTACCGGAGAGTTGCCGACCAGGCTTCCGCACCGGTCATCACAGACGTGGCAGTTACCGGATTCACAACTTCAGTCAAAACGACATCCGAACCACTTTCATCGGGTTTGATGAAATGGCGCGCGGACTGGTCACTGTGCTGGGACCCCTCGCCAAATGCGATTGGGTACGACCTGCAAGTTCTTACGGCTGAAGGCATTTCACCACGTCTCCGGCGACAATTGAAGCCCTGCCTCGACGTCGAGGTTGCCGCTGGTGAGGCTCCGCCAGAGCGTGTCGAGCGTGAGCAACGCATCCAGATGTCAATTCAGAGGTCGCAACTGTCATATAGGGTGCGTGCGGCGTTGCCAGACAACCGTGTGGGTGAGTGGTCGCGGGAAATAAGCGCAGGCGAGGATCTTGGCGCCCCGCCAACATAGGCTCTAGCCGACGCAGACACTGGTGCATCGTCACCACCCCATTTTAATTTCAGGACCGGCCGTATACTTGCCCGAATTATGACCCCCATGCCATCGACCAGCTCCTCGGTTGGCACGTCGCCACGCTCGGATCAGAATGGCGTGATTTCACCCCTCGTTCAAGCGCTCGGCTCGGTCGTTGGCGACGCAAACGTTCATTGGCGTCGCGAAATGGTGCGTTCGTATGAGTACGATGGCTCTATTGACGTCGGGCACCCGGATGCGGTCGCACTGGTTGGGTCCTGCTCCGACGTTGTTGGGGTAATGCGCACCGCAGCCCGGTTCGGTCTTCCCGTTGTCGCCCGCGGATCCGGGACTGGCCTGTCCGGCGGGGCAGTTCCAACCGAAGGCGGAGTCGCCTTGGGGTTTTCACGGATGCGCAAGGTCGTGTCGGTCGATCCGGCAAACCTACGTGCGGTTGTTGAGCCCGGTTTGGTTAATTTGGACCTCACGAAGTCGGTATCCAAATACGGCCTCTATTTCGCCCCCGATCCTTCAAGCCAAGCCGCATGCTCCATCGGCGGAAACGTTGCAGAAAACGCGGGCGGTGCCCACTGCCTTGCCTATGGGGTGACGACGAACCACGTTACTGGTCTGGAATGCGTCTTGGCGTCTGGTGAGGTCGTACACACCGGCAGCCTTTCACACGGGATGCCCGCCTCGGACTCGCCCGGATACGACTTGACGGGCTGCCTTGTTGGTTCTGAGGGCACATTTGCAGTTGTGACGCAGGTTGCCGTTAGGCTGATGCCCGTTGCCGAGGCGGTAAGGACAATCCTCGCGAGCTTCCCCACCATTGATAGTGCAAGCCAGGCGACTTCAGACATCATCGGTGCCGGGATCATTCCTGCGGCGCTAGAAATGATGGACGCGTTGACGATCCAGGCACTCACCCGGGCTGGACACACTGGTCTTCCCGCTGACGCCGCCGCGGTTCTTCTTGTCGAAGTTGAAGGACTTCGCGAAGGCGTCGACGAACTTGTGCCTCACGTTGAAAGCTTGCTGTTGGGTGCCGGGGCCACGGAAATCCGGACGGCGAGAACCGGAGACGAACGTGACCGGCTTTGGAAAGCACGCAAGGGCGCGCTAGGGGCACTCGGCCAAATCAAGCCAAACTATGTGCTCCAGGATGGGGTCATTCCGCGCACCCGCTTGCTCGAAGTCCTACGAACGGTCGCTGAGGTCAGTGAGAAATACAACCTGCCGATCGCAAACGTATTCCACGCCGGCGACGGCAACCTTCATCCTTGCATCATTTTTGATGCCCGGGTGCCGGGCGAAGTTGAAAAGGTCATTGCAGCTGGAGGAGATATCCTCCGAAAGTGCGTTGACGTAGGGGGCACATTGTCAGGCGAACACGGCATAGGCCTCGAAAAACAGGCCTACCTGACGTGGGTCATGTCCCATCAAGACATATCGGCACAACACTCCCTCAAGTACGCATTCGATCCGGATGTCCGACTGAATCCCGGAAAGATTTTCCCACACGCATACCGCCCAGTTCCCCAGCTGCGTATCGCGTGACCTCGATGACCACCGTTCCCATCACAACAATCCACGCAGAGACCGGAGTGGGATCGCATGAACGGCCCGGGTGATAACGTGAATCCGGTGCCGTTGGCGGCACAGTTGACCACTGGCGAAGCCGAGCGCTTCGCCATTCGGTCCGCGGTGCCCCGGCGCGTCGCTCACCCCAAGACACCAGGCGAAGTAGCCGAGTTGCTCGCCGATGCTACGGCAAAAGGTGACTCGGTAGTTCCCTGGGGGGGAGGCACTCACCAAGGCATCGGCGCAAGCCCCGAACGCTACGACATCGCTTGCAGCCTATCGCACCTGAATGAGGTTGTTGCATATGAGCCTGCCGACCTCGTCGTGACCGTCCAGGCCGGGATGACCCTTGGACAAGCGCAAGATCACCTGCGAGAAAAGGGCCAGTTCCTTGCGCTCGATGGCGGTCGGCCGGAAATGTCAACCATAGGTGGAATGCTTGCGACAAATTCGAGCGGCCCGAGTCGGCTCCTGTACGGATCAGCTCGAGACCTTGTCCTGGGCATGCAAGTGGCGCTCCCAAACGGCCACCTCGTACGCAGCGGGGGCAAGGTCGTAAAAAATGTTGTGGGGTACGACCTCAACAAGCTCCACATCGGGGCGCTTGGGACAGTGGGCACGATCTGCGAAATCACGTTCAAGGTGCATCCCCTTCCCAGGTCTGAAGGAACAATTCTTGCCCACTTCACCGATTTCGACGCTGCGAATGAAGTCGCTGAAAACCTCGCTCGGTCAAACCTCTCGCTAAGGTCGGTAATTGCGTTTTCTGGTTCGCTGCGTTCGGCGCCTGCAGACATCCGGCAACCGGCAGGCACAACGGTTGCGGTTTGGTGCGCCGGCTGGCCGGCCGCGGTTGAGCGGCAAAAGCGAGATGTCATCGCCGCCCTTAGCGGTGCCGGGGCCTCGGCGGTTTTCGGACCAAATCCACAAGCTCACGAGACATTCTGGGCCGGAATCTCTCGTCCGACAGCCCTTGGCGTCCAAGTCAAACTCGCATCGCTCCCCTCACGGATTGGCGAACTTGTCGCGGTCTCGTCCGACCTTGCCTCACAAGCAAGCGATGCGGAAGCAGATTGGATTGTCTACGCCGGGGTTGGCATTGCGCGTCTGGCATTCACTGGCGGGTCCGTTGACCTGATTCGACGAATTCGTGATGCCACCGCATTGAGAGGCGGAACCTGCGTCGTTGAATCGGCTGATGGAGTTCCAATTGACCCCGTTCTTGCCTGGGGGCCCGTCCGGGACGACTTCGCGCTGATGAAGCGGGTCAAGGCCCAATTCGACCCGAAACGGACGCTCAATCCGGGACGATTTGTCGGGGGAATCTAGTCCCCGCCGACACACCCGCTCACGAAGGAAAGTCACATGGTCATTCTCGACATGCCAACAGGCATCGATCCGAACAACCCCATGACCCACGTGCCACCAAGCCCGGGTCTTCAAGGGTTTCTCGGTGAAGAGGACTATGAAGC
>Ga0214923_10001783_pt1 | contig 29957 bp, 22 predicted proteins | sample LL1510_MetaG_FD_177993 | JGI IMG/M metagenome (GOLD analysis project Ga0214923, IMG submission 177993) | Freshwater microbial communities from Lake Lanier, Atlanta, Georgia, United States - LL-1510 | ecosystem: Environmental > Aquatic > Freshwater > Lake | place: USA: Georgia | collected...
CATTTCTGTGGACCCGGTTTTCCCGCATCTGTTTCGTTACAATTACGATCTGAAGGTTGATGTTGAACTTGCCGAAGCCATTGCGGCAGAAGGCAAATCACAAGGTTTGCAAACATCGCTCATGCGCAATCCAAAATTCCGGGTCGATTACGGAACCATCATCAGCTGCCATCTCACGCACCCGACTTGGGACAAACCCATTGTTTCTATTTCATCGAACGCTGCGGCCGACTACTTCAGCACCGACGTGGGTCAGCAAGAGATGATCGCCTTGGGTCATGCCACCCGTGCTGCCATTGAAAAATCCGGGCGCAAGGCTCTTTTGCTGTCGTCGTGTTCGCTCTCGCATCGGCATTTCACCGAAGAGCCGCAGGTGCCAGAAGACATGACCTATGAGCACATCTACAACCACAATCAGTATCTCTGGGACATGCGCATGTTAAAAATGATGCGCGCCGGCGAAAGCAAACGCGTGATTGCGGAAATGCCCGACTTCACCGACCAAGCTATTTCTGAAACGCGTGCAGGAAGCCTCACATGGCTTTTGGCGGCGATGAATTTCCCAACCACTCCGGCCACAGTTCATGCGTACGGAACGGTCATCGGGACGGGCAACGCGATTGTGGAATGGAGACTTTGAAAATGATGCAAGAAGACGTTGAAACACAACCCGAGGTTGGATTCGTTGCTGGCTTTATCGTTCCAGGTCTTCCGCAACCCTTGCTGGCAGCAGAAAAGTCGCCGGCTTGGACACGTGTGCGCAAAGCGTTCGCCACCCTGCGTGAGCGTCTGCTCGAAATCAATCCCGATGTTTTGGTGATCTATTCCACCCAGTGGCCGAGTGTGTTGGGCCATCAAATTCAAGCCGACCCGCGCCCACAGGGTGTGCATGTCGATCATGAATTCCACGAATTGGGAACCATGGAATACAATTTTCCTGTGCATGTTCCCCTTGCTGATGCCTATATTTCTGCTGGCAAAGAGCGCGGCCTGCATATGCGCCGCGTGTGTTTCAAAGGCTTCCCCATCGACACCGGTTCGTTGGTTGCACTTGGGCTTTTGAATCCAGACAACCGCATTCCTTGCACACTGGTCTCGTGCAATATGTACGCTGATCGCGCAGAAACTATTGTTCTGGGCAAGGCTGCTCGCGATGCTGTGAGTGGGCAGAAGCTCCGTGCAGTGGCGATAGCCTCAACAGCACTTTCCAACCGCTTGTGGACACAGCCTGTGGCGCCGAAAGACGATGCCATTTCTTCGCAAAAAGATGATGAGTGGAACAGAAAGTTGCTTGAAATTCTCTCGGAAGGCCGGCTTGAAGATGTTGCTCAGCTCGCTCGGCAGTTTGCACGTGAAGCACATGCCGATTCGAAAATGAAAGCCCTCTGGTGGCTTTCAGCAGCCTTGGGAAGCAGCAACGATTTTCGTGGCGATGTGTTGGCGTATGAAGCGCTCTATGGCACCGGTGCTGCGGTTGTTGAACTCCGCCCCGGGGGTGTGAGCCGTGGCGAACAAGAGTTTGATGAAGACGATGTTGAGTTTTACCGGGGAGAGCGCTCGGTGCTCACTTCTTCTCAAGGCTCGAGCCGCCCTGCAAAGGGCTGAGTTCGGGGTTGACCAGAACAAACGGATAACTGATCTCAATCGGTTCATCGCTTTGCAAAACTGGGAATCGCCAGAGTTTGATCTTCTCAATCAAACATGCGGCGAGTTTTTCATTTTTATACGTCGAGCGTTCTTTGACATAGTTTGCAGAAGTCACTTTCCCGCCCGAGGCAATCTCAAACTTAATGACAGTCTTTCCTTCCGCCTTTGAATCCGCCCGACGCGCGGCGCTTAAGCACGCATCGCTGTCTTCTGAGTTGCTACTAATGACATCAGCAATCTCTTCGCGGCTGAGCGGCTGACTGCGGCGCTCTCCGGGTTTTAGTGGGCGGGTGTTGCCATCGGCCATTTCACAGAGGTAGTCGGTGTCGGCTTTGAGCTGTACGTAGTTGACGCACTCTTCAGGGGCAATATGAGCTGGCTTGACGGGAGATAGACTGACAGGTTCTGAATCTTCTTCTTTGTGCGTATTGGAAGTCACACAGCCCACAGTGGCAAGCATAAAAAAAATGCTTCCAAGAGAAATTTTGATTTTTGTCTTCTGCAGCGCCATTTTTAAATCCGTTACTCAATGAAGTCGGTGAACTGCGCAAAGGGCATGCCTTTGGGCGGGTTGAGCTGACAATGACTCGCAAACGGGATGTGGTCAAAGATCATTCGCCAATTTGAAAACACTGCCTGCGGAACGCTTCGGCCTTGCGTACGAGCTAAAACTTCTTGCCAATACGTGACATCTTCGCTTTCGTCAAAACCCCGTGGTTCGCTCAATCCGCCTTTGCCATCCTGCACAAGAAGTTTGCCAACGTGCGAGTATTGAAGTGTTTCAAATACCGCTTGTACCGCTTCTTGTGTGTCGGTTGGAAAAACGCGGCTAAACGCAGGGGCTGCCACTGCAGGAGGTGGCAGGCGCGGAACTAGGTCTTCGTTGTTTGTGAATCGCCAGATTCGGTTGGGGAACGTGGCACTCACGTGTCTTGCATATTCGTCATCGCCAATGCGCGGAACGGAGTAGATGTAAAGCGAGTCGATTGGGAAGCCTAATTTCTCGAGCCGAGTTGCGGTAATCACCGCTTCAGCTCCGCCCAGGCTGTGGCCTGTAAGAAGAATAGCTTTTCCGGTTGTATAATGCTTCTTAATAAGATCCAGAAGCACAGGCCAGCTGCGGTTCATGACGTTCAAAAATCCGATATGAACTCGGCCTGGGATGCCAGGAAACGTCTCGCTACGGCTCGCGAAGGTAAGGTCGGTGAGATAGTCAATCAGATCCGAGGTGCCAGCAAAACTTGCCACAACAAATGAATCTGTAGAGGCGACAAAGGCCTGGAATCCACTCTTCACATCGTCAATGAAGTCAACGTCGGTGAGTCCAACCCTTGCCAGGTGTTCACGAGCATCATCGCTGCGCCGGTACGATTGCACGCTCAGCCAAGAGAGCCAATATGCGTTGAGCCGATTAAATTCTAAAAGCCCTGGCATGATCTCAACCGAGTTGCCACGGGCAGTAGTGCAATTCTTTGGGTCCCAATGCAGGCGCCATCGATGCGCGCGGCTTTGAGGATTTCCTACCATGGCAGTGTCTGTGAGGCTCTCGTCAAGATATTTGAGCCCCACCTGTAGGCGCGGATCGTGGTTGTGCCATCCTTGAACGTTTGAAGTTAGCTCGGAGATCTTTGAATGAATGTTTTCAGCCGTGGGCGGTAGCGCACACGCGGCCAGGTGCGTCGCAGCACCCGCAATGCTGAGCAAAGCCAGCAGGCGAGTGTTCAACGTGGATCTTGTCGACCAAAAATGCATACGGTTCCCTCCGTGGAAACGAACGCAAGTCACCCGTTTTACAAAAAAGTAACATTCTCAAATGTAACAATGCAGCAAACAACGCGTCAACCAGAGCCAAGGACTGTTGACGCTGATAAAGTCTGCTTCTTTAAAATGCATTTTCGTTGTTCTGATGCAGAACGAAAGGTTGGGGCCCTTGCGAAAAACTCATGGCGCAAGGGCTTTTTGCTTGGCTTTGATTGTTTGCGCACGCTGCTGCAGATTCATGATGGTTTGCAGGCCAACAGCCTCTGCCGTTGCCAGAGCTTGTGATTGCTTTTGCCCCAGGCTGTCGATGCAAATTCCTTCCAAAGCAACCGCTCTGTCGGCATTGGCAAGATCAAAAATTCCGCCTGCCAACTCGGGCAAAAAGCTGCTGACAGCAGCCCAGTCGAATTTTCCACCCAGCGTTTTGGCATCAATTTTTTCTGCCGCCTTTTTTGCAGCGTCCCCAGCGGGCGCTTTCGGCGAAGTTGAGGCCGCGGCTGCTGCCGGCGCTGCTGAGCCCGCGGCAGCGGTGGGCGATGTTGAGGCCACGGGAGCCGCCGGTGCTGCCGGTGCTGCCGGTGCTGCCGGTGCTGCCGGTGTTGCTGACGATGGTAAGTCCGCGCTCAGCTGTTTTTGAGCGGCAGACTTTGACTTCAACGAAGAGGACAGGAACTTCATAATTTTATCGATTTGCTCGGGAGCTTGTGGAGTAATAATTTTTCCAAGCAATGCATTTAGGTCCAACCCCAGGGCAAGGTTGCTCGCCGTACCACTCTCCATCAAATTAAGTTGACTCGGCGTAATCAGGGGTTTGGCAGAGTCGATGATTGGCTTTGCGTCGATTTTCGACAGATCTATCGGTGCACCCTCGGTGACAGCCTTACCCAAGGTGCCAACGATGCTTCCGCCCAGCCGACCCAGCGCTTGGACAATGCCTCTATCTGCATTGAGCAAGTCTTTTGCCGATTTTGTTGCTGGCGTGCATTTTGCTGCGCGTTCTTCCTTCAAAGCAAGAACTTTTTGCAGCTGTTCAGCAAGTGTTTTGTAATCGCGTTCAAGCGCTTCATATTCATCCTGCAGCGCCTTCTTTTCTTTGTCGACAAACGGCCACTGGGTATATTCTTTTTCATACCAAGAGCCACAATTGCTTGCACCAATGGAACGCGCGGGTTGCACGCACGCGCGCAATTTGACAAGGGTGCGCCCCTCTGGACCATTAGGAAGCAGCGATTTTGTTTCCATTAAATTTTTTGCAGCCGAACAGCTGCCACCACTGGGGCAGACTTGCACTTCTACGTAATCGGTTGAGCCAGAGAATCGATAGTCGACGGTGGGTTGTAGCGCCCCTTCAAATTTAGGATTTGCATAGGCTTGAACAACAATGTCTGAAATTTTCAAGGTGCTACCCTCAACGCGAGGTAGCTGTGGAACGGAGTCTAGACTCAAGGCCGATGAAGGGCGTTCCTCAGGAGGATTGCCATTGAAACAACCTTGCAAGGTTGTTGCAATTGCGAGTGCTGGCAAAAAGATGATCATTTTCTTCATAAGTATCTATTGCCTCACTTGTAGTTTGCGGCCTTGAGCTGGGCTATCTCTTTTTCAACATTTGCGTAATGTGAATCGAGTTGGAAAAGCTCTTGACGTGCTGTAAGAACATCGGCTGCCAAGCTTTGCGTCTTTGCAGCGAGTTGATCATAGAAATCAACTTTGACTTTTGCTTGGGGGCATTCAGGCTGCTGCGTCATTTGCTTTGGTGTTGCCATCGTGAGCAATGAATTGACAGCTCCGGTGAGTGCGGTGCCAACACCCGAAGTCACACCAAAGATCACCGGAGTTGCAATTGTTGTGACAAGCTTAATAAGGCCAAAAAGCTGTTGCTGGTATGCGCGTCGAGCTGCTTCCTGAAGGACACAGTTTACTTGAGCTTCGTTGGCTTCCTCAATCGCACGGCGCATGGCATTAAAGTTTCCGTAGAGTTGTCCTTCAACACTGTACATTGTTTGAAGAACACGAATTTCGGCATCTAAGCGGGTGTTGGTGTATTCAATGGTTGGAGTGACTTCAATTTTGTTGCTGCAACCTTGTCGTCCCGATGTTGAGGTTTCTGAACTAACACAAGGGTTGATGACGTAATAAAAACTACCAGACTTTGCCGCGAAATCGGTGATGGTTGCACCGCTGGTCGCAGGGGCAATCAAAGAACACGACGATGAATTGCCGCCAATGCGTTCGAAGGCATCTTTGGCTGCCCAGGCATAGTCGGGCGATGATTTTGGCAGATCCGAGAGTTTGTCTATTCCGTTTCCATACACCAGCACGTAGCGGGAGCTACAACGGAACACCTTAGCAGAATCTGCTCCCTGGTAGGTGAGGGTCAAAACCGGAACGTCACCATTGGCGATTCCGTCGAGTTTCTTTGCAGCCGCTTGCACAACCACTTGCGCGGATGTTGGGTCCATTTTTTTATTCGAATCGAGGTTGCTTGATTTCGGTGTTTGTTTGCTTGGTGGGCCATCAACACAAGCAATAAGTGCAAGTGCAAGTGCCAAAGTCAAAAAAACACCGCGGAATCCAAGGAAACTTTTTTGTTTCATGGGTTGTTTTTTCATTTTGTTCCCTCGGCTATCAGCTTTTGCCGCTGCTGATAATCTTGCGTCTCGGTTTCGAGTTGAGTTCTGTCAACCTCAAGCTCTTTGATGAGTTTGTCGGCCACCGGGCACCAATCTGGTGGCAAAAAATCCGCGCTCTGCGCGGACAGGTCTTTGAAGATCTGCGGGAATTCCGTGAGTCCGCCAAGAACAGATTTTACACTCGTGTCTTGCACAAGTTTTGCACCTAAAGAAACGCCGGCACCCATGAGTTTGCCCAGCGCATCGCGACGCTTTTGCGATGCACGGTTCGCACCGCGTTCGCTTTCACAGCTTTTGATCTCGGAATCAATCCGTGCCGCCTTGTAAACCATCCCTCGTCCCAGCGCATCGATCTTATCACGCTGAGCCGTCATGCTTGCTTCCTTTTCTCTGAGAATTGTCTTCAATGGATTGGAATAGCCGACAAGCTCATTCGAAGCGGAAACCTGTCGGCTGCAGGGGCTAATGGTGACATCGTTGTCGCTGGCATCGAGCCTTGAAGGTTGCACACATGCCCGGCCAACATAGATCCAACTGTTGTCGCCCGCGAAGAAGTCGATAAACGTATCAACCGAAACACCACTGGTAATCACCACGCATCCGAATTTGGTAGACACCATTTTCCAATAATCATTCTCTTCATATTGCTGATCCGCGGCCTTGCTGTTGTTGGCGCCAATTTCAATATTGCTGAAGCTTGGCAGCTTGGCATCGCTGCGGCAGCGCAGAATCTGCACGTAGTCAGCTTTTTCAGGCATGGAAAATGAGATTGCTGGGTATTGAGCGCGGCTCACTTCAAGCCGAGTCACCCCGAGCTTGTTGAGGCGGAGCGTTGAATCATTGAGGGCGGAAAGCGGCAGCATTGCTTTGATCCCGCTGCCCGCCGGACCAACAATGGATGATGCTTTGTTTTTCGATGTTGACTTAGGCAGCGACGGACTCGGGCTGCAAGCTGAAGCAAACGCAAGTGCAACTCCGATTCCTGTGCACAGGGCAAGCATCTTGAGTGTGTCATTCCATTTGTGCGCTTGAAGTTTCATTTGCCCAAGCTCCCTTTCGCCAAATTGATGCTTATAGCTTGTGACGTTGCTCCCGATTTGTCGCAGCTGCGGTTGACCTTCAGTGTCAACGAACGGCTCGCAACTGCGGGCGGCAAGGTGGCTTCAAAGTATCCGTTTTTATCTCTGATCTTGACGTCCTTTTTGAAGATCAATTTGCCTTCCGCATCAAGCGCTTCAATTGAGGTGATGAGACATGCCTCTGTGTTCTGCGCAGTGATCTGCGAACGGCTTACAGTTTGCACAAGCCAGTCGTTCAGGTCTTTGCCCAATTGGGCGCGGACCGGTCGCAGGGCTGCGACGGAACTCACCTGGTCGAGTTGCTCGAGAGGGTTAGGTGCAGACACGGGCAAGCCGCGGGCAAGCTCTTCGCTTGCCGCATAATTGACAACCAGTTGGCCACCAGCAGCAGCGATCTTGCTCGATGACGCCGCGAGCGTTTGTGCAATGGGGCCAATTTGAAATCCTTGGCTTGTTTTGCCGGTTGAGCCCGACAAAATCAGCAACATCTTATTCGCGCTACTGCCCGCTTCAAGGTGTTTTAGACCTTCTTCAATGCCTTCAAAAATTGCTTTGGCTGCGTCGTTGCTCACCCAATCGGTGTTGTTGTTGGAAATTGTTTTCAACGCATTCGGCGACCAATCTGCGCTGTCTCCGGTGATGAGCGAAATAGCCTTTGCAACTTCAAGCTTTCTTTCCGAGCCAACAATTTTATCGCGGAAAGAGACACCCGAAAGAGCCGAAATTTTTTGTTCGGAATTGAGTTTGTTTAACAGCGCGAGAAGCTGTGCTTTGGCGGCCTTTTCTTTGTCAATAAAGTTTTCTGATGCATCAATCACCACTGCAATATCGAATTTGCCAGGCTCTTCTTTTGAGCTTTGCCCTGTCAGCGGACAGTTTGATGGAATCCCGATGGCCTTCAGCGCTTGACCATCGTTTGCTTTGCTTGCATCAGCGGTTTGCGTAAAGCAGTCGATATTCAAACGGCCTGGTGCTGCATCGAATCCTGCAGCACGGGTTTTGACATCTGCGCCAATGTCTTTTGTCGCTTGGTACTGATTTGGCGCACACCCAACAGCGCTCACCAAGAGCCCAAGAAGGAAGCACGGGTTTCTTGTGTTAACGAAGCGAGACATTGTCACTCTCTCCCATCAGTGCTGCGAGCGAAGGTGGCCAAGCTCAGAAATTTATTTCTGAGTCGTTGGGCAGTCTTTTCTCATCAGCTGAACGAATGCTGATCCATCCTGAATTGATTCGACTCCGTTGAATGGCGGCCATACAAGGTTGCCGCCTTCAAAAGTAAAATTGATTCCAGAGCGTTCGTAGACCAGCTGATCATTGGCAAGGATTTTCAAGCTGGAAAGTGAGCGAATATCGCGCTCGTAGCGATGAAAGCCCGACCAACTGCCGATACCCAAGAAACCATCGAGGCGGAAAGGGTTGTTGTCGTAGGCAACACCACCTTTACTGATGCGGATATTGCGGAGCTCCTGAATTTCACGTTCTTTGAAGTCGGCCAAAACGAAGCCACCACCAGGCTTAAAGACCGCGCGGGCCGATTCATCCGGAATCGAGAATTTCATGTTCTGTCCGAATGAGAAGGTATATTCTTTCGAGTTGCCTAAGCTTTGAAGTGCAGACCTGGAATCTCCTCGGTTTGCATTTGGCAGAGCCGCGCCCTCAACTTTAACTTCCAATTTCTCAATCTTTTCATAGCCCCAGCAGCCGATATTTTCGTTGCCTTTAAGCTGTCGGCGCATTTGCTCATTGCGGTTAGTTTCACGTGCCAAATCGTCTTCAATTGTCGCGGGTGGTGCTTTGCTGGAGGCGGCCGCAATGTCGGCAGCGGCGTTTGCTTTACCCTTTTCGAACGCTGCCTTCAGCACGTCATCCGGAACCGAGCACTTGGGATCCTGCGCGTAGTCGAGAAGTTTGTTCACAGAAACCTGCGCGCCTGCTCCGGTTCCTGTGCCATTGTTCAAATCCCCTTGACCAAAAACTTTTTCGCCATTGATGTAAAAAGCAAAACCTGAAAGGTCACCTTTGCCGAATGAACGCTGATCATTGCAGTCGTTAGGTTCAAAAATGATATTGAGGTCGGTGAGCTCAATAATGCGGGGCGAACGCACCAGAAGGTTGCTTTCTGAGCGTGGCCGAATGCGCAGGCGCGAACATTTGTCGGTTTGCCGCGGGATCCAAGTTAATTTTTGTTTGCTTCCCGAAGGCACCGAGTTGGTTTGCCAGTTGCCGCGTTGTGCCGTTAGGTAAACGCGAGTTCCCGGTGGCGCCTGAATATCCATTTCAAAGGTTGTTTCAAGTTTTGCATCTTTGGCAACACCGGAAACGCATCCCAGAACCGTTTGTGAGTCATCCGGACGCAGGCTTGTTCCAGCAACTTTGCATTCCACGCGTTGTTTTTGCACGAGCAAACACATTTCGTCGTTCTGTGCTTTGAGCTCAAGAGTCTTCGTTAAAGCCTGCCGTTGCTTTTCAATCAGCGACAACCCTTGTTCAGCCGAAGCGACAGACGGATTGGTTTTGCTGATGGTCGGCGGCTCTGGTGCGCACGCAACCACCAGAACAAAGGGGGAAATGAGTAGCTGACGCATGAGACGACTCCTCGTCAATCGAGTTTTTCAAAAACGTTTATAGCTTGTCGGCTTTTCAAGGGGTATCTTGAGAAAGGAGTCGTAACCTTCTGGTCTCTTTTTGTAATTTTGTTGAATTTGCAATTTTCTTGGAGAAGCATTGACCGTCTGGCCAACATATTGCATATAGACCCGAAAGGTTAGATTTCGCTTATTAGGATTTTGGGGGTGTCTATGAATACGAGAAGAGGGTCGACCCGCCTGGCGGTTGGCTCCGTATTGGCTGCGATGGGTTTGTCTTTGGCCGTTGGTCGTGCGATCGCCGATCAACCGACACGTCCGGCGCCTCTACCAGCACCCCATCTACCAACACGTCCCCCCGTTCTGATTGATCCGGCAAAACTTCCGGTGATTCGTCACAGCTACCTTCTGAAAACTATTCCTATTCAAGTCGTGACCCCCATTCAGACGCGTCTGCCCACCATTCCGCTGCCTCAATTGCGCCCCGAAACGGCTGTAACAGTTGGACAGTTCGACGCAAAAGGTGCGGTCAACGGTTCGCTCAACATGACTTTGCAAGAGATTCAAACTGGGATTAACCAGTGGGCCGCAGAGCAGCGCAATCAATATTCCGTTTTTGCCGGCCGTAGCCCAATTTTTGCCAACATGGCGATCAAGGAAGCTGTGCGCACGAGCCCAACGAAGAACCGCAATCTGCGGGTTGGAAAAATTCCAATGGAGCTCAGCCACCTTGAGGCCCTCAAAGCGCAGAGTGATTTATTCAAGAAGCCTGGCTCGGTTGATGACGAGCCTCGCTACATGGATCGCAGCGCCGAGTTTTCTGGTGGATATGCGCGCAGCATGGGCAATGAATATTTCGGAGTTGATGCCAATGCGGGATACGGCGTGAAGGTTGTCAAAGATAACCAACGGGCCGATGGCAATATCACCGTCAATGGCACAGTTCTGAAATCCAATATCCAAGTTTTCGATGCACAAGCTCACAACGCAACAGGTGAAGCGTCTTACGCCTACATTTCAACCTTCGGACAAAAACTTTGGGAAGCACATAGTCCGAGTCTAGCAGACAATATTTATTATGATCGTTCTGAAGGCGCGAGAATGAACTTCTGGCTCGGGCCGGTTCCATTGTCTGTGGGAGGCAGTGTGGGCGGACGCCTTGGCACGCAGTATTCAATTCAAGGTTTAATTGGTGAGAAACTCCTCACTGGGCAGGTGCGTCCTTATCTTGATACCTATGGCAGCGTTGATGCCTCAGTGGATGCTTTCGTTGCCTCAGCTGGAGTGTATGGTTCACTGAATTTCATCAGCGTTGAAGTGCCGGTCAATGCGAATTTGAAATACGATATTGTTTCGCCCGATCCTTCGCTGCAAGCAAATCTCGACGTCAATACCAACTTCGCTGCACTGGGCGGTGAAGTCGGTCTCTTTGCAGAAATCGATTATTGGATCGATTCCGAACGTTGGGAAAAAGCGCTCTTCTCTTGGGAAGGATTTAAGGAAAATATCCCGCTTTTTGCTCAGCACGAAATGCTTCCACTGAAAGATTACATTGGCTGGAAGTATAAACAGCTCAAAGGCACTGCTGGGTTTCTTGGTGCTGCGCTCACCCCAGAATCGCAAACTCCTGCTGCGAAACCTGGTCTCTACCGGCATTTTCAAGGTGGTTCAATTTACTGGTCGGCAAACACAGGCGCACATGAAGTGCATGGCTTAATTCGTAACAAATGGTCGGCCTTGGGCTGGGAACAAGGGGAACTTGGTTTTCCTATGACCGACGAACTCACCGTGTCGGATGGACAAGGCAAGTACAATCATTTTCAGGGTGGTTCACTTTGGTATCACCCAAGCACAGGCAACGCTTTCCTTGTGAAGGGCGACATCTACAAGAAATGGGCGAGTTTGCGCCGCGGTGTGGGGCTTCTCGGTTACCCAACAACGGACGAATTAACAACGCCCGACGGACGCGGTCGGTACAACCACTTCCAAAATGGTTCAATCTACTGGACCCCACAAACAGGTGCATTTGAAGTGCACGGACTCATCCGCAACACATGGGCAGAGAAAGGCTGGGAGCAAGGAGTTCTTGGTTATCCTGTCAGCGATGAAGGTCAGACACCTGATGGTGTTGGGCGATACAACCATTTCGAGGGCGGGTCTGTTTATTATCATCCAGAATTCGGCACATGGATGGTGCGAGGTCCTGTCCGCGATCGCTGGGAATCTCTCAATTGGGAGCGTGGATGCTTGGGGTATCCAAAGGCCGAACAAAAAATCACCGGCAAAGAAAACATCACCATTAACTTGCCTGTCCTTGGCAGCGTTCCGGGTGTTCGGATCACTCAGGTGCAAGAATTCGAAGGCGGCAGCGTGACCTTGAAACAAGACTGTTCTGTGAACGGCGCCTCTTGTTTGCCGGGTGTTAACGTCAGCCACATGTGCCGTCTGACACCAATCAAAATTCCGCCTGTGGTAACACTGCCTGGTGGGCGCTTGCCAGCGCCTTTGCCAAGGCCACTGCCACGTCCAATTCCCACTCCCATTGCGCCCAATGGATTTGTTGGTGAAGACCTGACAGCAAGTGGAGAGTTGCCCGAGTGAAGTTCAACCAGACAACGCGGCGAGTTGCCGCACTGATCACCACGACCCTGATCCTTGCCGCAGTTGTCTGGGGTGTCTTCTTGCGCTCGCGGGGCCTTGAGTTGAAGGAAAATCGTTCTTCAACGGCGGCAACGCAAACTTCAGAAAAAAATCCACTCGAAGAGAAGGCGTTGCTTGTTCATGCGCACTCAACTCACGAGCTGCGCACCTACGCTGTGGTTCAAGATCTCTCCGTTGAATTGCTGCCCTCTGCAGGACGCCCCACTGTCTCCGAGATCCACCTGCGCGCGCAGCTTGATGAACAAGTTCTCTCCGTCAAAGAAACAGAAGTTCTTTATCGCTACAAATTTCATGACGTCACTTTCCAAAGCACGGATGCCCGCGGCAACCCGGCACTTTCTTCGAACGACGCAACGGCTATTGCCCAGTCACTTTCGGCGCAAAGTGTTTTGCTCCGCACCGATCGCGTTCACAGGGTGGTTCGTTTGAGTGCGCCACGCGGCATGACACTTGAAACATTGAATCTCTATCGCTCGGTTCTTTTGTCTCGCTTTGTTTATCTCCCGCCCGAGAAGCAATTGAGCGAATGGGCTTCTGAAGAGCTCGATTCAACCGGCGTCTTTACGCTCAACAATAAATTGATTGCGCTCAACAATGGAGTCGCAAACATCGAGAAAGAACCGCGCACCGTCAGAATCAATCCGGCAGATCTGCGCGAAAGGAACGCCGAGCAGGTTGTCGCCGTACTTCCTGGCTCGCTGACGCGGATGAGCTTTGATGTCGCCGCGGGGTTGGTTGTCAAATCTGAGCAGCGTTGGACATTGCGTCTGCAGGCTGCTGGAATTCAGGCAACCAATAACCTTCGCACTCAAATTGAATTTGTTGGTAAACGTTCTGCTCAGGCAAGCGATTCAGACGTTCAAATCAACGACGCAGGTGATCCTGCAGCAACTGCGTACATGAGTGATTTCGAACTTGAGGCCAATCACGGTTCGTCTCTTAGGCGCAAAGTTGCGGCACAAAAACTCGCCGGCGAAACATGGGATTCGCTGCGTGCTCGTCTAAATGCAACCGATTTTCACCGCGATGGTGCGGCACGTTTTCAATTCCTCGAGCAGCTTTCTGCACTGATGATTTTACAGCCAGAAAGCGCGACTGTTGTCGCTGAGGAAATCGCCCGTTTGAATAAAAATGATCCCGATTATTCGAGTAAGCTTGCGTTGCTTGCAGGTGCGTTTTCGAATCAAGATTCGCCGGAATCCGAGGCCGCGATGGTTGAGTTAGCTCGTCGCATGAAAGACGATCCGCAAGCATTAATGCAATTAATTCCTGCGATGGCTGCGCATCACAACCCGTCGGAGCGTTCGCGCGATCAGCTTGTCGAGCTTTACGAAAATGGCACAACTCCAGATGTCAAAGCCACCGCAACGCTTGCCTTGGGCACATTCGCTTCGCGAGCACTCCGCGCGCGCCCCGAGCTAGCACGTGAAGTTGTTGCTCGTATCAAAACCGATTTTGATGCGACACAATCGGTTGAACGCAAGGTGACCCTTTCTGGAGCCTTGGGGAATTCCGGAGCGCAGGAAGCTTTACCAAGCGTAAAAGAAGTCATGGGCAAAACAACTGCACCAGCACTGCAGAAGTCTGCTATTTACGACCTCCGCTTTGTGAATGATCCAGCGGTCGACGTTTATTTGCAGAAAATTGCTCTTGATTCCTCAATCGAACCTGAACTTGTGATTCAAAGCCTGCGAGTGATGCGAATGCGAGCGCCGCTGCGTGCGAGTTTGGATGCCGCCTTGACGCTGAGTCGTTCCTCTTCCGAGCGAGCGACGGTGCGCAGTGAGGCGCTTTATACGATTGCTCAACACGCGCCGCTTGCAGCTGAAGAAGTGCGTTCTGCCCTTGTGCAAACCGCTCGCGAGGGCAACAGCCAACTCGCACAGCAAGCACAGCAGTTGCTGGCGAAACTCCCCAAAGCAAAAGAGTGATTTGATGTCGCCACAACACTCGCACTTCACCATTGTGTGATATATTTTAGTCGCAAGATTGTGGGTTTTGTCGAATTTGTGAACGCTTGCCTTGACATTCCCCTCTGCACTTTCCTAACCTCGGGCAATTTAGCCAAAGCACGGTTGAAGAAATCCTTGAATACTTGAAGGGAGAGATTCTGTGCGAGCAAGCCTTCTGCTTGAAGACGGGACACATGTTGTTGGGCAAGCTCATGGTGAACGCGGTGAACGCGTCGCTGAACTTGTCTTCAATACAGCCATGACTGGCTATGAAGAAGTTCTCTCCGATCCCTCTTATGCGGGTCAGTTCGTTCTTTTTACGACGAGCCATATTGGCAACACCGGAGTCACCGGCTTTGATTCAGAATCTCGAGCGTTCTGTGCTGAAGGTTTTATCTGTCGTGATTTCTCCGAGTGCGTCGACAACTACCGGGCAGTTTCAAATCTTGCTGAGTTGCTCAAAGCATCCGGGCGCTTTGCGTTGTCGGGCGTAGACACCCGCTATTTGGCGCAACGGGTTCGCCTTGCGGGTTGCATGAAGGCGATTCTCTCCACCGAGGATTTCGATCCCGATTCCCTGATGAGAAAGCTCAAGTCAGCATCAGATATTTCTTCGCAAGACCTCGTTTTAAAAACGAGGTCTTTTTCTTTTCAGAATGCGCGCGAACGCTCTGCATTTGTAGGTGGCAATAATGCTCAGGCAAACCGCCACGGCCAAGCCAGTCATCGCTTCAAAATTGTTGCTGTTGACTGCGGAATCAAGCGAGGAATTCTCGATAGCCTGGAAGAACTCGGACTCGATCTTCATATTGTTGCTCCAGATGCGAGCTTAGAAGATATTGCGGCCATCCGTCCGGATGGCCTTTTTATTAGCAATGGTCCAGGGTGTCCGAAGCAATTAGCAGCATCAACGCAAATTTTAACAATCATCCAAACCTTTGCGGCGCGGCTACCAACTTTTGGAATTTGTCTTGGCCACCAACTCATCGCACTCGCCTTTGATGGCGATACGCAAAAGTTGGAATTCGGCCATCATGCGGTGAATCACCCTGTTGTGAGCACCTGTGAACTTGCTGACATGCCCGCGGGAGTTGTGATGATGACCTCACAGAATCACAACTACCACGTTGTCGAGAAAAGCGTCCGTGAGCAATTTGAAATCACCCACAGGCATATGAATGATGGCACCGTTGCCGGTCTGCGGCACAAGCGGCTGCCTATTTTCTCTGTTCAATTCCATCCTGAATGCACTCCAGGGCCACACGATGCTCATGCTCTGTTTTCAGTGTTTGTAAAGATGCTTGAGGAGGCTTCCAATGCCAGTGCGCACTGACATTCGTAAAATTTTGGTTCTGGGCTCTGGCCCCATTCAAATCGGGCAGGGCTGTGAATTCGATTATTCAGGAACCCAAGCGTGTGTTGCATTGCGCGAGCTGGGATTTGAGGTTGCACTGGTCAATTCAAATCCAGCAACAATCATGACCGACTCCACCACGGCCGACCGAGTTTATATTGAACCTCTCACCCCCGAGAGTGTTCTCGCAATTTTGCAACGCGAGCGTCCTGATGCTTTGTTACCCACGGTGGGTGGCCAGGTGGCGTTAAACTTGTTTCTTTGGCTCGAGCAAAACGGCCACCTCAAACGCTTGGGTGTGAGCGCTTTGGGTGTGAGCGAAAGCACGGTTGTCTTGACTGAAGACAGACGAGCCTTTCGTTCAATGCTCGTCGAGCTTGGATATGACGTGATTCGCGGCGGGGTTGCAAATAACCCGCAGGATGCTCTTCAACTTGCGCAAGAGCTGTCTTTTCCTTTGGTTGTGAGATCGTCTTTTACCTTGGGTGGGGCCGGCGGCGGAATCGTTCAAACTCAAGTTCAATTCAACGAACTTCTTTCACGGGTCTTCGCACAGAATGCAGCGGTTGAGCTTGTTATTGAAGAATCAATTGTTGGCTGGAAAGAATATGAACTGGAAGTGATGCGCGACAGTGCAGGAACATTTGTTGTTGTCTGCGGCGTTGAAAATATCAACCCGATGGGAGTTCACACGGGCGACAGCATCACCTGTGCGCCGTGTCTCACACTCACCGATCGCGAATATCAACAGCTGCGCGACCAAGCCAAACAGATCTTTTCACAGGTTGGAATGGAAACCGGTGGGGCTAATATTCAGTTTGCAGTTCACCCAACCTCAGGTCGGATCGTTGTTATTGAGATGAACCCACGTGTGTCGCGCAGTTCGGCGCTGGTCTCCAAAGCAACGGGCTATCCAATTGCACGCCTTGCCGCGAAACTTGCGGCTGGCCTCACTCTTGCAGAGCTGCAAAACGAAATTACGCTCAGCACCACTGCCGCTTTTGAGCCGAGCATTGACTATGTTGTAGTGAAAATTCCACGCTGGGACTTCAACAAATACAAAGGCGCATCTCAGTCGCTTGGCGTTCAGATGAAGTCGGTGGGTGAAGTTCTTGCGTTTGGCCGAACCTTCCGCGATGCCTTTCAAAAAGCCTGGCGTTCGCTTGAATTGGGTTTTGAGGGCTGGCCCGAGGCACCGCGTGATGCGAATATTGAACTTGAACTTGCCACCCCAACGCCGCTGCTTTTTCCGGTGATTAAATCAATCCTTTGCGGAGCAATTCAACTTGGAACACCCTCTCACGAGGTGATCGAATCGCTGCACAAAAAAACTGGAATTTCGTCCTGGTTTCTCCATCAACTTCTGCAATTGGTGGAGCTAGAAAATCAATTGGCGCTAAAACCAGAGAGTCAGGAGCTTTTGCTTAAAGCCAAACAAGATGGCTTCACCAATAAAGCTATCGCTGCGCTCACTCGGCAATCTATCGAGCAAATTGAGTCGCGCCTTGTATCGATGAACGTAAAGCCAACCTTCAAAATGGTTGATTCCTGTGCGGGCGAATTCGAAGCAAAGACTCCTTATTTCTATAAAACCTTCGATCAATTTGATGACAATTGTCCAAGCACAAGAAAGAAAGTTGTTATCTTGGGCAGTGGCCCCAACCGGATTGGTCAGGGTGTGGAATTTGATTACTCCTGTGTTCATGCCGTACGCGCAGCGCAAGCTGCTGGATACGAAGTGATTCTTATCAATTGTAATCCGGAAACGGTGAGCACTGATCATCGGGTCAGCGATAAGCTGTTCATCGAGCCTCTGCATGAAGAAGATGTTTTGGATATTCTTCGCGCAGAAAAACCCGACGGTGTTTTTGTTCAATTTGGTGGACAAAGTCCGCTGAAGCTCGCTTCGCCAATTCTTGCTGCCGGATTCAAAATTCTCGGCACCTCATACGCGGCAATTGAGCTTGCAGAAAACCGCAACGCATTTGGTGAATTTATCACAAAAATAGGTGTCAACGTGCCGCGCTGGTCGTCGGGATCCAGTTTTTCTGAATGTATGTCGTTGGCGGTAAAACTTGGCTTTCCCTTGCTCGTAAGGCCCTCCTATGTGCTGGGTGGGCGAGCTATGAGAATTGTTTGGAGCGAGAACGAACTGGCCGCTGCACTCAATGAAGCCCTTGAAGCCTCCGCAGGACATCCGGTGCTTTTGGATCGTTATCTTGCGGGTGCCATTGAATTCGACGTTGATTTGGTTTGCGACGGAAAAGAGGTTTTTATTCCGACCCTGATGGAGCATGTTGAGGAAGCAGGAATTCATTCCGGCGATTCAACGAGTCTTATCCCGTGTCTAAAAGCCTCTGCAGAACTTCAGCAAGAAATTCTTGCTATCTGTGAAAAAATCGCTCTGCAAATGGGTGTGTGTGGATTGCTGAATGTTCAGCTTGCAGCACACAACGGAAAAGTTTTTGTTCTTGAAGTGAATCCGCGAAGTTCACGCAGCGTTCCTTTTGTCTCTAAGGCCTGCGCTGTCCCACTGGCACAATTCGCCGCGCTTGTTGCACTCGGCGAACCGTTGCGCACGCTGGTGAGCTCAGCAAGTAAAATTCAAGCCGGTAAAGCTCCTCTTTATGCCGCCAAAGCTCCGGTTTTTCCTTTTCACAAATTCCCCGGTGTCAGCCCACGACTTGGGCCTGAAATGCGCTCCATCGGCGAGGTCATGGGGATAGGAACATCACATGGTGCTGCGTTGGCCAAAGCATACCGCGCGGCAGGGTGGTCGCTCAGAACGTCTGGAAAGGTCTTGCTGCTTGCAGAACAATCCGCGGTGCAATCGATTGCACCTGCATTGCAGATGCTCACACAGGAGTTTTCATTCCAACTGGGTTGCTTGAATAACCGGCCAGACTTTCTCACTCTGAGCCACGATCTCGTGCAGGTATTTAGTGAATTTCAGCAAGCGCTCGAGTGGGCCAGAAAATCCATTCAAGACTCGGAGCTCGCCATGGTTATTTTTGTACCTACGCAAGCGAGCACAACACTTCACACACTTGCCGACGAAGTGGGTGCTTTAACAACTCACGCGGCAATTCCGTTTATTGATTCCGTTTTTGCCCTCGATGCATGGGTCTTGGCCTTGGCAAATGGGCGTAATTTTGAAAACCCTTCACCGCTCGGCGAGGCAATGCAGTTATGACGCTTGTTGGTAAATCGTTTTTGAGTCTTCGTGATGTGTCACCCTTTGAATTGCGCGAACTGCTTCAGCTGGCACGGCAATTAAAAGCTGAAAAGAAAGCAGGGCAATTTCCACATCGCTTGCAGAATAAGAATATCGCATTGTTGTTTGAAAAAATGAGCACCCGCACGCGCAGTGCTTTCTCTGTTGCTTGTCACGACGAAGGTGCGCGCGTCGACTTTCTTGGCATTGGCGATATTCATTTTGGAAAAAAGGAGTCGCTTGAAGATACCGCTCGTGTGCTTGGGCGTTTCTATGATGGTCTTGTTTATCGCGGATTCGCGCAGAAAACCGTCGAGACCCTTGCGCAGTTGTCGGGAGTTCCGGTGTGGAACGCTCTCACCGATGAAGAGCATCCCACGCAAGCGTTGGCCTTTCTCATGACACTTGAAGAACATTTCTCACACTTGGCTGGTTTGCGGGTTGTTTACATGGGAGACGCAGCTAACAATGTCGCGCATTCGCTGATGGTTGCCTGTGCAATGGTGGGTGCACATTTCGTTGCCTGTGCACCGCAGGCCTACATGCCGGCTACTGAGCAGCTCAATTACGCTCGTCACCTTTGTCAGGAAACCGGGGGCAGTCTCACTCTCGATCCCAACCCCCAGACCGCCGTTCGAGGTGCAGATGCTCTTTACACAGACGTGTGGGTGTCGATGGGTTTTGAAAACGGCCCAGATGTTGCCGAGCGCGTGTCAGTTCTCAAGCCTTATCAAGTCAACGCAGCATTGTTGCAGGCCACGGGCGTGAGCCATACCGTGTTTCTGCATTGTTTGCCCGCGAACAAAGGAATGGAAGTGAGCAGCGAGGTTTTTGAGTCAAAGCAGAGCTTGGTCTTTGAAGAGGCAGAAAATCGACTTCACACAATCAAGGCGCTACTCGTTGCAGGACTCGCAAAAGAGTTCTGAGGCGAGAAAAAAGTCGAGTTCGTTAGAAGAATTCGCTGAACACGGCTGCGTGCTTGTCAAATAACTCCTCATTGCCGGCGAGCATTGCGATTGATTTTTCGAAGTTTTGATTTTCGACCGGCGCCTTAACAAAGCCGAATTTTTCATAGAAGCGGATGCCAATTTCGGAATGCAGGACAAAGCCCATGTCCTTTTCTTCGTGACGCAAAAGCGCCATGACCGCCTGAATCAGCAGCGCTGCGTGGCCATTTTTGCGTTTTTCAGGATCCGTTGCGAGCCACGCCAAACCGGTGAGCTCGGGATGAAAGCGCAAGGTGTTGACCGTCGAGAGTTTCTGGCCCTCAAGGTCTTCGAGAACATAGCGCTGGCCACGCAGGTGATTTTTATTTGCTTCGTATGATTTGACAAAGTCTTCGAGCGTGCGTCCTTCACCCCAGGCGTCATAGCCAAAAGGTAAAACGCTGCTTGCTTCATTCAATGCCAAGGGCCGCAGCCGGGCAATTTCAATGAAGCGTTTGCTGCCGCGAGGTCCGCCGTTGTCAAAGAACATTCCGCATGGACGGGCCCAGAGCCCGCCACGTGGGTTGTCATATAACGCGAGGTATATTGTGTGAGGCTCCATGTTCTCGGAATGAAGTGCATTGCCCAGAGCGAGGTAATGCATGCCTTTGTGGTGCTGATAAATTGTCCACATGTGGATTTGGCTCTCACGTGTTGGCGTGCGTTGATGGAATGTTTGGTAACGATTTTAGAAGCGTACTGCATTTTTCAGATTGAACCAATGCGTCCGCCATCGACCTGCAAGCTGACTCCGGTGATGTAGCCTGCTTCTCGGCTCGCTAGAAAGGCAAGGGCTGCGGCAACTTCTTCAGGTTTTGCGAAGCGGCGAGCAGGGACTTGCTTGAGCCAATTTTCCCGCACCATGTCAACGGAAGTTGATTCTCGCGTTGCAGCCGCCTGCAAGAGCGCGCTCAGTCGGTCGGTTTGGGTGTAACCAGGCAAAACATTGTTCACGGTGATCGCATGAGGTGCCAATTCATTTGAGAGAGTCTTGGCGAAACCTGCAACGGCGGCCCTGATTGTGTTGGAAACTCCGAGATTCGCGATTGGTGTGCGTACTGAGGTGGAAATGATATTGATGATTCGCCCAAAACCCGCAGCCTTCATACCCGGAACAAACGCTTTGCAGAGTTGAAGTTGTGCAAGCAGGTGGGTGTTGAGAGCAGCCTCAAAAGCGGCAGGCTGTGCATCGAGCAATGGTCCAGCTGCCGGGCCACCCGCGTTGTTGACAAGAATATGCACTGAACCCATCTGTTGCAAAATGGTCTCGACAGCAGAATCAATAGCGCTTGATTTTGCCAGGTCTGCAGAAACGCACAGATGCTCTTCCGGTGAAGGCAAGGTTTTGCGCGTTGCTTCGAGTTTTTCCAAGTCGCGCGCAAGAAGCACAACCCGAGCGCCTTGGTGAGCAAAGAGCTGTGCCGTTGCCCGACCAATCCCCTGCGATGCTCCACATACCAATGCGCTCAAGCCATTCAATTGAAAAAGCGGAGTTGATGATGTCATTCTTAAGCCTCCCTGTTCACAAGTGGAGCAACAAACCGTTTGAAGTCGCGCATGGCGGTCATCACTTCGCCGGTGTTGTGGTTAAAGAAATCAAACCAGAGCATTAATCTGTCATCTGCGTGGAAGCGTTCTTTGAGCTGCGCGGCAACTTCAACAGCGTTTCCTACAAGCGCATTGTTAACAGCATTTTCGATGCGTGCGGGATCCAGTGTGCCTTCAAGCGCATTCCAGTAAGTGTTAAGCGCTTTGCGAGCTTTTTCGTTTGCGCGGGCACTTTGTTGAGCGGTGTTGAGCCCGGGCGTGGCATCCAAGAATACCAGCACCGTGCGAGGCATCAGCGCGCGCTCCCAGGGGCCGCCATCTTTATGAAATGTTGTTGGCATACGTGCATGAGTGCGTTCAATTTCGTCGCCTGGAGTGATCGATAAATTCAGCACACCACAGGGAAGAATCTGATTGGCAAAATCTTGTATTTTTGCCTCGTGGCTTCCAACATACAGCTGCAGAGCTTGGAGCGAAGTTTCTTTGGGAATAACGCCTGTGCGCGGAAAACTCCAGCGCTGCGCGAAGCTGATCTCCTGCGCCAGTGGCAATCCGGCGGCAGACTTAAGTTTCTGCCAATCCTCGTCCGAGCGCATGTCATTTCTAGATAAGGTTGTCGCCGGGAGATCGTTGGAAGAGAAAATATCTCCACGCAGGAAGCGTAAAAAGATTTCCAACGATTCGCCGAATATTTTGCCCTTCAGTGCCGGCCAAGCAACTTTCTCTGCATCGTTGCGAGGAACGATTCCATAAGGAGCGCTTGAGAAAGGAAAGCGTCCCGCAGCAATACCGAGATGAAGACGCCTTTGTGCTGCCGGTGAAAACTGATGCAAGGTGAGAAATGATTTGACTGCTTCAGCGTGAGCCATCGGGCCGCCATTGCAAAACAAGCTTTTGATGGCAGCGCCAACTTCAATTCTTTTTGTGCGTGCAAAGATATGCGGCGCAAGGAGAAGGATATCGGTATTTAAACCAATTTCGCCAACAAAGTTTGGAATTACCGCTCCAGGATTATGCTTTTGCACTTCGCACGAAAGATGGCTTTCTGCCACCCACGCAATGCCGTATCCGAGTTCGTCTGCCGCCTGGACTTGCTCGAAGAAGTGGGCGAACATCTGTTGTTCCGAAGGATGCACGCCGTCGACCGGTGTCTGACAGATGGAGAAGAATACATCAAACAGCATTGACACAACCTTTCGTTCTGAGTCTTCTGGGTCACATGCAACAGCGAATGTGGGGAAACCGATGCAGGGTCTTCTATACGATATTTCTCCAAAACTCACGCCGCGCACGGCGGTCTTTCCGGGCGACACGCCGCTCAGCCAAAAAACGCTTTTAAGCTTCAAAGCAGGTCATCATCTGATGCTCTCAGCGCTTGAAAGCACAGTTCATCTTGGGGCACATGCCGATGCGCCATGCCACTATAATTCGGCTGGAGAAGATATTTCAGATCGAGATCTGCGCCGTTACCTTGGACTCTGCCAGGTGATTTCTGTGCAAATGGACAAGCCTGGGCGAATCACCGTTGCTCACGTTGCAGGCCGAATGGTAACGGCCCCGCGCATTCTCTTTAGAACAAACTCATTTCCAGATCCCGAACATTGGCGTGAAGATTTTTGCTCTTTAAGCCCCGAGCTTGTTGCGTGGCTGGCAGGGCAGGGTGTGGTCACTGTTGGAATCGACACGCCTTCCGTTGATCCTCACAACTCCAAACTGCTTGAAAGTCATCAAGCACTGTTCAAGCACGACCTTGCGGTGCTTGAAGGACTCGTTCTCACACAGGTGCCGGATGGTGAATACACGCTGCTGGCCTTGCCGCTTCCGCTGGTAGGCTTCGATGCCTCGCCGGTGCGCGCAATTCTCTTGCCCCCGCGCAGCCCAATCGTCTGAGTGAATCTATTGCAATTCTTGCCCTTTGCCCCGCCCAAGATTCTGCCCCAAATTTCGCAGTCTGGCATGCGCCTTGCTAAATCTTTGCTCGAAGAGGGGGTGCCCAATGGTACGCATCAATTTAATCAATGATTTGTCGAAATCTTGCGCAGTTGCGACACATATTCCATTGCCCCGTCTTTTCCTTGCTCTGGTCAGCGCATTCGTGGCATTGGCGCTCTGGGCCTGCAGTTCGACCGATTTCTCAGGAACAGCTCCAGCCAATCCAAACCCACAACCCGAGCAACATTCTGAACAAAATCCGTCGCCTCTTGAAGAAGGCAAGGCAGAGAATGCGGGGCCAGCAAACAAAGGAGAGACCCCCACCGACCCCAAAAGGTCGTTGGCTCTGCAGATCACAGGCATTCAGCCCGAGGCGTGGTGGAACAATTGTCTAAAGGTTGAGCTAGGCGGCAAATCTTTTAACATTGCCTGCACAAAAGACATCAACGTCACGGGCAAGGTTGTCCGCATTCCCGTTCCTGAGGGAGTGAGTTGTCCGGTTCTAAACTTGAAAGTGGAGAGCTTTAAGAACACCGGCTCCACCTGTGCGGAAAGAACGCTCAAGAGCCAGACATGCAATGGTCCATTTGAAGCCACGCCCAGTTTTGTCCGCAGCCACGCCACAGCAGCTGATCGCGTCAATTTCGTATTAACCGATGTTTCGCAGGCGAGCGGTGGACGCTTGGTGCGTGTGTACTTCGAAGATCAAAGCGCCGAAAGTATCAACAAAGCGAAGGCCGATCCGAATTCTGCCGTCGATTTAGGAATCGATTTTAACGACGCAATTTTTGATATCAAAACTCTTGAGATGCCCTTTGAAATTCAGGGAGCTCCGAGTACAAAGTGTCCCTGACCATCCGGCCGCTTCCTGCAAACGAGGCCAGATGCCCCTGGTCTCGTGAAGTTCTCGCAAGGAGCGTTGGCAGATGCACTTCGATATTGGCAATCGTGCCAAGCCAGTGTTGAAATGGGCTGGTGGAAAATCTGCATTGCTGCCGCAACTGATTCCCCTTTTTCCGCAAACATTCAATCGCTACTTCGAGCCTTTTCTGGGCGGCGCAGCAGTTTTTCTTTCGCTGCAGCCTCATGCAAATGCGGTTCTCAATGAACTAAATCCTGAAATTTATAATCTCTACCAGGTTCTTCGCACACGGCGGCAAGATCTCATTTTCATGCTGCAAGACTATGCGCAAAAGTATTCAAAAGAATTTTATTACAGCCTACGCTCGCAGCGTCCGCAAGACCCCATTGAGCGCGCAGCGCGCACACTTTTTTTGAATAAGACTGGCTTCAACGGCCTCTATCGGCAAAACGCGCAAGGCGACTTTAACGTTCCATTTGGTCATCGCAAGAAATGCCCTCAGCTTTTTGACCCGGAAAACTTCGCGCTGGCCGCCGCGCGTTTTGCAAAAGTTGTTCTTCATAATAGCGACTTTGCTTCAGTTATTTCGCTCGCAGGGCAGGGCGATTTTGTTTATTGTGATCCGCCCTATGAACCCTTGTCGGCAACTTCTTCCTTTAATTCTTATACGCGGGGCGGATTCTCTCTCGGCGAACAGCAGCGACTGCGTGATGTCTGTGTTGCCGCAGCGCGGCGCGGCGCAACGATTGCAATCTCCAATTCCACTGCACCTGCTCTACTCGAGCTCTATGCAGGCTTCGACATCACCCGGATACGTGCGCGCCGGGCGATCAATTCGAAAGCGTTGGCGCGCGGGGAAATCGATGAAGTTGTGATCCGGATCGGTGCAAGATAAATTTTAAAAGTAATACAGTCCTCGCGCCACGAATTGCGCTTCTGAGTTGTGAACTCCAATAGATATGCTTGATTCCCATGGAGATATGGGGCGGAAGGTGTATCGGCTCATCCCCTCAAAAACCCATTGCGAACCTTCCCACAAACTCATCTGCCGGCTTAATGACACGCGTGTGCTCCAGCGCGCTGCCTCCGACATGGGCAGATTCAACACCGCCACAACCCCAGGTTCGGCAAAGAAGGCTGCGCGCGAATCGTCTCCAACCCGCAATCCACCACGCAGGGCAATTCGCCCTTCATTGCCTGTGAATGTCCATGCCCTGCCAGCTTCATAATTGATAAAAGTTTGCCGACAATTTGCAAAACAACGTTGTTTGTAGCCTGCTTCAAATTGCCACGAAAGCGAACTCAGGTTTGGCCTTTTTAAAGGAATTGCTTCAATACTCAGTAGGGTAAATTCGCGCAGAACTACACCCTGCTCTTGCAAAAGCCCTTCAAGATTTAAAAAGCTAATTCCCAAGTCGGAGCTCATCCCTGCCGCTGGGCTGTCGAGTGTCTGCAGAGCCGGACGCCAGCCGAGCAACGCACCTGTTTGATTGGTTGAATTTCCACCCACGGCATGCACAATCCCGAAGCTCAAACGGGCGGAGGGATACGCTGTTCCTGGTGCCTCGTTCTGGGGTGTTTCAACCACCAGCGGAGGCGAGACGATTCCCAATTCCGCCCGTGCCTTAAGCAGCAAATTGCGTTCTCTATTCCATTTGCGTGGAGTTTCGTTGGCAGCCAATTTTTCATCGGCATCGAAATACTCAAGAGCGGTGTCAAGAACATGCATTTTTTGCACATTGCTGAGCCTATTTAGCGCCTCGAGTGGGAATTCTTTTTCTTTCGGAGCCTGCTTTTTTTCAAGCAGTGCATTGAATGCCGTTCGCTCCACCGCCGTGAGCATTTTTTCATGAGCAAGGTAGCGTTTCACATTTGAAGCACGAAATTTAACAGCACCAAGCAAATTCGGCTGCATGGCGACAATCCGGATTGTGTCACCTGGAATCACCCAAGCATCAAATTTTTCAACCAATCGCAAATTCGGCCGCGCCACATCGAGCACAGCGAGCATCATGAGTGAGCAGTTATCATCGAAATAGTAATAATCGATTTTGTGGGTCGAGAGTTCGAACACGGAAAGTAGAATCATCTGCACTTCGTCGGCTGTGAGGGATAATTCGTACTCCCATAAATCGCGGCTTTCAGAGTTATTGTATTCTTGAACTTTGACATAATAAGGCATGAAACTGACGTAACCTGGAAACCTTCCCGTGAGGCCCAGAAAAGGAAACAGCAGCGGGTTTGTATTGCCAGTGTGTGCCGAATGGTTGAGACCAAAATCCAAAAGTTCGTTGGGCGGCTGACCCTCTTCGCTGTTTTTCTTAAATTTAAGCAGCGTGTGGCCAAACAACGAAGCAGGATTTCCAGGAAAGTAAGAGGAAAAAATCAAAGAAACTTTGTCAGAGTGCACACTGGTTGTGAAAGTTGCCAAGCGCTTGCAGATCTCTGAGGAATCTTCGGGCGCCGGGTCGGCGAACTTTTTTTTGAGCCTTTCTTCAAGCCATTTACGCCGCGCTGGATACTTACACAAAGCCTGTTGGCGTTTTGCGGGAGTGCCCTCGGTAAACGCTTGCACAGTGGCCTTTAATTCTAGCTCCGCATCAATTTTGCCCTTTTTCGAGAGAAAAAATCGTGCGTCATCGATCAGGCTGCGAGTTCCGTTAAACCAGGTCGGAGCGTAGTAAAGGATTTTTTTCCATTGCGCTTCATTGGCAAGCTGCGAAAGATGACTGGCTTCTTGCGCCCACGCGCAGGGCGTTGGCGCAAAAAATGCCACACAAGCAAGGAGTGATGTTTTTTTCAGGCGCAACATCCGTTTGCAAACCCTCAAGCAAAAAAACTCCAAGTGTTGTCTCTTGGAGTTTGTTGCGCGGTCAAGCTGTGAGAGTCGCGAAATTTACGCTGGTAATCGTTTCGACTTGCGTGGAAAAACCCGCACCGGTGATTTCGGTTTGTTTGGCGCGAGAGTTGGCACCTCAGGCCGAGGTGGTGCAATGGGTCGCAATTTTAACTCCAAGACCCATCCCCGATTTTTCTCCATGAATATGAAAGAGTGTTGTCCGGATGCAGTGATTCGGAACGTGCCAGCATTAAATGATGTTGAATCAGAGCTACCGCCACGCGAGCCGGTGCTGCCATTTGCGCTCACACGCACCAAGGGCGCCTGAAAGAAACCACTTTTTTCGCTTTCAAGAGTCACGTTCAAAGATTTACCTTTCAGCACGACTGTGTTGTTGGCCGACAGGTTGACCTTGAATTCAGGGGTTGTGACTTCACTATTGCGGTCGGGTGAACGCAGACGCGCACTTGCGAAAAAGTTGTACGCCTCGGCTGTAGCCGAAGAGCCTTTATCTGTGCTGTTCATTGAGTCGTTTGTTTGCGCTGTTGCGCTCCAGGGCAAAACAAAAAAAATGCCCGAGAATATCGCCAGCGCATGCTTGATTGCAGTAAAGAACTTCAGCATAAACATGTGGCTCTCTTTTCTGCCCCAGAAGGGGTTGCTTAATATTGCCTCAAAATAGCCCAGGAGTTCCGGAATGGCAAATTACATCTTCAACATGGTGAACTTGCGCAAGGTCATTAATGGCAAGGAAATTATTAAAGGGATGTACCTGTCCTTCTTGCCTGGGGCCAAAATCGGCGTGATCGGGAATAATGGGGCTGGTAAGTCAACTTTGCTTCGAATTATGGCAGGAGTTGATACCAACTTCTCCGGAGAAGCCTTTCCAGCCAAAGGCATCAAGGTGGGGTACCTGGCCCAAGAGCCCGAGCTGAACCCCGAGAAAAACGTTCAGCAGAATATCGAAGAGGCATTTGCCGAAACCAAAGCGCTCCTGCAAAAATTCGAAGACCTAAATATGAAGATGTGCGAGCCGCTGGATGACGCCGAAATGCAAAAGGTGATCAACGAAGCAGCACGGGTTCAAGATCAACTCGATGCAACAAACGCCTGGGAACTCGATCGCACTATCGAAATCGCAATGGACGCACTCCGTTGCCCGCCCGCGGATGCAGACGTCAAATCACTTTCTGGTGGAGAACGCCGGCGGGTTGCGCTGTGTCGCTTGCTGTTGTCGAAGCCCGACATGCTCCTTCTCGACGAGCCCACCAACCACCTCGACGCCGAGTCGGTGCAATGGCTTGAGCGGCATCTGAAGGAGTTTCCAGGAACGGTTGTGTGTGTCACCCACGATCGCTACTTCCTCGACAACGTCACGGAATGGGTGCTGGAGCTCGACCGCGGTGAGGGTATCCCTTGGCACACAAATTACAGCGCGTGGCTTGAGCAAAAAATCAAACGTCTTGGTGAAGAAGAAAAACAAGAATCGGTGCGACAAAAGACCCTCAAGCGCGAGCTCGAGTGGGTCCAAATGAGTCCGAAGGCTCGGCAGGCAAAAGCCAAATGGCGCGTGTCGGCGTATCAACAAATGGTCAATGAATCGAACGAACAATACGAAACCATCAAAGAACTTCCTTTTCCGCCGGCACCGCGCTTGGGCGATGTGGTTGTTGAAGCCGAGAACCTCAGCAAAGGTTTTGCCGACCGCTTGTTGTTCGACAACCTCAATTTCAAACTCCCACCGGGTGGAATTGTTGGTGTGATTGGCGCGAATGGCGCGGGTAAATCAACTCTCTTCAAGATGATTGTTGGCCTGGAAAAGCCAGACAGTGGTCAGTTGCGTCTCGGAGATACCGTCAAGGTTTCTTATGTTGACCAAAACCGCGAAACGCTCGCGGGCAACAAATCTGTTTTTGACGAGCTTTCTGGTGGCCGCGACATGATCCAAGTGGGCAACCGTGAACTCGCGTCGCGATCCTACATTGCAAGCTTTGGCTTTCGTGGTTCCGACCAACAAAAACTGGTTGGCAATCTTTCGGGCGGTGAGCGCAACCGTCTGAATTTGGCAAAGTTGATTATGAATGGCGGCAACTTGTTGCTTTTAGACGAACCCACGAATGACCTCGACGTCGACACTCTTCGAGCACTTGAAGATGGCCTGGTGAATTTCCCAGGTTGCGCAGTGGTCATTTCCCACGATCGCTGGTTCTTGGACCGCATTGCCACCCATATCATGGCGTTCGAAGGCGACAGTCGGGTCGTGTGGTTTGAAGGCAACTATCAAGATTACATCGAAGATAAGCGCCGCCGGCTTGGCGACGATGCCGTGAATCCCAAGCGCATCAAATACAAGCCCTTGACTCGTTGATGTTGGTAAAACACTTGTATTTACTGAATTAAGTGCGTTCGGTAGGCTTGCCTGCTCGGCGCATTTCAAGTAACTGACACAAAATCGATGCCTTGAACACACAATCAGCCAAGGGGTTTTCGGAACATGCTTCAGTACACGCTTGCGCGCGATTCACTGTTGGTTGGTTTTGGAAGCGCACGCGCCACTGATGTCAGTCCACTCGCTACGCACCCGCAGAGCAAACCAGGAGCGCGGCCATCGCTGTTTTTTGCTCCCACGCGCGACGCAAATGGCCTCCTCGTGCGCAAGAGTTTCACACATTTGTTGCTGGTGCGTCGTGTGCAAGTCGACGGCCTGTCGCGTGCCATCTTGTTGCCTCTGCCTGCGAATGAATGGGTGGCCGATACCCAATTGGAATCTCTGGTTCCCGCAGATCACCCGGTAACCGTCGCGACGTGTGTTGCGCGCTCGAGTCAGCTGCATCCACAAAGTGATATCGCCTCAGCTGAGTTCAGCTTTGAACACCCTGAATTCAAGGCACCCATCTCGCTGCA
>Ga0214923_10001784_pt1 | contig 29953 bp, 52 predicted proteins | sample LL1510_MetaG_FD_177993 | JGI IMG/M metagenome (GOLD analysis project Ga0214923, IMG submission 177993) | Freshwater microbial communities from Lake Lanier, Atlanta, Georgia, United States - LL-1510 | ecosystem: Environmental > Aquatic > Freshwater > Lake | place: USA: Georgia | collected...
TGCTGTTGCCGTTCTCCGCGCTTTAGCAGTGCGCATTGTTGGTGCTGATGCCATCCGTCAAGATGTGCTCGACATTGCCGAAGAACTTGTTTTCTCGATAAATGCCAACCATCGGGAATCCAAGTAAGCACATAGAAAATCGGAAATATTCCGATGATACCTTTAAAAACAAACAAATCTGGCAGTCGCTTTCAACTAAACTTTTTGAACAAAATATTCCTGATAAATAAATTTTTTATCAATCAAACTTATTTTTGCGCAAATTTTCCCAACCGGGAACTTGACAGAACCCCTTTGGGCGAGTAGTGTGACCGTCTTCGGTCTTTATCAATGCCTACCACACTTGCTGAACTTTGGGACGCCTTCCTGGAAGAGCGTTCTATTTCTTTGTGTCCCACCAGTCTCACTTCAGACTACAAACAAGTAACTAAGTGGTTAAAACGTTGTCCTATTCAAGACTTAAGTGAAGCACGTAAGATCATGATTTGGGTGTTGGGAGAAAAACCAGTACTTTCTTCTAGGCGTGTGGCAATGTACACAAAAACAATGTACAAATGGGCGGCACAAGAAGATGTTGGCTACTTAAATAAAAACCCCTTGGCAAGTTTTAAAATGCCAAAGGCACCACAAAAAGATGGAGATATTATTGTTATTGCACAAAATGAAGTTAATATAGTTCTTGCTGCTTTAGCAGCTAAACAAACATATAAAAGTGTGAATTGGAGTTGGTATACAGAATTTATGCTTCAGACTGCCATGCGAACAGGCGAAGTAAGGGCGTTGCGCTGGAACGACATCAAAGACAATAAAATTTTAGTACATCAAAACTGGACTCTTACACATGGACTAAAAGATAGTACAAAAACTAATAAAAAAAGATGGGTGCCATTAAATAATAAATGTCAGAAAATTCTGACACAACTTCCGCAGGACCAAGAATACATATTTCCTTGGGACAGACTAGCTTTTCAAAGTTATTTTCGTAAAAAATTAAAGCCTTTATATGAAGCCGAATTAATTTCTTATCTATATCGTCCATATGATTGTAGACACACTGCAATTAGCCGATGGATTGAAGCTGGAATTCCCGTACCTCAAGTTGCCAACTGGGCTGGTAACACCAGTGAGATTATTTTTAAACACTATTGCAATAGCACAAAAGAATACGAGATGCCAGAGTTGTAAAAACTAACCTATAATAAGAAAAAAGAGTTTTATGACTGACGTTACTTCTGCTACACCTGAATGGAATATTGCTCAATTAGAGCGACACTTAAGTGATGGTGCTGTATATACTGCACATTGGACAGTGAATTTACAAGACCAAGGTGAAAGTGCTGGCTGCTACGGCAGTATTGGATTTAGCGATCCAGACCCTGCTAATTTTACACCTTATGAGCAACTAACCCAAGAACAAGTTATTGGTTGGGTAAAGGACAAATTAGGAGAAGAGCAGGTTGTTTCTATTGAAGCAGCACTAGCTACTCAAATTGAGCAAAAACTACATCCAACAAATGCACAAGGGCTTCCCTGGGCCAGTTAATTCTGCTATATTTTAAACAGTTATCTACACATCATGGCTTGCAAAAAATCTGAGTTGGTTAGTGCCATTAATTCTTTTGGTTCAGCTCGTGCTACCGGTGATCACAACCTAATTAATTTTGCTGTTAATCTCATTGGTCAACTAATAGAAACTCTTGAGTTTGCTCCAGAAGCAGATCCTATTGAGACAAGTGAAGTTGAGATTGTTGATTGATTAAATTATGGCAGACAAACTTATCGATGCAGCTAAGTTCTATAAAGGACTTAAAGAACAAACAGATGCGTTTAATTGGCTGGAAACTACCATTCCAGCTGATAAACTAAAAGAATTTTTTGTTAAATATCGTACTAATACTTCTGCTCAAGACACTTATACCAATGATTGGAATGGTGTTGTAAAAGCAGCTAAAGCATCTGGTGCCAAATATCCAGAATTAGTAGCAGCACAATGGGCAGTGGAATCAGGATGGGGAAAACATGTCTCGGGTAAGAACAACTACTTTGGACTTAAGGGATCAGGAACTAATCAATCTACGCAGGAATATATTAACGGCAACTGGATCACAATTACTGATGGGTTCCTGGATTTTCCTAACTTACATACTTGTGTTTCCTATCTCGTTGACCGGTGGTACAAAGACTACGAAGGATACAAAGGTGTTAACAACGCACCAAATCGTAATGCAGCAGCAGAACAACTTAAAGAACAAGGCTACGCAACAGATCCCGAATACCCAACGAAACTGATTCAGATAATGGATCAAAAGCTTGAAGCACCGGGTGGTGATGTACCAAAAATAAATTCACTACCTGTTCTTTACATGAGTCAAAGGGATAATTACAGAGACGCAGGTAGAACATGTTTTAGTTCTAGTTGTGCCATGATGTTGAAATACCTGAAACCCAAAGCAATAACAGGTGATGATGACTACATTAAAACTGTGTTTACTTATGGTGATAGTACTGATAGCACAGCTCAAATTAAAGCTTTGTTCAAGTATGGCGTAGAAGCACGCTTTAGTGTTAAAGGTACAGTTGAGTTAATTAAGCAGCAAATTAACAATAACAAACCTGTTCCTGTTGGTTTTCTCCACCATGGTCCTGTAAATGCACCACGGGGAGGTGGGCATTGGCTTTGTATTATTGGTTACGACGATACTGGTTATATTGTCAACGATCCCTGGGGCGAAATAGATTTATTATCTGGTGAATACATAAGTACTAATGGCGCTAAACGCAAATATAGCTACAAAAATTTTAACCCTAGATGGCTAGTCGAAGGGCCAGGTTCCGGTTGGTGTATTCTCGCCTGAACTCAACGTTGCTTAGCTTTACCTACAACTAAAGCTAAGATTTCAATTACCTTATAGAACTGACGAACAAAGCCGTCATCTTTTGGTGTTGGAGTCAAAGCTGTGATAACACTAGCTGCTGCATGAATAGCAAGAGCTGCTTCAAGGTACTTGGAAAAATTCATGAGATTTACCTAATTACTTTTATTTTACAGTATTGATTTATAAAAGAAAAAAGATTTATGTTCTTCTGATATTTTCCACCTTATATCTTCATGTTTTGTAAACCATTTCTTCCACACACGAAACTGTTTATCAGAAACAACTGACTCACAACGTAAAGCGATTGACTCCCCCTTTGGCAATTCATCTACCCACTGACGCACTTGACGTATTGCAATTGCTTGTGTTTTAGGACCAAAAGTTCCGTTTAAACTTTTATCTAGTTTAGCTACTGATTTTTTCTTTCTGCGATTCATCCAATCATTTATCTGCCGTTTGGAACGACCAATAGCTAAGCTTGCGAGCCATACGCAACCTTTTTCTGTACGTATCCAAGGGAGCAAACGCATCTTAAGTAAAAGACCATCTGATAGTACAACTGTTTTTGTTTTCTTTTTTCTTGAAATCATAGTCTGTTTGTTAAAGAAGCAAAGAGTTCAGGAAAAACATCTGTACTTTGATGTTGATTTTCCCACGCATTTCTCCACTCAGTTAAAGAATGGTCATGGAAACCGGCAAAAGAAGATTCTTCCCCTGGCTCTATGATAACTTTAAAGTCATCTTCTTGAGAAGAAGGTACTGGCGTACCAATAAACCAAGTAGAATTTGATAATACAGTCACAGTAAAAGTTGTATTTATTGTACACTCAGTCTCGGTAAAACCATTTGGCCTATCCACATCAGAAGATACGGTTGTATTAGCTGTAATTAAAGAAGCAACATTAATTGTTCGAGTATAATCTATTGATGTTTCTTGGAGAAAGAATACAATTTCATCTGTATCCTCAACAGAAACAAACATCTCTGTAACAGGAAACTCAACAACAATACCCACCTCATAATCAAGTGGTTCATTTCGTGTTGTTGAAATACATATTAAATAACTTCCTACCTCTAGTGGATAATAACGTTCATCTCCTCGATCTAAACGTGATCTTATAAATGTATTGTATAGATCTGACTGAGCACTCATCATAGTGTCCAGATATGGAATATAAACTTCTCCGTTTATTTTTAAACCATCAATAACTGAATCAGCATCAAAAATTGCTTCTCCTTGAATTGGATTTTTATTTAAATCATATGTTGATGTTTGAATGTACTGTGGTCGAGGATCACCTTTAGCAATAATAATCCAGGCAGGATTAGTAATTGTAATTGAAAACCAATTAGTATAAGCACCTTCACCAAAACCACCGTTAGAAAGTTGATTGGTGTCAGCATAACCAACAATTTTATTCTTGGGACCTAAAGAACCTTTTAGATAACGTAAAGAAGTAGAAGAAAAAGTGCCAAGATTTAATGGATTATTTAAACTACGATGATCTTGAGCTACAGCAGAAGTTCGTGCCATTATTTTATCAATGTTCCGTTTGTATATTCTAATTCTGAAAACTCAACCTTCATCGTAGTAAGGTGCGTCTTTCGCGCATAAAGGATTACGTATTACTTGCTTGTGGTACCGCTGAATTAATTCTTGTTCTCGCCCTTCTTTTTTTGCTTTGATAAGTGCCATTACATGCGTAGGTTCAAACGTACGTATAAACGGTGTTATGGAGGAAGGTGGTAAGCCGATATTCCAACTTGAGACCAGATGTAATGGGTTGGCGCACCAGGGGTTACCACAAGCCCTAGACACTGTCATTGCACCTATATCACCCCAAGCACACTGGTAGATCACCTTGTGTGGTGTGACATTTTCTATGGCACGTCCAGTGAATCGTGAGCGATAAGAAGGAAAGCCAATGCGTTTAGGACTTCTGCTACCTGGTAAGTCTATTTCCCAACACTCATTAAGATTACCCACCTCAATGTTTTTCCACAGTTGTTCGTACTTGTGGTTGTAGTACGGATGAAGGAAATTCGTATTGAAGCCACAGGTGTTGGACAGGATCTTTACGACACAGTGGTAACACCAGTGATTTTGTTTGTCCCTGATGTGGTGGTGGTGCGGACAAGGGTAACCTTTGTAATACCCATGCTCGTCAAGCTGCTCTTCGTTGAGGCTGTCGATACCTGGGACATAACGAAAGTTAGTCTTCAACACCTTCTTGAGAATGTTTGTCATTAGTTGTTTTGTATCCAAGGAGGATTAGGTTTTTTTGTTGTGCGTTTAGGTGCAGTGCTGAAAAGCTCCTGACGGTTGTCCTTGTCTTTGTTATAGGAATGATGGGTGATAGAACAAAGATCAGGGCTTTGGCCTGTACGTAGGTAATAGACGACCCTGTGCGCAAGGTATACGTCGGCGTCAAGGGACACCAGATAGTGGCCAGAGTGTTTGTGCTTGTGTGTGACGAACTTCTTTTTACGGGGGTAGTAGAGGCCACTGGGATGATCGTCAGTTAACTCAACTAACTCTTGGATTCTCCAAAGAGGAGGCATTGGTTTGTAGTTGCGTCCCATAGAAGAAGCGTAGGTACAAAAATAAGTATAGCGTTGCTTAGGGCTAGGTAAACTCCAAACTATAGGTATAGCTATGTTTTTATTAGTTCTATAGAGTTTCCGACAATTCGATGCAAAAATGTCGGTTTGTATACGCATTTAGGTGAGTCTCATGAGAATCGGTATAGTGAACGACATTTTGATGCAAAAATGTCGGAAACTCCATGAACCTAATGAAAATCGTGCTATACCTATAGTTTGGAGTTTTCAACAAGTTTCAAGCCAAAAAAAATCCCCCCTTACGGGAGGAATCAATACTTATGTACTACCTACTTCAAGCTGCACACCTCTTTTCGTTCACGTTCTTTCCTACTTTTCTTCTTCTTCTTCTCTTCCTTCACGATCTGCTGCCCCCCTGGTGCAACCTCATGACCTACCCCATTCATTACATCCTCAAAGATGCCGCCAAACTGAGACGCTATTGTGTCCCAACTAAACTGTGCATCTGTTACACGGTCGTAACAATCCTGTGCAGTCTTTTCTAGCAGCGCTGGCGACTCATACAGTTCACACAGAATCTCAGCCAGATGTTCCGTGCTAGGGCACGGCATTTCACGGCAGTAGTTCGTATCAACATCAATGTGATTACAATCAATCAACTTACCGTAACCCTCAAAGATCTCCTTGGTTGCCGTATGGTTCGGTACTACTTGAGCTATACGGCATGCGGCATGCTCAAAGTTAACAAGCTCCCAGCCCCCACCTTTACACGTATTAACACCAACGTCAGCACAGTTATAAATCGACCGCAGCATGTCCACGGATACGTTAGGAGGATTAGGATTATTAGCTGTCATAATGATCCTCCCATTTGGATCTAAGCCATTCTTGACCATTTCCCTACCAAATAACGACATCAAATCCCAACCCTGATCCTTTAACCCCATGTGCATATACAACTGTGTATTAGGTCTACCTACCGCAAACTTGGCAAACGCAGCGATTGTAATATCCTGCCTCTTCCTAAACTGATTGCGATTCCCATTCAAACAAATAAAGATGTCTTCCTTTAGTCCCAACGTTTTCCTTGCTTCCTTTTGATCCATAGGATAAAAATCCTTGGTATCCAACCCATGGGGAATAACAGCAATAGGCTTTGTCACACCCCCCTTCACAAATTCGTGTGCACCAAATTCTGTAAATGCAACCAATGCATCCCAATCATTGATATGTGGATCAATACCACCTACCCAATTCATTGAGTCCATAGTGAGGTACCCAACAAACTTAAACTTTCCAGCCTTATGTAAATCCTGAATCTGTTTATATTGTTCACTTACAATCCATGGATCATTCAAACTAAATACGATGTCAGGTTGTTCCTTTTCGACAATCTCACGAATGCGTTGCTCACCAAAAGGAGCCGTTTGATGCCTATTGGAAGCTGGGTACATGCGGTACAGAGCTTGCTCATCACATGGGTCACCCCACCAGTTAGAAGCCATGCAAACAATTTCAAAATCATCACGTAGACGCGGTAATATTCCACCACTTACCCTGGCAAAACCGGTCATTGCCACCAGATCGGCACACCAAAGGACCTTAGTTTTCTTTTTACTCATGTTCAAATGTGTTTAACTGTATGTAATATATCGTATTTATAGAGTAGTTTGACGCTCTACCTCTTGTTCTTTTACGTCTGTTGCACCCAACTTTTCTTTTATGTATTCCGCCGCCTCATGTGGGGTTACACCTTCTGAATTACAAGTATATAAGTCAACAGCAGCATAGCCTTGCTCCGGCCACGTATGAATAGAGGCATGAGATTCCGCAAGTAATGCCAATAGTGTGACGCCTTGCGGACTAAACTTCTCTCCGAAAATACGCAATAAAGTAGCGCCAGACATGCTTATGGCTGTTTCCATCACCTCCTGCAAATAGTCGTAGTCATCCAAAATCTCACGGGGGCAACCGTATAGATCAAGAATCATATGTTTACCGTGTCCCACTTTTGTTCTTCACCAATCTCTATTGTCTCATCATTTTCCTTAATTAGTATTTCTCCATAATATTCTAACCATTTAGCTTTATTCAAACCCACTTCAATAATAGAAGGATAGTTTGCATGTTTCTGAGAAGCTTCGGCGCGGCAAGCAACGTTACCAAACAACCAAGTATTACCCTGTTTAAATTTATAAACATTTAACCCCAACTGGTGCTTACATGCATCCAAAAAATTATTCTCAAACCTAGAACGAGACATTATATTGTTACCAGATCCAGTAGAGAACTCACAATAATTTGGATATAACTGCCAACCAGCATTAACATATACTGTGCTAGTTTCTCGCGGTGCAAGTTTTTTTTGTCCTATTTGACAAACAGCACCCACGTCAAAAACAACACAATGTTCCATCCAATCCAATAACGAGTTTGATTTCAAGATCTGTTCTTTATTATGCTTAGCAAAGAACGGTACTTTTGTTGTCGTTTCCATAAGGTATTCACGCATCTCTACTTCCGACATATCAAGCAACCAGTTAACCAACCCTGGAAGTAAAGAAGAAAAATCTCCGTACGGCTTACCCTTATCGTTCATATCAATAAGGATACGTTGCTCTGCCGAGGTACCTTTAAATGGTTTATCAAATGGTATCGTCAGGCGTCTACGAGCCAAACCAGAAGTAGGATCTGTTGTCTGAATAGGTTCGTTAGCTGTAATCATAACGAGACCAGAAAACTTAAACGGATTCTGAGACCCAGATTGAAACTTACGTTCTTTACGTATTAAATCACCACCAGTCAAGCCTTTTAACATGGCTACCGAACCGCCATACCGTTCAACATCATTAAACAATACCAACTTTTTCTTATATAAGTTTGCTGTCTCAAACCTATTCTTCTCAATGTGCTCCAGGCTAGACGTTATAGCATTGTCTTGTCCTACCAATGCATGTGCCAAGTTTGCATACGTCGATTTACCTGATTTACCTGGACCCACAACCTCAACAAACTTTTGTATTTCTGAGTGACTAAGTAGTACAGCACGAAGCCAAGCCCTTAACACTTGAACACGACCCCAGTCATTAGCTTGTGTACCTTTCAACCACTTAATGATCTGTTCACAATCTGCCCCTGGGTCATACTCATATGGCAACTGTTGTGTCATATGTAGTTTCCAATTAAAAGGCAACAGTTCTCTCGTTTGTACATCCAAAATGCCATTAGTAAATAACAAATAGTCTGAACCTTCATACCAATTGTCATCCAGAAGAGAAATACGTAGTTGTTCTACGACATCTGTAATCATGGACATACTGTAACCATTAGGCAACAGCTCACTTTTTACATGTTCAATTTTATCTTTTACCGAGCCTTTCATTTCGTTATCTGACAGGCTACACCACACGCCTTTAGAACGGTATTCATATAGATAGAAGCAGCCATGTTGTTCGCTGTACTTAAGGTGTTCACCATAAAGTGCCATTATGTTATCGGCAATTTCATTGGCAGCCCTATTCCTAGGTGATTTATCACTATCACCTTCTTTTGTGCGTCTAGTCCTTTTCTTTTTTTCTTCTTCCTTATTTGACATAGGAACAACTGTTATCAGTTGATCTTCTACTTGTTGTTGCTGTGTATGCTCAAGTGTGTTTTGCATTTCCGTAAGTTGTTTTGCTATGTGTTCTAAGGTTGAATCGTCTACGCTCATAACGCGGTGTTCTTGAGACGGTGACCATCCTTGTTCTTTTGCCATAAAAATAAGAGATCCGACACCACGTCCACCCTGCTTATTAAAGCCAAGCCAACGACTATGACACACACCCTCCTTATATTTAGGCGATTGTTTAGACCATTCATCCCACTCCTCAAGCAAAGACTCGTCTAAGGAATGTAATGTTTGACCTACCGTTAACCAGATGTCATAGTCATCGGCAGCCTCTGGTGGCATACCCCATGTAGCCTCTTTCGCTAATTGGATATCTCGTTCAAGACCCATCTCAGCTTCAATAACAAACCCTGGGCCTATGACGCGAGAAGTTTCGACGGATGGTTTACCTTGCCTTGCATTCTTAGTAATGATTCCAGATAAGATCCATTCAGGTAACTCAGGCAAGTTATTCACCCACTCGAATCCCAACCCATCTTTTGTGAAATAACCCTCAGTCTCTGGATGCATACCCATCAACACCCCTTGGTGTTTAGACCAAAGGATCTCAAGTTTTTCTTTGTTGGTTTCTGAGTGCCAGGTGTACTTATTTCGTATGAAGTGCTTTTGGTGATCACGACTTACTTTATATAGACGGCGTTCACGACCTACTTTTCCGCTACATATAGTCAGGGTTGGTGGCAGTGCTTGAGCGTATGGGAGCTCTGCTGTTTTTTCAATGAGATCGAATACGCTCGGTCCATCAACATCAACCCAGCACAACCCATAAGGATGATTGTAGAAAGGACCGCCCAACAATCCGATAGCTTTACAGTGCCCCGAAGCAAGTTCATCTTCAATCTCTGTGATGGTAAAGGGTTTCAGTTGCCACCCATGTATATACGGATCTTTATTTGGTCCCAACGGAGTAAGAGGCCAATCAATCGGTATTAAACTAATCTTAATCTCACCCGGCCTTACTGCCTTTTGACTTGTACTGGTCATGCTACTGCCTTTGTTTGAATGACTTCCACTTTAAACTGCTTCTGATCGAAATACTGTTCTTTTATTAATTCATACATATGTAGGTGCATGGGTGTCGGCAAGCAAAACACATCCCCTTCCACCGCACTATTCATGCGGTTAAGTAGAGATTGTGACCACTCGCCCACGCTAATTACGTGGGTGTTCATGGGTGTTTTTTTGGGTGTCTTACAATCTTACGGCTGGCATACCCAAAGAAAACCAGCGAAATTCTATAGATCAGTAACCCTTATATTCTTCATCAGAGTCCTCAACAATCCATGGTGCAGACAGACGTATCTCCCCACCTAACTTTAGGGACTCACCAGTCTGTTTTTTTGGATCAGGAGCGTACTCCCTATAGATAGGCTCAGCTTGTTGTTTACGCTCTTGCTCAGCCTCAATTTGATTCTCAAATTCAATCATATCTAGTCGTGCCTTAAGTTTTGCTTCAAACCAAACTTTCTTTAACCATTTGATAATGGCCTCTATATTTAACTTTACAAAACTTAACAACACAGGCGTTACTTCATATACCCACCCAATCTAAATCAAATCTGGATCATACACATTACAATTACCGAGCTGCGTGTAGTACTCATTTACTACAGCATACCAATCATCGTGAATTTTATTTAAGAAGTTACGAGAAATCTTAAAGACCTGAGTTCTTTCTGGTGTAGATACCAGTATTGCTGCCTGCTGTACCTTCATGCCTAACGTTTGCTGTACACCTAAGTCATATGCTGCTAATTGCTTTAACGTTTTCTTAAACTTGAGGTTGCCTCCCAGCAAGTCGCGCCACTCCTGAGATCCCTTCTCTACATTCTTTGGCCAGTTTCGCGAGTACGGCTTAACACTAGTCTTTAAGTCGGCCAACGTAAGTTTTCCGTTTGCTACACCAATAATATCTGGGCTACCGCACCAAGCACGCCCCTCCTCATCCTGGCCCCACACCCTGCCAATACCATCATTTGAAAGTGTGAACTGATGGTGTTCCAACATGGGAGTCTCCGCCCATAACACCTCTTCAAACTGATCAAGAACCTTTGGCATACCATCCCAGAACTGAGAATAATCTTCGGGTATATCTGGAGTTTTATTCCCTTTCAAGTATTGTTCCATCCCATAATGAATACTGGTACCCCTTTCAGCAGCAGCCTCCTTTACACCTGGGTTATTCTTAGACCACATCTCCAACTTTTGTTTGTTGGCCTCAGATGTAGTCTCACTTAAAATAGTAGTTACCGATGGTGCCGGTCCCGTTACAAAAGGAGTGTGATAATGTCTTTTACCATTGATAGTGACTCGTGCAGGCTTCTGGTTTAACTTCTCCAGCAGCTCAAAATCCCCTTGGTATCTACCCGTAAGCTTGTCTACTATGCTTAAAGCAACCATTACAAGAGCAGATGTATTAATAAAACTGTAACAGATTTTTTACATTGATGCTTACCTTACATGACAATTGATTTGACACGTTTTTATTTTGATCTTGATGAAGATCGCTCTACATCCGAATGTCTACTTGGCTTTGCATGTCAAGACGTAAGTAAAACAGATGCAGATACGTACGAACAGGAGCTACAATCTTTACAGATCCTTTACACACGCATAGAGCTCTAGCCATGGAATCAACTCAAACCACTTGGAATGACTACTTCAACCCAATCAAAACACGTCTTGGTGCTAGGCAACTAACCTTTGAAAAGATCTTTCAATACTTAGATACCTCCAAACAACCACTCATCGTAGAAACCGGTACCTACCGAGAAGAAAACAACTACACAGGCGATGGTTGCTCCACCCTTCTCTTTGACAACTACATCGACATCCGTGGTACTGGAAAGTTAATTTCAATTGACAACGACCCAGCGGCTTGCGCCTTGGCTCGTAAGAACACCAAACATGCCAAGGTAATAGAAGGTGATTCCGTTGAAACACTAGACACCCTCTTTGGTCCAATAGACCTTCTATACCTAGATTCCTACAATATTACCGACTGGAATAACGATTGGGCTCCAGCCTCCCACCATCTAAAGGAACTGTTTGCAGGCTACAACCTTCTTGGTCCAGGTACTTTAATCGTCGTAGATGATAACATCAAGGCAGCCGATAGTAGACGCCATGGAAAAGGACGCCTAGTACATGAATTAATGGAAGCACTTGGCGTAGATCCGTACTTTGATTCCTACCAAGTTGGCTGGATTTGGTGTTAGAACTATACTAGAAATACCATAAATTTCAACCATGGCACTCTCCAGTCAAGTTAAAGGTTCATTAGATGAATCAGTTTCTCATTTACGTGAGGCATTAGCTTTTGCTGCACGCACCGAACATCCCATAATTGTTAGCGCCATCTCTGAACTCATTTGTCGAATCGACACCCTGGATCAGATGAATGACATTATGCAAAAACTCAAAGATAAAGATGACGATACAGTTGCCTTCCGAATCGGAAAGATTTGAAAAGTTTTTTCTAGAACTAGAAGAAAAAATTCCAGACCCAGAAAAAGACTGGGATAAGTTCTTGCGTCCGTGTAAGTGGGATAAAATATTAAAGGAACAAAAACAAAAATGTGATGTCCCAAGAAAATAACAAATATACAAAACCAGAATTACGTAAGCGTATCAAAGATCGCATAATAACCGGTGACAAGGGTGGTAAACCCGGTCAATAATTTTTATGCTATTGTAAGAAAAGCACAAACCAACCAATGCAAAAACTTTGCCGAGAATGCGGGATTAGGAAACTACATGAAAATTTTTATACTAAAGGATATAATTTAGCTGGTAATATAAAAAGAGATAGCGTATGTAAGGATTGCAGATCTTTAGTTAATCGTCGATTTAGATTATTGTATGGAGAAGATGGCCAAAAACAATGCTCTAAATGTGCTCATTATTTAGATTGGAATTGTTTTAAAAGAAGAAAGCAAGACGGTAAATTATATCTTAATTCTTCATGTAAAGTTTGTAATAAAATAATCTGGGATAGATGGGTAGATAACAATAAAGAACATTATCAAAAAGTTAAAAAACAAGGGCAAAATTTATTACATCACAATCACAAAAAATATGAGCGTAGAGGAATAACAAAAAAACAATACGATATTGTGTTTGAAGCCCAGGAAGGTTTATGCGCAATTTGCCAAAAGCCTCCTAAAGATACGCAATCTTTGGCAATAGATCATAATCATAAAACCAATGAATTTAGAGGTTTATTGTGCAAAGAGTGTAATAGGGCTCTAGGTTTATTTGGTGATAATATAGATGTATTGACAAATGCAGTCACTTATCTTAAAGAGCGAGGAAGTTATGGCTGAAGACAAAAGCAAGTACACCAAACCAGATTTGCGTGAACGTATTAAAAACAAAGTGATGCGTGAAGGTCGTGGTGGTAAACCAGGAGAATGGTCGTAGCCGTAAGGCTAACTAATTATTTCGGCTAGAAAAGCTCAGATGGTTGCCAGTGAATACAAAGAGAAAGGTGGTGAGTACCAAGGTGGAAAGGGTGAAAAGCAAAAAGATTTAGAGAAGTGGGGTAAAGAAAAATGGCAAACCAAAGATGAATATGAAAAACGTAGTAAAGCTAAGGCTGCTGCTAAAAAATATAAGGAGAGTAAGTAATGGAATTAGCTGGTAAATACATACAAAATAATAATTCATATTTTGAACCGGACGTAATGCCTAACAAACAGTTAATGCAAAAGTATGCAACTCAATCAACAAATCCTGAGTTAAAACACGCGGCATTAAATTTTCAATATCCTTTTAAAATGTCCGAATTAAAAAACAGCCCATACTCAGATGAAATTAAATTTATAATTATGCAAGCAACTACAGGAACAGTAGGTTAAAACATGACTGATAAAGCAATTCAAAAAGGTTATACAAAACGTTACTTACCAGAAAAGGCATGGGCTTCCTTGTCACCAAAAGAACGTGAAGAAACAGATCAAAAGAAAAAAGCTGGTAGCAAACAAGGCAAACAGTTTGTTGCTAACACTGAAAAAGCAAAAAGAGCGGGACGTGCAGCAAGACGTTACAAAGACAATAAATAGTAGTATACTTACATAAGAGATGTCTCTTAATCATGGCTGTAGAAAAGAAGTTTGTCCCTGGTAAAGGCTTAGTACCAGTAGGAAAAGAAGAAGCAGGTAAGAAGAAAGCACCAGTACCACCTAAAAAAGGTGCCGTACCTCCCAAGAAAGGAGCACCAGTACCACCCAAGAAAGGTGCAGTACCACCTAAAAAGAAAAAATAAAGTAGTATCTTTGGTATAAACACCAAAGATTTCTGTGACAACACTTGTTGCAAATGTGCCACCAGTTAAGGTATGGGTACGTCGAGAATATTTACGTGATCTACATGATGGACATGGTGAATATACTCCAGGCTATTGGGTGACATGTAAGTCGTTGACAGGACGCGCCTTATATTTTGAAACATATCTTACTGAATATGGCGCACTATATGACAAGCTTCCTATCAGTGCTTTTTTATCGTGGAATCCAGATCACCCTAAGAAGCCACAACCACCAACACCTGATTTAGCGTTAACTGATTTGCAGTTTTGGAATGGGTTTGATCATGGTTTAACTGTGATAGAAAAGAATTTAATTTTTAATATGCGTTTTGAAGTCCTGACACGTACTGCTGGGGTAATGGGAGGTAGCTATATATTTACAATAGATAACTATCATCCTCACCGTAATGAACCTGACTTCTACTTCTCAGAATTCCCCGATGAGCACAAGTCACATAACATTGTGGAGTTGGACAATGGTCAAATTGGCGCTTATCCCAATAATCGTTGTCGAATGGTTGACCCATCTTTAAGTAATCATCACTTAAAAACACCAGACTTCAAAGTATCTACTAGATATTTTGAGGTTGAAAACAATTTAAAGTGGGGTAGGTTGGGTGAACAGGATGATTACTTCTGGAAAACACCCAATGAAACCGTATAATTTATTTGGTTGTTCATCAGGCAGATAGCCTAGAAGGAGCCTGAAAGGGTACAACAAGGAACGTTGTATTAAACGAAGAGTCCCCTAAGCTGCACCGTAAATTAACGAAACTTGCTTCAGCATAAGTCGCCTAAAGGTTTTAATTGCCTGGTCTGATTAGCTTATTAAAAGTGTTGTTTATTTTGTTGTAGTTGCCACAGGTTTGCACATTGGGTGAATTAATAAGGAGTGGTTATGTTTATGTCATATGGAGTTGGTTTAACAGGTAATGCATATAAAAGTGCACGACCTAAAGCCGTTGCGGGACTTGCAACTTGAGATTTTGTTTCACGCATTTGACCATATTTTTCAGGTGTAGTTTTGTTTGTTTTAAAATAACCTTTTGTTGGATCCCAGATGCTTTGTATTTCTTCAATTGCTTTTAGCGGTTGAAACTTACCAGACACAAGATCTGGATCTTCTTCTGGATTGACCATATCATAGGTATCAATAAATGTAATTGATTTACCAGGATTTACTTTTACATTATAAGAACCAAGTGTATTGGTAACGTTTGTACCAACACCGGGAAGGCCATAAGGACGAACCGCCCCACTCTGGATAATCCCTGGACCTTGAGCAGGAATTGGACCTAAAACAAAATCAGGCTGGTTTCTATTTTTAATTCCTTCGGCAACCGTTTCTTTTAAAAAGGAACTAAGAGGAGTGTTGCTGTTACGCGGATTGCCCGTCTTAATCTGCTGCTGCATACTTGTAATGATTTCCTCAGGCACCTTAAAAGGATTAGGAATCATCCCTTTAACGAATGGAGGAGGAGTTGCAGCAGCCCTGAGTTCTGATAACGTATCTGGATCAAGCTGTAGGTTTGTATTACCAACACCTGTTAAATAACGTGTAAAAAGATTGACACGGTCAGGTAGTTGGTTCATTGCTCCACCTGCTAATTTTTTAGCTTCTGTTTCTATAGTAGATTTAATTTGTTGTTTAACAGGACTTGCTAAGGATGCGGCACCCCCTGGCAACAAGCCACCAAAAATATTTTTGTCAACTTGACCATATCCCCTTCGGGCTTTATTTAAAAATTGCTGGAAGAACTCCATCACCCATTCCTTAATGTAGCTTTAATCATCCAAGCCGCTTTAAACGCTTGACCGCATAACTCAGCCATATAGTTCTGGATATCAATAGCACCAACCTTAGCAGCAATGGGCTCCAGTTTTTTGGTCTTCATGCCCAGCTCCTCTAGGTTTTTATAGTACACACCAAGCATCTCATTACCTTTATAGCTAACACAATGCTTAAACTCTGGAGCAGCATCAAGCAATCCTTTGGCACACATAGGCATCAAGTAATCCATGGACCTAATGAACTCACCTAACTTATCAAATTGCTCTTGATGTGCTTCGTATTGTTCTTTCAAGAAAGCATGGACACCAAAGAAGTTAGATCCTTCATAGTTCAAATGTATTAAATGAGATTGTGTCCGTAATTCATTTAGGTAAGAACATAAAGAAATACATTGTTGTATAAAGGCGCCTACGTCGCCTTCTTTAGATTTACTAGGTGTTTTAATTTTAGTTTGTGATTGAGGTGTTTCTTGAACAGGAGGGGTTGGAACCTGTGGTACAGCTTGAAAACTGGGGGTATACATAATTTTTATTCAGTACTTTTATTTTATCAGTAACGTGTTTTAAGTGGCGTTAATAGAATACATAATTTAGAATAGTAAAAAACAATAACCATGAATTTTTCGGAAGCTTTCTTTGTTACGTACGACACCTTAGAAGCACCTGCTTCTGGTGTGTCAACTTTGGTTCAACTAGGAGACAAAATCAATACAAGAAGTTATATTTTATTTACTACTGTTACAAATATTAATACTAACGTTATTGTTGCATTAAACGGCTCAATCGATGGTACAAACTGGTCAAAAATAATTACTAACCAAACTATTACAGGCAATGGGACAACACATTACAACATTGTTGACCACCCAGTTAAGTACGTACAACCTATCTTTGTATCTGAATCAGGTGGTACAAATGCTAATGTATTGTTTAGTGTAGGTGCTAACTAAGTAATTACATATTTACTGTGATTCCAAACTTCTTGCATACTCTTCTTTCCATGTAGGTTTAAGGTGACCATAGTCCCGTGGTTCAGTAACAATAGTTTTTATTGCACCACAGATATCACATGTACCCATATGAAAAGTAGCAAGAAAATTAGGTGGACCTATATAGTTACCTTTCTTATACCAGTCACCATAAGCTTCGCCACAATTCTGGCAGACCCACACAGGATAATCTGATTCTTTGGTACGTCCCATCAGAATACAGTGACATCAAGTTTACTATTTAAACATTCAAATAATTTATTAGCATTATCATATTCTTTTTTAGTAGTATCTTTTAATTCTTTACATGCTTTATAAAAAGCTTGATATACTTCTTCTCCTGTTAGTTCACATATGGCTTCACAGATAATATCTGCAAAGTACTCTTTTGTTTTTTTTAAATACTCAGCATGTTCAATAGATTGCGCTGTACTTGCAGTAGTATCATGTAACTTTTCTCTAGAGTCTTTAGTCACCAAAGGTTCATTTAATTCAGCTACAATATTTTGTTTAAAAGGTTTAACGGGTTCTTTTAACTTTTTATAAGACCAGTTAAACCAAGCTTTAGTTTCTTCAGGGGTGTACGGGTTGTTCATTGTTTTAAACGGGTTGGAGAAGGTTGTTATTGTAAAGTTGAATGGCTTCAAGCATTTCAAAGTACCGTTCACGCATGACAGGGCCAGCTTCACGGATACAAAAGTCTTGCCATAACCCAGTATACAGTCCTTCCATAGGATGTCCAGCAACAGCTCTACCAGAACACTGGTACATACGCTCCATAAAGTCCACGCGTTTTTGTTGTTCTACAACATCCCAGGCGTAAAGGTAATCAGTGTTCATGGAAGGATGTGCAATCGGATGTGACGCCAATAACTTCATCTAATTCAAAAAGTAGAGTGTGAAGTTCATCTTGTACATACTCCACGATTTCGTCAGGAGTTTTACCTGCAAAAGGTTTATAAATGAGTTCAATATCTACCGATAGGGACACGGTGAGCTTTGGCTTTGGATCGGGTTCCATCAATCAAAGTAAACGTTAGTCTAGGTTAGCAGAAAAATTAAATTTAAGGAACTGGGCTAAAGCCTAAACTTTGAGCACCAAAAGCAACCTGTGGGTGTGCATCCATAAGAGCTGCGTTACCCGCATACCTTCCTAAAGAAAGACCTTTCTGTCCTTCTACAAATCCTTTACGTGGGTTACCTGCTCCTGAATTAAAAGCTTCAGATGCCAATGCTGAATACTTACCTGCAATTTCCATTAGCTATTTAGTAAACGTTCTAATGACTGACTTTGATTCTGCTGGTAGTAACCAAGACGTTCTTGAATAATATGGTAATAGTTAATTGCTGCGTCTACCATCTCAGCTGCATCCATAGAAGCAGCTAAGTTCTCATTGGCTAACATTGCTGCTGTCAAGATAACAACAGCATGTTCAATCTTTGAACCGATGGTAGCAGAAAGAGGAGTCCCCTCTGAGGTGAACCCAGATATAAGATTAACTAATGTAGGATCTACGTCCATGGGACTCCTTATCTTTCTTTAATTGTAGTTCAATTTACTTTGTTACTACATGGTTTTTCTTTTTGCAACCAATACCAATAGGCATTACTAGCATTCTGATGAAACCGTTTACCAAAAAGAAGTTTTAATCTTTTTGCTTCCAAGTCATCATGCTCATCCCCATGGTACGGTATAACCTCATTACCGTCTTTTAACATTTCAGTTTGTAAGTCATTCATCTCCAGTTGGAGATCAAAGTCCTTAAGAGCATGGTCATGACAACTCATTTTAATGCGAGCGTCATCTACATCAGTCGGCGCTGGTATCTTCAGGTAAAAGCTCTCTTGGATACTCGGATGCAACCAAGTCCATTCTTGGTTCATTAAAGATTCGTTTGGATCTGACACTATAGTCTTGGACAACTTTGACACCGGTCGGGAGTTGTTGTCCATTTTGATAGGCGCAGCGTATGACATCGAGATTAGGGAGGACTTTAGTGGTTGTTTTAGGTTCTGTTCTATCGGATAGAACTTCTCCTGAGAATGAACGTAGCACAACTCTTTTGGTTGTGGTTGTTTCTTCTTCCATACAATAGGTTGATTTTTCGTCAATGTCCCAAAGCTCCGGGTCCGAATTAATTTCAACAGTAAGTTCCTTTTTCTTAATAAGAGTAAATTGATAGTTGCGGCCAGTAATCTTGTTGGTATCCAATGGTAGGACCCGACGTAAATAACTTAATAAACCCTTAAGGGCTTTAAGTTGTGATGTGTGGTGAAGCTTAGCTGTTGCAACTAAATCACTTTCTTTTTTAATACGTTCCAACGCATCTTCATGCGCGGCCATTGCATAATAGATACGATCAACTTTCTCTGAGCGTAAGGCAATACAAGATTCCAGTTCAGCTTTTGCCAAGTCTTGGGACTCAGGAGTGAGTAAAGGAAGAGACTTCTCAAGGGCAGCATAGTGTTCATAGAGTTTAATAACAGAAAGTTCTTTGAGTTTGGTGCTAGTAATTTGAGCCATGGTTCAGATGAATTGGGATTTAATTTTGGTGAGTACTAAGGCCAGCATTGCTGCGCATGCTGTCCAAAGTAAATCTTTGGCAAAGGGAAGAACGTAAGCAAGAATAGTTTCAAACATTAGATTGAATAAGTAGGTTTGGTGGTGCTTTTTACGTCATCACCAGGACGGTTCCTCACACGAACAACAGAAGTCTACTCACCCCTCTGTGTCTCCTGTAATACCAGGAGGTAGTTTTTGCAATGCAATAAAGACTTCAATTAGATCATCTATCTTTTGATTAACTTTTTTTATTTGATCAAGAAGGTCATCATCACCAAATAAACTACGACTTAACTTAATGTCTTCGATAGCTTCAGGATTGTTTTTCTTTTGGTAACGACGACATTCATCATTCGTTTCATAAACAATCCCATTAAATAGTTCCAAGAAGACAGGAGAATCTACTGGAACACACGTAGCATTTTCTCCATATATTTCTTCTATTGTTTCTGTAAAATATTTATGTGTTGTAATATACGCTTCAATTAAAGTGGCAGCATTGCTTGAAAAAAAATCTTCGTATTGTTCTAATGGAAGTCCGTATGCATCAATAGTCATGGTGAGTACCTTCAAAATTGAGGAGATTGTGGATAAGGGTTTCTTTACCCTCTTGGCTTAGGTTACTCCAATAGTTGAGTTCTGGATCAGTTTCGTCCCAGTTAATTTCCATTAGACAGGGACCATCGTCATCTTCTGTAATATTAATAGATAGTTTGGTAAGCCATGCATTTGGATTAGTCATGTTTAAAAGCCATCCGTAGTTGAGGTAGTGAGGTACCAGGGAATGGTACGTAACCTGCATTAAGCATACTAAAGAATAAATCCCAAGCATGATGCTGAGTAAATGATTCTTTAGGTTTGTAGGTACGCCAATGGCTAAGGGGCGCTTGTACCCCAGACTTAGTGTGTAGTAAAAGGAAACGACCATTACTAGTGTGATTCATAGGAGGCTGGTACCACCAAGCAACACAAGTGTGTGGGACACCAGCAGGACATGCGTCACGTGCCTTAGTGCGTTCAGATAGTAAACTTCTGTATTTAGCAATCCAAGTTAAGTGGATACAGTGTGGTTTGAATCCTTCGATCTCTTGTTGGAACAAAGATAGGTTGTTGAGCTGACGTTGAAAGGACCCACATGAGCAGTTAGGTTCGCCAAACATGGGCCGTTCTTCTTGCACTGCCTCCAACTCAGAGTCCAAATCAGGGAGCCGATCTGGAAGCCGCAACCCGTCCGGTGCAACCAAATGCCCAAGGTCTGTGTGCTCTGACTGAAGCAACGCTTTAAGTTTTGTTGGATCAGTAAGACGAATGAACTTATCTGCCCATTGGCTTTGTAGTTTTGCATTGCCATTTAAATGTCCAAGTGTGTGACTGTAGTTCCAGCCTTTGAATAGGATGTAAGAGTTATCATGCCAGATACTTGGCCCTCTGTAATTAGGTCCAAGGTATGAGAAAAAGTCTTTGAGTCTGTGTGTGTAGGAAATAAAAGCTGTTTTAATTGCTTCTTTTGGATACAAAAGTTCAGTGCCATCGCGATACACAACAAGACAAGAGTCACCTCGCAGATAAATACCAACCACGCCAGAGTCATTGAAGTCTGGAAACGCACGCGATATATTTGTGCGCGTGTAGATGGTTGCTTGTGCTGCATTAAGTTCAGTATGTGTTGCTTGAGAAGACAAATTAAATTCATCATGTGTTGCTGTAGTAGTCATGGTTCAAGAGGTTACAATGAGGATTAGTAATTGAGTAGTGGCTAATGTTGCAATTCATATTGTCACCAGAAGATATGTTCTGGCAAGAGAAGATGACTCGACAAATTAACGACTGCTCATCTATCGCTGAGTTACGAGAGATAGCAGTGTTACTTACCAAGATTGCAACAACAAGGCAAGTTGTAATCAAGGGACTAGTGAAGGATTCACTGGACCTGATGCAGGAAGCTTATCATTTAAAAGAAATGAACGGCGTTCCCAGTGACGAATTGTAGCTCTTGTACGTCCTAGCAAACCAGCTACAACCTCCTGGGACATACCTTGTTCCCTTAGTTTTTTCATTCTGTCAAGTTCTTCTTGTTGAACAAAGTACTTTGAGTTGGAATGATAACGACCTTGAGTTTGGAACATTATTGAATTGTTAGTTAATACAAAAGCACGTGACTCCCAATAGTAGATAGTCTTTCGATGGCAGTTGTACATTGTTGCAACAGTACGTTGACTGTTACCTGACTCTCTTAGTTCTTTCATGTGATTAAGTTGTTCTTGAGAAAATTGTTGGGTCATTGTAAATAGATTTGAAAAAGGGCCAGCATAAATGCTGACCCTAAGTTTGGTTTAATTAAAGGCTGTCATCCTCACCAGTGATTTCATTACGTGCAGGTAAAACTTTTGTAGGTAAAACTTTTACAGAGACAGGTAAAATCTCTACACCTTCCGCAATACCGTAAGCACCACCAAGTTTTTTGGCATCCTGACGAGCATGTTGGTTGATGTAGTCTTCAAATATTTCTTGCATCCTCCATGTGGATTCACGATCTTCATCAGGAATTGACATCTTACTTAAAGATTCGATTGCAGTTTCTTGTGAACTGTAATCAGGAATCTCAAAGCTTTCAATGGCACAGATCTCTACATTGTTTGCACCACGCATCTCGTTAGCCAAGAGGGGAATAAACACTGTAGTGGCATAGAACTTCTCATTGAATGCCAAAGGGATATCAGAGTCTAATGCTTTGCTAAGGCATTTAGACATTTCCTTTTCATAAAGTTTAACCTTATCACTGACATCGGTTCCATTTAAGCCCTTAAGAGTAAGGACCATTGGAATCTTATGCGCTCTTTTGTTGTCTTGAGTTAAGACATACACAAGGTATTTTGTACGTACGCTGTACTTACGTTTGTACATGTTACCTTTGCTGTTCTCCAGTTCAGCAGCAAGACGATCGTTATCGAACATCTGCTTTACCTCTGGATCTTCAAAGGTACCAATCGTCTGACGCATACCGCTAGTCTCTTCCACCATAAGCGGAGAGCGCAAAAGTATTTGCAGACGAGGCTCAATGAAGTTCAACCCTTCCTCAATGGAAGTATTTGGTGCTATACCAAAGGTTTGCTTATAGTCCCAGATAACAGAACCATTTGCAAACTGATCTTCAGTAGCAGTCCATCCACAGGTATCCAAGTCGGACTTGCGAACAAACCAACCACGTGTTTTAGATTTGTTTAATGGTTGAATGGTAACTAAATTCTGGTAGCCAGAAACAAAAGTTTTAGACTGAAACATCTGAAAGGAGTCAAGACTCCTCTTAGATACCAAAGAAGAGGAGTTATCACTCCCGTTTGAGGTGGTTTTTTTAGCGGTCATGAGAGCAATCATAGTAAGTTCAGGGGACAGGAATGCTACGTTTAACGTCCAGCTCGACGTCAATTTTAAACAGAATCAAAAAGAAGATTCGTGTGTTCGGTACTCTTCAACTAGTTCTTCCATGCTACTTAAGATGCAAGCGTCATAATGTCCACAACCTTTTAAGAAGGCTGTAAACTTACGCATAATGTCATTAATAGTTACTGCTTTAAATTCGTACAAGATGCGGTCTTCACCATCTTCATGTAAGAAAGTGAACTGGTTGTATGTAGGAGTCATTAGAATGGAGGTTCAGATTCGTTGAAGGTTGGAGCTGAGTACACACCAGGTAGATCAGGTAATCCAACACTGGTTGTGCCCCAAAGACTAGCAGTTTCCATTGGATCTGACAAGGTCGGACTTGGGTTAGTTACTTGTGTTTGTAGTTTGGGTGCCACTGGTTCAGTTGAACTAGAAGCTACCTTAGGTGCAAGAGTCATTTGTACTAGTTGAATTTTTATGTACGCACGTTTTTCTTTGGTGTCTTTATCAATCCACGAGTCGGTTACTAAACGACCACGGATTGTAAGTCCTGTTCCTTTACGTGTGAAGTTTGCAAGCAATTCAGCTTGATTCAATTTATCTTGTGCACTATTAATAGCAGAGAAGTTAAATAGATCAGACTGATTACGTCCTGTGTTAACAGCAAGTGTTTGATTGCAAATCATCAAACCTTCTGGTGTAGTCCTAAATGAACGCGGATCTTTTTCATCAATGTCTTTTACGCATCGTCCGGTGAGGATAACATCGTTAAAGATCGGAAATGATTCAGTAACTGCAGCAATGACTCCACCATGTAATGAGTGTGTGCGAGTGTCTAAATCATGTCGTAGCTTTGAGCCATGTATGTAGATCCGTGTTCCTTTGGGCAAGTCTTTAAACTTGTCGCAAGCTTTTCCATAAACATGAAGTTTGATGTGAGTTGGAGATTTGTTTCCTGCGGGTGGAAGAATAACTTCCGCACACAGATTGGATGAAGTAGCACTGGTGAATACTTCACGAGGAGTCTCGTTTAGTACAGCGCATGCGTCAACATAATTCATTTGATGTCAGGGGTTAGGTGGTAGAGCAGTTTAACGTCATACTCGGAGGACGGTTAATCAGTGTGTTGCTGACCAGTCAGATCCTACACGAGAATCTCCTTCTATAAGACAAGGAAACTCAAAGAATTCCTGTGCTTGAGGGAAGGCAAGCATAGCTTGTTCTCTAATCTGTTCTGTGTATTTAGGATTACAAACCAATTGAACTTCATCATGCACCATCAAAACCTGTTCCCATTCTTGACCATGGGGTAAAGACAGATTTGTTTCAATGTTTTTATGTATTGTTATTACAACTTGTTTCATCAGGATTGCACCTGCTGATTGTAACAACACATTCAAACCTTTAAAAGGTGAACGACAATACAAGACACGTTTGTCAAGACCAATTAAATGTTGACGAGTTAAGATGTAACTCTCAATCTTTGTCTTAAGTTCAGCTAATGCAGGCACACCTTTAAGGAATGAATTAATTGCAGTTTTTCCAAGGTTACGTAGAACTGTTTCATTTTTCTCATTCGGATTAATGATAGTTCCCATTTTTAAACTACCAGCTCCATATAAACAATTACCTGTAATAGTAATACAATCTCCTTGACGCATAACAAAAGATTTATTTTCTGTTCTAATACAAAAAACTTTTTTCTTTCCAACAAAAGTTTTTTGTAATTTTTGTCCAGTTACATGACTTTTGTTGGCAATGCTTACATGCATCTGTATTGTTCCACTACTGTTTTGTCTTGGTTTTGCGACATGAATTACTCCTGGAAACTCTAAATAAGAAGCAAGTAAAGCCGCCTCAAAATGTTCATTACGGATTTGTGTCCAATGCCATTTTTCTTTTTGATTAGGTCGGCAAGATTGAAAGCCATCTGCAACCATAAAACCCGATAGCCAAGCCTTACGTTGTTTTGAATTCATTTGCAAGATTTTTTCAGACCAATTGGTTCCATACTTTCGCCACTTCCAATCAATTTCAATTCCCTCTTTAGCCTCTTCAATCAGTGGAGCATTAACAATAATGTTTGATTCAGTATTAATTTCTGTAGTTGTTTCCACTTTAGAAACCATATAATTTTTACCGGTTTTCCAACCGCATTGTGCATTTTTATTATGCTTACGTTTTTTTACATACCAACGATGATCTGAAGTTGTTTGTACTTTAAAAGAATGGTTATGTTCCATTTGAAATACATCATCTTCGTGTTCTGGAATAATTTCTAAAATAGGTTTCCACTCTTTAATTTCTTTTTTTTCGTTATAAGTCAACACTAATTGTCCAACTTTAAGTTGGTCATATTGTTTCCAGCCTTCTGTTGTTAGTACAGTTGTAATATCAGAAGGCACACAAGCATATAAAAGGCGCTTGCTTATATCCCTAGTTTCTACACCAAATAACTTTTGGTTAATGGTATGTATATCTGCTTCAGGATTAATAACAAGTTTGGCATATTCACCTTGATCCCAATAGGCTAAGTAACCAGCAAGACAACGCAGCTCTAAAGCTTTGGCATCTATACCAATCATGTCCCATCCTTGAGGCGCATGAAATAACGCACGACATTCTTTACCATAAGGTGAATAACCAGCAGGGACTTGACCCATGTTGGGATGACGATGACTTGCACGACCAGTAATACAACCGTTAGTAATAACATCACCGTGCATACGACCAGTGTTGTTATTAACAAGCTTGAGCCAAGCGTTGTTACCATCTTCTATTTGTCCTAAACGTTTTTTAATTAACATGTATTCAGCTAAAGGTTTAGCTTCTGAGTATGGTAACTTTTCAATTACTTCATCATCAAGAATTGGATTACCTTTCTCTGTTGTCTTCTCTGGTTCCCACCCATACTTACTCTTAAGTCGCTCAACAATTTGTTTACGTGAACCAGGGTTGAATTCTTCTATTATTGTTTTTTCAAATGGCACGTCTTTCACATAACCACGGGCAGTATTATTTACCTTAGGTGTAAACCAAGTCTTGTGTTTAATAGGTGGAAAGATTTCTTTTAGTTGTTTTTCTAGTTCTACTTTCTTTTTTTTAAGATTATCTACTAGATCAAGACAGGCATCTACATCAAATGGAACACCGGCTCTAATCTGTTTGTTAATTGCAAATGCGAAGTCGTGCTCAAGTCTAAGCGCTGATTCAGGATACTTCTCCTTCACAATATGTTTATATAACTTTAGTGTTACTTGGACATCTTGTTTACAGTACATAAGCATCTCCTCTGAGTACTCAGAGAAGTCTTTGAAGTCAATCTTGTTATCAGCAAGACGCCAACCCCAAGCTTTAAGTGATGCATTACCTCTTATCTTTACTGGTACATTTGGATACTGTTCTATGTCAAGGTCATAGAGTTTTTCCTTGGGCCAGATGATACGTGTACATATGAGCGTATCAATGATGCGTGCTTTGGCGACAAATGAATGTAGCTTTTGGAGGACAGGAAGATCATAAAAAATTATGTTGTGTCCTATAAGAACATCAGCGGTTGCCAGATAAGCAATAGCATCATCAATGCGATCAGGCCCATAAGCAAAAGTTTCTGCTCGCGTGACATCATAGATGACAATGCAGAATGTTTTAGTAGCTTGATCATAAAGTCCGTTAGTTTCTATATCAAAGATAAGCCAACATTCATTTGCGGAACTGGGACTCATCACAAATCTTGAGGTCTTCACTGTTAAGTTTTGTGTCATTGTTTTTGATCCATGTCAAAATTTGTTGTGCACCAGCCCGATGTGGGTTGGAATACATTCTATTGATTGCGTTCTGTGAGTCTAGTGGTATCAGTTCAAATTTCATAGTCTCCATATTGGAATGGATGGCATGTGGTTTGTTGTCTTTCCAAGCTGCAATAATGTAGGACATGAACTAGTTAAAGGTGTGCACCAGCATAGTACACACCTTTGGTTAGAACGCAACCCTTATGCTACCTTCTTCTTGTTGTAACCAACAAAACCACCTTCCTTTTTCCGTTTAGAAAGCGCTTTACTTGCATTAGACCCTGCTCGTTGGGACCCATGTACCAATAGTGCAAATGGTTTATCTCCTAAGCAATGACTATCGTCATGGTCTATCTCTAGTCCACGTGTAGCTGCTTCTTCTTCTGTGTATACAACATAAGCTATACGTTTAAATACATCCGGATACTTAGGAAGCAAGTAGTCAAGTGTGCCACCTACAGATGCAGTTAACATAAAGTTACTAGGTATACTATCTTGCAAACTAAGCCACATACCTAGTGATTTAGTGTAAGCATAGTAGGTAGTATCAGGATCTTCTTGTGCAACTTTAATCCAAGCTTCCATATATTTCTCTGTCCAGAAGTCACCACTCTCATGTATACGTACAAGATTCATATCTGTTTGTGCAATCAAAGACATTTTGATTAATGTACTTAATTGATTGACTTGATTCTCTCCTGAATACAAAGCTTCTCTTAATAGATCCCAGTTATACCAACGTGCATCACGTACATTAGGTCTAGTCTCTGCCATGGCAGCAAAGCATCTGAACTCAGGTACAGTTGTGCCTGTAAGCTGTGGTAGATCAGTGATCTTACCAGTAGTCTTGTCAGCAAATGTCTTACATACACCAGCATGTGGGCACGTGTACCCTGCTGGAATATTAAAGATCAACCGATTAGAAAGTTTGCCGTTGCCTGTGCTGAATTTAAGAAGTTGCATGATGTTGTGTAGTAATGGAATGTAGTTGAGTTTAAGGACATCCTAGGTCCATCAAAACTAATCAAATTAAACGTCATTGAACTCTTCTGTTTCTTCCACAGAACATGGCGCAGTATTTGCACATTGTTCTAAACGTTTGTTTAATTTTTCAAGATCCAATGAATCCAAAAAGTAACAAAGTTGTTCTTCTCCTATACACCTAAAGGCATCAAGGATAAGATCTTTTTTCTCCCTTTCAGGTTCTGCATAGTATGAAAATAAAATTCTTTCGGCTTTTTCAAAACCTATTGGATCTCCAGTGAGTCTTAACAGAACATCACTAGGCATAGCATCAATGATCTGATTGATTACACCATCAAGAACTGTGGGCCAGGTTAAGGGTGGAATAAGTTCCATGATTTGATCTACAAGATTTAAATCAATGGATTCGGAGCTGGTGGTATCAGTCATGGGTAAAGCCCCCGCCAAGGCAGGGGCATAAGGTGTACAGATAAGTTACGCTGCTGTAGCGCTAGTAGTTACAATAGTAGAACTTAGACCATGTTCTTTTAGTTTATCTAACATATCGCACATGATATTAGCATGGCGATTGGTGTCTTCCATAAACTTAGTTGCACGTTCAGCTGAGATGGTATGCACAGAACCATTGGGTTCAATGTATTTCCAGCTGCCGTCAGGCTGCGGATCCCCTTGGAGCGCAAGACGTTCAGAGTTATGAACGTATCGTAGCTCTAGATTGTGGAAGTCTTGTAGGCCATCAGGTGCTGTCCAAGTAGCGCCAAGATTGTAACGTTTGTCTTGATCAGAGTAAGCATGGAATTCAGGAATGAGATGTTTGAAAGCAGCAAGGATTTGCATGTTGTTGTGTAGTAAGTTGACAAGCTGGGACTTACCCAACCAAAAGGTTGGAGCCCAGCTATTGTACTTTACAACCCTAAGTAAGCTTTAATTTGTTCTTGAAGAAAACGTGAAGCAGTTGGTAAATTTTCTTTAACTTTTTCAATACCTGCAGCTTGTGCTTGACCCATTAAAAAATTATTTTCAATAGGTTCATCGTGGTACATACTTACACGTCGTCTACTTTCAGGGTCAACAACAGATTGTGTTCCTTTAATTAATGCAATAGGTTGTGCAACCCAATCAACACGATTAAGTTTAGGATTAATTCTAGCGTTAAATCTTTCTGTATCATTTACAGGAATTGCTCCTTCATAGTTAAGAACATTTGGTTTTTGTTGTGAGATTATACGATAATCTGGATCAACATCTAATAAATTAAATGATGCGTCATATTCAAGAGGTGATTGTCTTGTTGTTAAATCAAATGCACGATATCCCCCTGGTGATTGATATAATTTAATTGTTGCGTCTGGTCTTTGTTTTAAATAGTTTTGAATACGTTCTTCTACATCTCCTAAATGTCTAATAGTTGCATTGCGATTTGCATGATAAGGACCAGCTACATCCCAATCCATCATTGGCGTATCTTTAAATCCTATAAACTCTTGAATTGTACCAGGTGATTCTATAGTAGGGCGAGTTTGATTTTGAGGTAATTTATGTTGACGTTTATAATGAACACCTGGTTCTAATACATAATTAGTTGTTGGATATTTTAATGTTCCAGATAGATTAGAACGAACTCCTATAGACCCAAGAATACGATCAAATTCTAAAGCTCCTATATCAACATGTTGTTGCAATGTACGTTGAGCAAACTGTTGAGATTTATGTAAAGCTTGTGTTAAGTCCCCATTATTTTGTCTTGTAACAATAGGTCCAGGTTCAATTACAAACTTTTGTTTTGCTTGAGAAAATAGTTGATTAAACAATTCTTCTTTTGTAATAGAAGAACGAACGGGATTAATTATTTGACTGATACTTTTTAAAGCGCCGTTCATAACGAATCCAAGATTTATTTTTTAATTGTTTGTATTTTTTATATAATAATTCATTTTGATTCATTGCTGCTTGCCAACATAACCTTTCAAGTTTGCTACAAAGGTTACAAGCTTGATCAAGTAATTCTTTAGTCATTGTACTTCAACCGCATCAA
>Ga0214923_10001785_pt1 | contig 29947 bp, 35 predicted proteins | sample LL1510_MetaG_FD_177993 | JGI IMG/M metagenome (GOLD analysis project Ga0214923, IMG submission 177993) | Freshwater microbial communities from Lake Lanier, Atlanta, Georgia, United States - LL-1510 | ecosystem: Environmental > Aquatic > Freshwater > Lake | place: USA: Georgia | collected...
CCCCCAGCAAAAGCAACATGAAAAATACCAGCGTCTACTCGGGGTTCAGGTTCAGTTCCAAAGTAGCGCTTCTCTTTTCGTTCCTTTTTAGCAGGAGGAGTAACAACAGTTTGTGGTGACGGGATAGCTTTTTGAGCCGGTTGAAGCTCTTCGACTGGAGCGGTTTCCTCGGCTCCCCCAATTTCCTCCTCGGCCATCAAGGGAAGACTTTGAACTGCTAAGAAAAGAGAAAGAGTCAAACCGATACTTTTGAGTTTAAATGGGTTCATGAGTGCTCCCTTGATGTTTTATTTATTTTAGCATATCGACTCCAAGAAAAAGATAACTCAGCGTATTAACTTGTGGGTCGAGTTATCATTTCAGGATGCTTTTAAGAGCGATTTTAATTTTGGGTATTGCCTTTTTTAGCTCGTGGCGTGCTTCTGCCGCAGTTGGGGAGTATAAAAAAGGATATCACATCGAAGTCGGCGCTTACCAAAATCATCTCACAAAATATTTTGATACTTCCACGGGGTATGAGAATTTGATGAGCTCATTTTCTGGATATCTCAGATTAAGAAGAACTCTTTTAATCGGAAAAAAGTGGGGTTTTGAGCCCTCGATTGGAACTCGAATACCATGGAAATCGGGAATTGATGGAACCACTCGAAAATTTAACACGCATCTTGATTTTACTTTGAGTTACCCAATCGTTTCTTGGGTTAGATTTCGCGCTGGTACAGGCGTTCAGTGGATCTTGTCTATTGGTGATGGTGGCCCCGTTGTTTTAAATAATGGCACTTCAACATCGACTTTCTACACTCCAGGTTACGCAAGCAATGGATTTATCGTGACTGCTCAAAGTGGATTGAGTTTTCTTTTGGGATCTCGGTTATCTCTTAATTTTGAGATTTATGGTCAAGGTTTACTCGATAATCTGCGTCGCGATTTTGATGTTTTGGGGACATTGGGGTGGAGATTATGAAAATAATTGTTCTTCTTTTGACTGTGTCTTTTTCAGCTTTTTCTTGGACCCACGTGGGTAATAACATTCATGGATGGAAGCAAAATCCAGTAACTATTTATGTGAACTCTCAAAACTGCTCGCTATCTGAGTCCGAAATTCATGAAATTGTAGATATAGCCATGACGACTTGGAACGGAGTGGGGGAGTCTAGTTTAGTGGTGAAAAGAGCTGAGAGTTCCGTCACAGTTGCTGATTTTTTGGCGGGTAATGTGACCGAGCTTCCTGTAATTCTCTGTGATCCCAACTTTTCAAATCAAGTGGGGGCGAGTGGGGCCAACGTGATTCCTGCTGCGACTTTTAAAACCGAAGCCGATAGTGAAGGAAATTTAAATTATTCAGGGATTCTTTTGAATTCCCAAACAGGAACAGGCGCCAATGTTGCTAATTTAAGTCGAGGGCAGGTCGAGTTAACTTTAGCCCATGAAATAGGACATGCTTTAGGGCTTGGACACAGCAGCCAACCTGAAGCTTTAATGTATTATAGTTTAGGTTCGAAAGAAAAAGCCATTCTCACTGAAGATGATCTTGATGGCATTAGCCATATTTATCCAAGAAACGAGTTCTCGGGTGGGGTTCTCGGGTGTTCAGCAGTTAGGCTAAATAGTTCTAAATCGAACGGAAGTTTGCCTTGGGCACTGCTGGTGATTTTTGTGGGACAATGGTTCGTCGTACGCTCTTATGGGCGTAGGATTAAACCTGAACAACCTCTTTAACTTCAGGAATGACTTCTTTGAGTCGAGTTTCGACTCCCATTTTCAGCGTTGCAATCGAGCTTGGGCACGAGCTACAAGCCCCTTGTAAGTGAAGATAGACGATTCCGTCTTCAAATCTTCCAAATACGATGTCCCCCCCATCCATAGCTACAGCAGGGCGGATTTCATTATCCAAAATTTCTCGAATTTTATTTTCAATATCCGCATTTTCCCCAGTGGAGGCTGCAGGGGTATTGGGCGACCAATCGGGACTGAAGAACTGGGCGCCACTTAAGACAAAATTTTCAACGGTCTTTGGAACTTCCTCCGCTATGACATCCCAGTCTCCATCGTTTGATTTTGTGATAGTGATGAAGTTGGTCCCTATCATGACGCCAGCGATGCCTTTGATTTGGAAAATCTTCTGAGCAAGAGGTGAAACAGAGGCTTTTGCACTTTCGGTGAAGTTTGCTGCTCCACGTTCTAAAAAGTGCCGATTGACCACAAACTTGAGAGTGTTGGGGTTGGGTGTGAATTCAAGAGTAACTGTAACGGGTTCATTGGACATAAAATCCTCCTAAAAAACGGCCTTACCATACTCTAAAAAGGCTTGGGATTTCCACTGGCAAATTAAGAACTTACTAAGGGCCAAAAATTCACTCGTTTAACGCAAAAGAACATGTTAAACGGCCCATCAGGATGTTGTTGAAACTACAAGCGGTTTTGTGCTTTCTGGCGCTAGGGCCTTTAGGTTTTTGTCGTGGTGCCGAAAAAATCGAAGCGACCTATCTGAAGCCCATTGAAGTCAAAGCTAAGAAAAGTTCAAAAAAATCGATCGGTATCAGTGAGAATAGCGCTGAGACTCTCGATTATGACGACCGAGAAATCCCCTCACTTACACAGGTTTTGCAGAAAAGCCCATCTCTTTATGTGCAGGAAAGCGGAACAATAGGGGCTCCCAGAATTGTTTTGCGTTCTCAGGATTCCAACCAGAACAGATATTTCCTAAATGGGGTCCCCCTAACAGACGCTCAGTATAACTCAGAGCAGATTGCACTCTTAAATATGCAGGCTGTGAAAGCCATCGATGTCTATTCCGACTGTATTCCAGTTGCATTGGGAACAGATGGTCTAGGTGGAGCTCTCGATTTTAAATTGGACTTAGCTCAAGAGAATCGAATCAGTGTTAAATCTGGAAATTATGGATTCGGTGAAATCTTTGGAAAAATGGTGTTGGGACGCGGCAAAGGAAATCTAAACTTGAGCCTTCTCCGGTCTGATGAAAACTACAGCTACTATGATGATGGAGGAACCCCACTTAACAATAATGCGGGAGAAATAAAAACCCGCGAGCATAATGGATACTTTCGAATTGGCCTTGTTCCTATTGTTTCTATCTTAAAAACTTCAAATCTAGATGTTGTCTATTTTGGCATAAATGGTTTCCGGAAGTTAGAAATTCCTGGGGCAGTCTCGGTTCCCCTTCAGGGTGATTTAACGCAAATTTTTCATTTATCCGCGTTTTCAGTTGAAAAACAAATAAATGAGCGATTGAAAAATAAGACTTTAGTTTTTGGAAAGATAGATTCTCAAAAATATAATTCAGAAACAAAAGACAAGTCATTGTCAGCCCCCGAATCAAATCAGAGCGTCGACAAAGCGCTAGGAGTTCGCAATCAACTGACTTTTTACCATTTGTTTCCCGTGCGTATTGAGCAGGTGTTCGCTGGAAATTACGAGCATTATGACTTGAGAAGTTTGCAAGATGGGACAAAGCGATTATCGAACTCGAGAGTTGAGTTGCCTGCTTCTCTTTCCGCACATGTTCCAATCTTTTTGGGGGAGCTAACTCCAGCTGTCATGGTCCACTCAACGATTTATCATGGAGCAGTAGAAAAAAAATACCTAATGGTTTCTCCTAGGTTGGGATTGGAAATGGCCGACCTTGGAAATATTAAAAGTCTTGAATTGCGATTTTTAGTCGGGCGTTTTTTTAGGGCACCTAGTATGCAAGAGCTCAATGGAAATCCGTTCGGATTGGTCTCTTCGACTGAGCTTGTGCCAGAGGAAGCAGATAAAGTTTCTTCAGGTTTGACCTATACGATATTTGACAGCCAAAGCTGGTTAACTTCTGTAAAAGTTTCCTACACGTACTCGCTTTCATTTTCCAAAGATTTAATCACTTATGTTCGCAACTCTCAAAGCTCTCAAGTTGCGACAAATGTGGGAAGAAGCATTGCCCAAAATCATGAGGGATCAGTAGAGTTGAAACTGTTTAAATTTGGTGAACTCAATACGAGTGCAGCTTTTTTTAGTGGTGAAAATTTAAGTGACTTACCCTACCATCGGGGCAAAGAATTACCGAATCGTCCCAAAATGAGGCTGCTTGAGAGAGCAGGTTACCAAAATGACCGATTGGGTTTGGCATATCAGCTGCAGTGGCTGGGTGAGAGATATTGGGATTTAGCAAATCTAAAAAAAATGAATCCCACAGTCGAACATGGATTGTTTCTAAATGTTCGTCCACCGAAATGGGGACAGTTTAATTTGGAGTTGTTAAATATTTTTGACACGTTTATGGCGAACTCAACGTTATCTGGGTTTCAAGTTGTAGACAATACAACAGGCTATGTAGGGTTTCCCGCACCAGGAAGGCGCATTTATTTAAGTTGGAGTTATGAGATTTAAGAAATGGAGTTTTATGATTAAAAAAGTATTCTGTGTCGCCGTATTGATTTTCGCTCTCAGTCACTGCGGAAAAATCAGCATGGCTCCGGTTCAAATGCCTCCTTTGAAAGCAGCTAAAATGAATCATCTTTGGGTTACTACCACTGATTACCAGTCGGGATTACTCGTAGGTATTGATTTAGTTCAAAAAAGTCTCGAGCCTTTGAGGATTCCAATCCACTCCGATGCAGTAGTCAGAGCGCCCAAAGGGAGCCCTTATTTTTACGTCATAAATCGACTCGGTGCAGACAATATTGAGTGGGGTGATCGAACGAATGGAAAAGTTCTCGGTCAGTTTAGTGTGGGTAGAGCAACGAACCCTCAAGATATCGCGATCATAAACCCAGCTCAGGCTTACGTGACTCGATTTCAAAGCAACAAGTTGTTGAAAGTGAATCCTAGAACAGGAGTCCGCATAAAAGAGATCGATATTTTTGAAGGCGCTGACAGCAAGGATATTAGTAGCACGGACCCTGATGGCCGGCCCGAGATGACTTGGATGAATCTCCAAGGATCTCACTTACTCATTCTTTTGCAGAGATTAAACTCCGAAAAAGGATTTGAGCCTTCCAACAAATCTCAGTTGGCTGTTCTGAATACAGCTTCAGATCGTATTGAACAGATCATTACTTTGAAAGGAACTAATCCAGTGACTGAGATGAAGCCTTTTTCCAAGGGCTTTGTCGTAGGTGAGGCGGGAATCCTAGGGCAGAAAGATGGCGGTATCGAGTTTTTCGATTCTAATTTAAATAGTCTGGGCTGGCTTACCGATGAGGAAAAACTCGGTGGTGACATAGTCGACTGTCTGATCCTAGATAAAAATCGGGGTCTTGCTATTGTTGCAAAAGACACTTTTGGTGTAAAACCCACGACCCAACTAGTGCTTTTCAGCTTGGTCGATGGAAGCGTTATGTCAGTTGTGAAAGACTCCGGAAAATACTCACTCCAGCAACTTCTTTTAGATGAAGAACGTAATATTGTTTTTGTGAGTGATCGCGATCCAAAAAAACCTGGAATTTTGGCGTTAGACAGTCGTTCTCTAGTGCCGTTGTTCGCGAGTTATTATCAAACCGGATTACCTCCCTACCACATGGTGTTGGCTGAATAATATGATGTGGTTGGCTCTAATTATCTCATCTCTGTTGCATCTGACGGTCCTAAGTCAGAGAGAATTTCTTTTCAGGCAAGTTCAAATTGAAAAGCACCAGACCCCAGTCTTTGTTGCTGTTGATGATTTTGAATTAAATATCCGAACTCGACAGCTTGGCAGCGATTCCCATGCGAAAAACGTTCGCAGTCACAATCAAGCCATTCAAGAGGGAAACTCGAAATTCGCCGAGATCACGGCGGAGCAGATTATTAAATATGGTAACAGGCTTCCGAAGTATCCGCGTGAAGCTATCGACAACGGTTGGCAAGGAACAGTTTTGTTGAAGCTAAATTTGGATTCAAAAGGTCACGTTTCTAAAACGGATATAATCGAGTCGTCGGGTTTTTATCTTCTTGATATGGCGGCAAAAGAAGCAAGCCTCTTTTGGAGTTTTGAAGGTTTGTCTTATTCCTCAACTCTCGTTGCACCTATACGATTCATTGTCGGCTCCTAATACTCAGAAATTGTTTTTTGCTGGCCTCGATGTTGCACTTCAATAGTCTTAAATGTTTTTAGGAGTAAATCTATGATTGCAGAATTTTCCATTTATCCCATGGGTAAGCTTCACTACACTGATGTGTTAGCTCGGATGATCGAGGAATTGAAAATCTCAGGGTTAGAATATCAATTAGGTCCCATGGGAACTTCGATACAGGGGAGTCGAGACCAAGTATTTGATGCCATTGAGCGTTGTCTAGAGCTCGCCAAAAACTTCAGTGAGCGAGTTGTCATGCATGTAGCAATCGATTTCAAAGAAACTTCTGATGAGCACTTAGTAACTCGGGTTGAGAAAGTAATGGGACAACTGGCGAACTAGAAAGAAATAGAGCGTTATTAAAAATTAGGTGGCACACTGCCTACGTTTCTAAACTGGATTTTTGGGCTGTTGTCTGTGGTGAGAATAAAATCCCAATTGATTCTCACAAAGCCATCTTCATCTAACATGGCTTTAGGGGGATTGGGGAAGGGGGCTGCAGTTTGAAAAGCTGTGACAGCTGCTTCATCGAGCTCTATGTATCCCGAACTAGCGAGCTTTGAAATTTTTGTAATATTGCCATTTTCATCAAGTAGGACCAAAACCCGTGTGACGATTTCATCCTCTTTTAAGACTTTGCCTTTACCCCATAATCTCGCCATTTGGTGCTCGATATTAGGTTTCCAATACTGTCTCAACAAATCTTTGATACGTTGATAGTAGCCAAAAAATTTATATTCTCGAGTGCTGAGCAGAGTGCGCTCTCCACGATCAACATTAAGTTTATCATCGGTTGCCGCTCTTGAGCCTCCGTCGCCACCGACGCTCAGATCTTTTAGCGATAGTGTTTTCCAGTTTCGTTTAACTCCGCTCTTAGATTTAGAGGTTTCAGGGACGGGAATATCTCCTTCATCCGCGAGTGCTTCATTTTTTGCGAAATCATCAGCAGTGGGGGGGATGGTTTCGATCTGCGTGGGAACCCCTTTGGCTCCTGTTCCCTGTTTATCCCTGAAATCATCTATTTGATCGGCACGGGTTTCTTTGTCTACTCTTTGATTGTTCTTTCCCAAATATTTTGCATTGGGATCAACGTCTCGATTTAGAGCATCCTCCGATTCAGCAATTGTTGATTCAGGAATATTTAATCTTGGCTTTGGTTTTTGAAAAGACTCGCTCGCAGAGGGCGGTGGTAATTGACGGTAATCTGTAATTTCAATGGGGTCATTTTGGTTGGGCAAAGAAGGTTCTTGAACAAGCCTAGGCACATAGAGAAATAGGAGTCCAGCATGGAGAGCGAGCGAAATGATAAATGTGAGCCCAGCCCCTTTTCTGGAAGCGATGTAAAAGTCATTGCTCTGTTCGTTGTTGTAGAACAAGTGTATCTCCAAAATTAGGGTAAACTCAATTCATGATAAAGTTTAAGAGTCTCTTCTGCATGAAATGACAATCCCACGTTGGTTAAACGCGGGTTTTCATAGTTCCAGATATTGCTTTTCATTTCTTCGAATTTCATTCTCGCTTCAGAAGTTCTTGGGCGTTTTTCAATCGCGTTTTCGAATGTGCCCCAGAGTTCGATTGCTAGCTCTTTTTCAAAATTGGTATCGGGAAGTATTTCCGGAAAAAGATATAGCGCAATATTTACGGCATAATTTTCTTCGTCTTCATTTTTGGGATTTTTAAGCACCGAAGCGATGCGGGATTTTAGTGCCTGCTTATTCTCTTGAAATTTGACATGTCCACCCGAACTGATTGACCGCATCAGCATCTGATAACTATCGGTAAGTTCAGTATCGTTGAAGATAGCCTTAGGTTTAAAACGATAAATGTAAAATAGAAAAGAAAGTGTCAATATCAAGAAAATGGAAATCGATCGGCCGGGGGAGGTTCTCATGGCGTCACCTCCGTTAATGATCGAGTTGTCTGAAACATTGGGGATACTGCACAGGAAGTTATATTTTTTGTGTGTATTCTAAGTTCCCTAGCGTAGGGTTTTGCTTTTGCTTCTTCCCAAATTTTGTTCAGAGATTTGGTGAGGAGAACAGTGTCCTCGGTGTTTGATCTGAAAAAATCATAATTATTAAGAAGTTCAGAAAAGTATTCGGGGCCATTCTTGCGATAAATTGTATTCCAAAAACTCAAAACAGATCGAGAGCCTTTGTTGTAGGCCATCATAGCAAAAAGCCATAAAATATCCGATCTGTAGGAGATACCTTTTTTCTCAAGCAACTGTGAAAGTTGAAAGTAGCGGTTATGCAAGTAGATTGCAGATGCTGTTACTGCAGTTGGAATCGAGTAATAAGAAGATAGGCTGACGAGATCCCCCCGTTTAGCAGCAATGGGTCTAATGTCCCGACCAAAAGTCAAAAAGATCAAGTTACTAACGTTTGGGCTATATCGTTCCAGCTGATGATTTATTTCAAAGAAGCTAAATCTTGAAAACTGTCCCAATCCGGACGATGCTTTGTCACTTTCAATTCCATCCAAGTGGTTCAAGCGGCTTTCTTGGAATAATAGGCACCATAGAAGAGACGGAGGAATATCCAAGTAGTCTGTTGCAGCAAGAATTGAACGCTGAATTTCGATTTCGTCCGCTTTTTTAAGAATATTTTGAGATTTAAGTTCGGTGAGTTCTGCTTGGAAGGGGCCATTTGCCGGGTAATTGATTGCGAACAAAGATCGCTCTTTTGAGCGATGCGAATTTGTAAACTGAGATGTCTGCTCTTGAGAGAGACCTAGCCAAATAAGAGCTGTGAGAGAGATAGAAGTAAGAATGACCACGACAGCTGGTAAAATTAAGGTTTTAAGCTGATAAATATCCGCTCTTGTTAGTTTTTTGTCAGATTTGCTCAAATGACATTTCTCCACTAAGTTTTTCGGAAAAAATGGAGAAAAAGCTGAGTAATTAAAAGAAGGTTTAATGCGGCAATAAAAGGCAGTGAAATTAGATTGTTAAAGCCTTAAAACGAATTTAAAACTTTTAAGAAGTTCTGCGTTGAAATGACACCGTGAACTCTGGGGTTTTCTAGAATTTTTCCAGAAGAATCGATGAATACTAAGGTAGGAAGACTAAGTACTCCAAATTTTTGAAGGATTTTTTCATTTGTTTCATTGGCCTCAGTGACATCGATTCTAAGAGGAATGAACTTGGTGTTTAGCATGGATGCGACTTCGGTATTGGTGAAGACTGTTTTTTCAATCACATGGCATGCTTCACACCACTCAGCAGCGAAATCCACAAAGACAGGTTTTCCGCTTTGGCGAGCTGCTGCAAGAGCTGAGGTTTCATCAGAAAGCCATTTGATATCGGAGCCCGCTACCGAAGTGTTTGATTCTTTTACGATACCTGTGGCTTTGTGATACCAAAGATTTCCATAATAAGCCGAAGCGACCAGCATAAGCGTAGCTAAAAATCTGTTCACATTTAACATCCAGTTGCCGGACCTCGGGAGCTTGGCCAAAACACCTGAGAAACCGCCGATCAAAAGAAACAGCACACCCAATCCCAGCGAAAATGATAGGAAATAAATAAACCCTCTCCATGCGTTTGAAGTGTCAAATACAAACGCCAAAATTCCAGCGATGACTGGACCGACACAGGGACTAACAATTAACCCAGAGAAAAGACCCATGAGGAAGATTCCAGGTAAACTTTCAGAGTCTCCGATTTGCGCAAGTTTAGTTTGCCATGAAGCGGGAAGAGCAATTTTAAACAAACCCCATTGACCGAGGGCTAAAACCAAAAAGAGAATTGTAAGAAATCCGAGTGTGAAACTACTTTGTAGAATTTTGCCAAATAGAGAACCCGTCATGCCCGCAATGAGTCCCATGATTGAGTACGTTGTGGCCATTCCTGCAACATAAATAGTACTTAGAAAAAAAGTATGCAGATTGAACGATGAAACTTTTTTGCGATGCAGCTGTTTTTGTGAAGCACGACCAAAAATATTGATAGTTATCGGTATCATTGGATAGACACAAGGTGTAAGACTTGTTAGGACTCCCGACCCAAAGCAGAGCAATATTGCAAGCCAGCTTTTTTCAACAGCAATATTTTTTATCTGATTTGAGTCAACGTTTCGAAGGAGGTTCCAGAAGTTCGCAAGACTTTCAAGAACATCCGAGGAAAGGACAGTTTCAAACATGCCTTCTATTTTAGATCTACAAGGGTAAAAAAGGCAAAATTCTTCCATATTTACTTTTATTTCTTTAACACTCGTTATCTTCTAACGATAAGAGGCTTATGAGTTTAATAATATGGATTAAGACCCCCTTTTCTCTTGTTCTCCGTTCTCAGGAGATAAGTTTCGTTTTTTCACGTCATGGACTGGGTGGAACTCTCAAAAGTCTGGGGGTCGAACTTGGAAAACGTGGTGTCGCGAGTGTTACTCGGAATGGTGCGCAAATTACACCTCTGGACGCCGTTTTTGGAAAAAATCTTGCTTTGACACTCTCTGAGCTGGGACCGACATTCATCAAACTAGGACAACTGTTAGCTCAGCGGCCTGATTGGGTTGGTGAAGTGGTATCACAGGAACTACGTATCCTTTTCGACCGAGTTCCTCCTATTCCATTTAAAAGAATTGAGAAAATCCTGAAATCTGAGTGGGGAAAAGAAAAATTTAAGAGATCTATTAAAGCTATCGACCGAAAGCCCTTAGCTTCTGCAAGCCTGAGTCAAACTCACAGAGCTACATTAGCAGATGGTCGAGACGTCATCCTTAAAGTTCAGAAAAGTGGTGTAGAGCGAAAAGTAACTTTGGATTTAAAGTTAATCGAAGCTTTGGTTGCGATCATTGATCCTCTGCACCCTAAACTTAATCTCAAACTTGCCTTTTCTGATTTCAAGCAGGCTACATTAAGAGAGTTAGATTATCGAGAAGAAGCCAAAAATATTGATAGATTTAAGCAAAATAATCGCGGATTTTTTTCAAACTCCTCCGTAGTTTTTCCATCGTATGAGAAAACACTTTTGACTGCTAAAGTCATTGTCTTAGAGCCCATGAGGGGCAAAAAAGCATCTGAATTGAAATCTAATTCTCGCCTCGCAAAACGGGCAGCTTTTTTAAGTGCTTCTGCAGTTTTAGAACAGATTTTTGAACATGGTTTTTTTCATGCTGACCCGCATGCTGGCAACCTATTTTTTATGGAGGATTCCGGAAAAGTAGGTTTTATCGATCTCGGTTTAGTGGGGCAGTTGGAAGAGGTGGACCGAATCAAATTCACTCGGGTTATGCTGGCGATTGTTCGAAGGGATCGTAAAGAGCTTGCGAAGAGTCTTTACGAGCTGGGGGTGCCAAGCAAGAGAAGTGACTTTGCCAAGTTTGAATCTCAAATCGATGCTATTTTAGATGACGTTAAAAAAATCGGTGTAAAAAACATAAAAATTAATAGAGTCGTCGATCAACTGTTTAGAGCAGCTCATGAGAATCAAATTTTTATTCCTAATCGTTATATATTAATGATTCGGTCTTGTCTCATGATTGACGGAGTTGCAAAGCAACTCGACCAGAAAAGTTCGTTAGCTGGAATTGCAGGCCCTATCTTGGCGAAGAGTCTTTTAAGAGCCTATAACCCTCTGAATTTACTCCGCTCACTTTCTAAGTAGCTGGCAAGCTCCTTGCACAACTGCCCTCAGCGAAGAACTGAGCGCTGAGCTCGAAGCCGGGGGGCCTAATTTGGAGAATCGCCAGTTTAATACCGTTGTAGAGTGTGGAAGCAAGAAAGTTAAGGTTCTTTTCTCCCACGAAAATAGACGTCTTCATTCTACCATTGTTCCAGTGCTAAAAGACTTCTTGTCTCGAGAGTTGGGGCAGGAAGTGGAAGTTATTTCTAAGTTTCAGGCTTGGGAAACCCTTTTTACAGCGACCGATAATGTCTTTGATCTCATTATCTTAGCCGATTCCTATCATTGCGCCGAATTAAGTTCGAAAGAACTCATTAAACGCATTAAAAAGCTCGACCAATGTATTCCGGTTATCCAGTTTTCATCGATTGAAGACGAAAAAACACTTGAGCCTTCGGGCTGTTTTCCTATTCCTCGTTCGAGGCAAGAGCTGAAGTTTATCACCCGTTTTTTTCGCGGTGGTCATCCATTAATTAAGAAGTGAAAGGGCAATTTTGGTTACTGGATTGACAACATTTGGCACTTCTATCGGCTTGTCAAAAGTAGTGTTTTGGACGCTGTTTATCTCCCTCAGCTTCTCAAGACTTTGTTTGTCTGAAAACGAGAAATTTGATCGTCACCCAATCGTAGAGATATTTTGTACTGCGGTTTTGGAGAATGCTGACCAAGAAAAAAGGGCTCAATCGCTCGATCAGATTTGGCTAGTGCTGGAACAACATTTTGAAAGTGGAAAGCTTTTCTCTGCCCTCCTCAATACCACCCAAATAGAACAGCAGCTCGAAAAAACAAAAAACACCCCCATTTTTAAAAAATGCGTTGATGAAAATAGACATGACTTTGAGTATGGAGAGTTCCTTATTTCCGGAAAAAAAATTGTGCGTATGAGTTTAGAGCTACTTCAAAAGTCTGGCACTGCACATCTTTCGGAAGCCTCTTTTAACTTTGCAGACAGTTCAATATTGCCGCCCGACATGGCTCTAAATCTGTCAGACCCATCGATTGATGTAGAGCGCAGCAAAACGATTGAAACAATCTCAAAACGTGAGAAGCGTTACAATGCGTTGTGGCAGGATTTTCTAGCTCATTTGAAAGACCGTTCGAAGCGATTGCAGTTTTAACTTGAGTTTACTTTAACAAAATCAGCCACTTTTAAACTTCTTTTTATTGTATAAGCACCGGCGCTTTTGAAAAGTTAGCTTATTTCCAAATTGTGCCGAAAAGACTGTAGAGGATTCTTTTCTAACCTAAGGAATATCTATGCAGTCAAAATATTTTGTAGTCGTTGTTAGTCTATGTTTTTTCTTGAGTTCTCATTTGATTGTTGCAGCGGATAATTTAGTTTCTGAGAAAAATGAACCCACCGAAAAAGAGGGTTCAGTTTCGGAAAACGAAGGCAAGGACATCGAAGCGCAGTCTGATTATTTGAAAGCCAAAGACAAGTTATTCGAACAGAAATATACAGAGGCCCTGGTATATCTAGAAAAAGCTTTAAAAAACGATCCCCAAAGTGCGCACCTTAATAACGAGATTTCAAAAGTATATGCTCAAATCGGAGAGATGGACAAAGCAGTCGTTGCAAGCAAAAAAGCTGTTGCAGCGGAGCCAAACAAAGTCGAGTATCGTTTAGGTTTAGCCGAGGTTTTGACCGCAAATAAGAACTATGCGGGTGCTCGGGAAGAATATGTGAAGGTCGTAGAGTTAGAACCCACAAATCAAAAAGCCGGCCTTTTAATTGCGATGTTAGACTCGGAGCTTGGAGATGATAACAAAGCGATCGAGCAATTGTCTAAGCTTGCGAGGGAAAACCCCGATAATCCTTTGGCCCTCTTTTATAGAGCACGAATTTACATTGAAAAAAACAGGCTCGAAGAAGCTAAAGCTGATTTAGAAAAGTGCATTCAGCAGAGACCTTCGTTTGTTGAAGCTGGAACGGCATTAGGCTTGCTCTACGAGAAAAATGAAGACGCAGATGAGGCCATTCGAGTTTATTCGAAAATCCAGGGACAAGGCCCCTTCAAAAAACGGCTGGCGTTCTTATTCATACAGAAGAATAAGCTCAATGAAGCTCTTGAAGCATTAACGGAATATGAGGAAAGTCAGCCAGACGACTACTCAGCTCGTGTCAAATTAGGACTTCTGCATTTCGAGTTAAAAAACTACGACAAAGCTAAGGAAAAATTTCAGAAGATATTAAAAGAACAACCAGGTTCAGACAATGTTCACTTTTATCTCGGGTGGGTGTACAAGGCTCAGAAGCAGTGGAATCTGGCTCTTGAAGAATTTAAAAAAGTAACACCTGATTCGAGTCTGTTTTCTGAATCGATGCTCTATGCCGGGTTTGTTTATAAAGAAATAAACCGAGTAAAAGAAGGGCTGGCCTTTTCCAAACAATTAATCCGCAAGTATAAAAACAATCCTGAATTCTATGATCTCAGGGCCTCTCTTTTTGAAAGCGAGAAAAAGTACAATGAAGCTCTACAAGTATTGGAGGAGGGACTCCAACAGACTAAAAATGATGAGAAGCTGCTTTACTTTAAGGGCGCTCTTTTCGACAAAATGGGTAAATCGTCCGATGCGCTTTCAATGATGAAAAAACTAGTCGACGTGAATCCCGACCATGCACACGCTCTCAATTTTATTGCCTATTTTTATGCTGAACGAGGTGAAAATCTAAGTGAGGCGGAAGAGAAAGCAACAAAAGCTTTGAGCCTACGTCCTAACGATGGGTACATCACGGATACGTTAGCTTGGATCAAGTTTAAAAAAGGCGAAGTTGATGCAGCGATTGAAAAGCTTGAAAAAGCTGCAGAGATTATTCCTGAGGAAGCTATCGTGTTTGAACATTTAGGAGATGTTTATTCGGTTAAGAACCAGCGAGACAAAGCTCTTACGGCTTACAGAAAAGCTGCATCATTGGCAAAAGGAAAGGATCAAGAGATGGTTAAAAAAATTGAAAGTAAAGTGGCTATGCTCGAAGTTCCTGAAATAAATAAAAAAGAGGTTCGAGTTCCTTCAAATGAAACTAACCGCAATCTCATTGATCAATCGAAAAGATAACCACTTAAGATTGTGGTGAATATGCCAAGACAAAAAGCAACTAGTCGCTTAAGTTTCTCCCCGTCGGTCCGGTGTATTTCCGGTAAAAGATCACACGCTCCAATATACAAGAAAGTTCCTGCCGAGATGGATAGTAAAATACCCGCGGTTGAGGAGTAGTATTCACTTCGTAAAATCCAGTAAGCAAGAAAGATTCCAAGGGGTCCTGATAAAGCCACTCCAATGACAAATTGTAAAATTTGAGGATTTTTTTTCTTCGACATTTTCAGAATAGACGACAGAGCAATGCCCGCAGGAGCTTTGTGTGAAACGATGGCTAATAAAACAAGTGGCCCGAGATTGGTAACCATTTGGCTTGAGGCCAGAGCAAAACCTTCAATGATTCCATGAATAGTGAGACCCACGAATGCAGCGATCCCAATCGTATGATAATGGCAGCCATGCTCCTCGCAGGCATGAACCATAATAAATCTCTCAAGGAACAAAAGAAGGCAAAAGCCGGTTAAAAGCCACAGCCCTGAAGAGTTTGGAACTAATTTGAGTGCTTCTGGGATCATGTGGAGAAAAGACATAGACAGCAATAAACCAGCTCCAAAGCTAATGAAAATTTTGAGGTGATTCTCATTTTCAGACCGGTACAGGATTGGGAAAACCCCGCCTAAAAATGCAGCTGAAAAAATGAGAATAGCGTAAAGATATAAATTAAAACTCATGAGTATTGTCTCAATTCCTTAATGGAGTCTAATAATCGGGAATGGCTCGAATGTGAAATGATAAGTTTTGAAATGGGGTCCGATTGATGAAGGGAGGCCAGAAAAAGGGGACTCAGGCTTACTGGGGCTTTCAGACAAGCTCGTGCGGAGGAAGCTTCAATGAGTCGATAGCTTTCTGCCAATTCGCTGGGGAGCCGAGTTAATTTAATAGATTCCATATCTAGGTTAATTTTACGTCGTATTTTCAAAAGAAGGGTTTCTGGAATAATTGCGATAGGTACAAATACCATTCGAGTTACAACCCATCGAATAGAATAGAAACTCCTGTGTTTGGAGGACATGGTTTTTGAGGGAAGAGAAGCCTTTTCCAAGAGTCCCAAAAACCTTGCAAGCCAAGAGCTTAAGAGACTATCTCCATAATATATCGAAGTTAGTTCTCGGCCGACCAAAGCGGTTAGCTGGCTTCGGTTAACTTTGTTCAGTAAACCATCTGTTACAATTAAAAAGGTTCGCCCTTGGGTTAGTCCAAAGACGCCAATGTTGAGAGCCTCGCTTTTCAGACGCGCAATTGAAGGTTCGGTTATATTGAGCCTTCTGCAACCTTTTTCAAGAACGTGATAGATTTCAGGGGCTTCAGCTCTACTTAAGGGTTCAAGTGATAATTGAAGAAAGATCTTTCTGTCAGCTTGGTAGAAAAGCGTGAACAGAAGCATTACAGAACCGAAAAAGCCCAACAGTATCCCCCATGGGTTTCCCAAGATCACAAAAGGAACACAACAAAATAGAACCATATACAGCGCGAAAAGTAACAAAATAAGAGTTATGCTGAACAACCTTTTCAATTTGAACCCTTCCGATGATGAGCGCTTAAAGTTCGAGATTATATCCTAGTTTAAGTTAAATCGACTCAAGGAAGTATCATTAGGGGGTTCCTATAAGCAATAGTCATGGTAAACTTAAGAACATTTATAGGGTATGGCCTATGTTAATCGATTTAAACACAGATTTGACACCGATTGTTTTTAAGGTCGGTCCCTTAACCAACCAAGGGTTCATGCAATTCAATCAAGCGGTCAGTGCCCAATACGCCCTTGGTGCGGCTCCAACTTTTGCAACGACTCTTAGAAAAGCGGAGTTCGACTTTTTAGAGAGACTAAAAGTAAATCTCAAGACTTTGCTTCACACTGATCAAGAGTATCAATTTATTTCGAAGTTTATTGAAGGGGATTTGCTGGTCGTGGAGACCAAATTAGGTTCTTCAAAACAGAAACGGGGAATGGTCTTTGTGACCATGGAATCTGAAGTAAAAGTGGACAATGTAGTAAAGCTTCGAAGCATCTCCTCATTCGTCTTAAGAGAAACCGAAAAGGGTCCGTCATGATTTTTGAAGTTAATCAGCCTCTTCGGTCATTGTCTAAAGCTCCGATTTCTCGAGAACAGCTCATTCAATATGCCAAAGCCTCTGGTGACAGCAATCCCATCCACCTTGATGAAAACTTTGCCAAAGCCGCTGGCTTTCCCTCAGTGATTGCGCATGGAATGTTATCGATGGCTTTTATGGGGGATTGTGTGAATTACAATTTTTCACCCATGGAATTTGAACTGAAATCTTTCAGTTGTCGGTTCAAAAAAGTAACTTTTCCAGGGGATACGATCACTGCTTCTGGAAAAATAAGAAGTATTAATTCCGATGGTTCTCTCTCTTTGGCTCTTTGGACCGAGAATCAGCACGGTGAGCACACCTTAGAGGGAGAAGCTCTCGTGGTCCCATTGAGAAAATAACTTTTCCTCAAACGTTGCAACAGTTAACACGGTATGTTATCTCCGATCGGTATGGATCGGCTAATAACTCAGAAACGCAAACATCTCTGGCTAGTTACAGAATCTAACAGGTGTTTTTTTGAAGGTCCCATTAGTCGCCTTGAATTATGGTACCGTTTTCAGCCAGTGAATTATCGCAAACTGGTGGTCGGTTACTTGTTCAAAATCGTCTTGTTGCGTGCACTGATATATTGGGGACTAAAAGTTTAATATGGCTTTTAAAGAGGTCGATAACTTACCTAAACCAGCCAGATATTTCCCGTTAGACAAAGGGATTTATGAAGTAGCTCCGAATTTTAGAAACTTTGGGACGGATTTCGGTAACGGTTCACAAGATCAAAAAACGTTTCAATTAGATTCCCAGTTTTCTCTTTATCGTTGTAACAAACTCGCATGTCGATCGGAGCGATTAAGTAAATATGTTTTAGCCCATGAATTAACCCAAGAAATTGAGTGCGGTGTTTACGAATTCATGGTGAATCGAATGCTTCTGGATTGGCCGAATTTGTTCGTCTTGGATAGTTCCGAAAATCTGAGAAAGCTGCACTGCAAACTTACTGGAGAGACTCTGTTGTTTGACAGAGCTTGGATCTGGATCGGGGTGGAAAATGCTAACGTAAGTCCCACCTATGTTTCAGGACTGGACGCTCTAGCATGTCAAATCCAAGAGGACATAGCGATCACGTCGAGAACTGAAGAAAAAAAAGAGGGCTGGTTATCTGCTCTTCACCTATGTAGTCCTAGTCACTGGGCTCCTGAATCAAAAATTGGAAAAAATTTTGCCGATGTCCATCGTCCCATTGCTGGCGCAGAGAAGATGATCAGAACTGGGGCCCAATTAGTCGACGGCTCTATTCGAAAGGGGCCTTACGTGAGATTTGTTTGGGGATTCGGTACCGATTCCCGACTCAATCATCATCCGGAAGCTCCTTCTGGGGTTGATCCAGACCAATGGAAGGGGCGGGTTTTTGATAAAAGCAGTGAAAAATCTCCTTTTATTTTGAGGCTGGAAAGGCAACTGATCTTTGGGCTGCCCCATTTAGAAGCCTATTTTTTTGGTATTCACGTTTACTTTATCGACGGGGAAGAGATTAGAAGGAACGACAGAGAAAGAAATCTATTGCGCTCGGCTCTTCTTTCTATGACGCCTGAAAGCTTGGATTATAAGGGACTTCGTGATTGTCTTCCGGAGGTGATTGACTGGTTTGACCTAAAGAATTAAACGGCCTACTTCAAAATTAATTTCAACGCTGAAATGTAAGTTTGGTGCTCGATTGGAAGCATTCGCAGACTTAAACTTTCTTCATTGTCGCCTGAGAGAATGGGGACCTCTGCTTGCAGAATGGCGAGGCCTTCATCGAGACCTTCAGTCACCCAATGAACTGTGCAGCCCGTAATTTTATCACCGCTTTCGAGCGCTTGTTTTTGGGCATGAAGCCCTCGAAATTTGGGAAGGAGTGAAGGGTGAATATTGATTATCTTTCTAGGGAAAGCTTCTACAATTTTTTTACCTAACACCAGCATATACCCTGCAAGACAAATCAAATCTGGTTTAAGAGAGAGCATTAAATTTAAAAGCTTCTCTTCGTAAGCATTTCGATCAAGCTTACCGTGTTTTCGATACTGGTTAGATTCGATAACAAACCCCGAAATATTTCGATCTTTTGCGTGATCTAGGACTTTAGCTTCAGGTTTGTTTGAGATGACGCCTACAATAGACGCATTTGGGATGATTCCCAAAGAGATTGCATCTGCAATAGCACAAAAATTACTACCCCTTCCTGAAGCGAGAACAAGAACTCTTTTTTTTAATCCCATAGGACCGAAGGCTCATCATTTAAATGCGTTTTGCTGAAATTTTCGACTTGCCCGATAATCTGAGCTTTTAAAGAGTGTTCTTTCAGGGAATGTATGAGTTTTTCTGCATAGGTAGATTCGCAGGCTGCAATCATTCCTACACCGCAATTGAAAGTTTCAAGCATTTCGAGAGTTGAGAGGTTGGCTTGTTTTTGGACCCACTTAAAAACGGGAGAGAAAAATATTTTGCTAACCGATACTTTGGCTTGGGATCTTTTGGGTAGGATTCTCGGAAGATTTCCTGTGATTCCACCCCCCGTGATGTGTGCGAGTCCGGTAAGTTGATTGAAGTGGGATTTAAGAGCCTTTACATAAATCTGAGTGGGTTTAAGCAAAGTTTCTGCCCAAGTCTCTGTCGAAAAAGAGCATTTTGATCTAGGGTCAATAGCCGCTCTCTCTACAATTTTTCGCACGAGTGAGTACCCATTTGAGTGAAGACCACTCGATTCGATTCCGATTAAAAAATTTCCCGGTCTTACTTTGGCTTCTCCCAAGACTGAGTTTCTCTCCACAAGCCCTACACTGAATCCTGCGAGATCAAAATCTCTATCGAGATAGAGACCCGGCATCTCTGCAGTTTCACCCCCCACAAGTGAACATTCGGCCATTTCACAGGCATTTTGAATGCTTTTTAGGAGAGGTAGTAATTGGTTTTTCTGTAATTTCCCACAAGCATAGTAGTCGAGAAAAACGAGAGGGGTAGCTCCCACACAGAGGAGGTCGTTCACATTCATTGCAACTAAGTCTTCCCCAAGTCGTTCAATCATACCCCAATCGAGGGCTAGTTTGGCTTTAGTGCCGACACCATCACAGCATGAAACCATCAGTGGGTCTTGGTATTGATGGAGTGTTTCTTTTAAAGCAAAGCAAGAGGCATAGGGACCAATTCCAGATAGAACTCTGGGGTCTCTAGGGCGAGATTTTAAGTAGTCGGAAAAGCTTTCTATAATTTCATCAGCTTTATTGGCATCCACACCACTTTGTTGATAAGAAATCGAACTCATTCTAAGTTTCTTTGAAGGTTTTTTGGGGTAACGCAAGTCCCGCTGGCTCGAACTACAACCGTGGGAGTTTTTAATACTTTGGCTGCACTGGGGGCTACTTTAGGCTCGGGTTCGATGACTTTGCGAGCTTCAAATAGCATTTTCCGTGAAGTGTTTCCGACTTCCGTAATCTGGCCCTCGATTTCTAAGTAATCACCACCGAAAACAGGGGCTAGAAACTCAACATTGTCGTAGGCCCTGAAAAGCCCTTCATCTCCATCGAGCCGGATTAAGAGTTCAGTGGCAACATCTCCAAAGTATTCGAGTATTTTGCTTCCCGAAACTAAATTACCCCCATAATGGGCTTCGCTATTTGGAATTCTTAGTCTTAAAGAGGCCCTAATTGGTTTTGTTTTTGAGGGGGATTTTTGAGAAGTTGTGGATTTTTTTGTTTTTTGTGGCACTGTAGGGACCTTCCTTGAAGCATTTGTGATTTTAGGCCCTGATACTAACTGGGGCTAAAAAGAGTGTCAAAGGGGAGTAAAACAAGGGATGGGTATCCAAGTTGCTAAAATTTCAAGCTTTTGTCGCGTTGGATTCCTGAAAAATTACTTGACTATGTGTGGCTACTTTTTTAGATTGCCCGTTTTGGAGAATTGAAAAATGCAGAACCAGATTTTGGAAAATATTAACAAAGCTCAAGAAAAAAAGAGACCCAACTTCAGAGTCGGAGACAGAGTGAATGTTTCCGTAAGACTTAAAGAGGGTGAAAAAGAGCGTATTCAAGCTTTCAAAGGATTAGTGATTTCAAAAAGTCCTAAATCTGGAAAAGGTCCTGGAGCCACATTCACTGTCAGAAAAATTTCTGAAGGAGTGGGCGTTGAGAGAATTTTTCCTGTTCATTCTCCTTTTATCGAAAAAATTGTTGTAGAAACATCGAGTGAAGTTCGACGTTCACGCCTTTACTTCTTAAGAGAGTTGAAAGGTAAAAAAGCTCGCTTGAAAGAAGCTGAGAGATTCGGTGCAGAAATGTTAGCTGAAGAGACTGCTGAACCAGCAGCTGTCGCCCCTGAAACAGCTGAAGCGAAAGCTCCTGAAGTAGCTCCCAAAGCCTAAAAAATCAAATTCACCCTTTCAGGTGTAAAAGACCCCTTGGATTCAAAGTGGAAATACGAACTTGAGTGCAACGCACGAGGGTATTCGTGTATCGCAGGAGTGGATGAAGTCGGAATGGGTTGCCTTGCCGGCCCAGTTGTAGCTGCTGCAGTTATTTTAAATCCTAACAACATACCTGACGGCATTGATGATTCAAAAAAGCTGTCTGCAAAAAAAAGAGAAAAAATTGCAGAAGAGATCAGACAAAGGGCTTTAGCATTTAGTTTAGCTCAAGCCTCAGTAGAAGAGATCGATTCTATCAATATTTATCATGCAGCGAAGTTGGCTATGAAACGAGCTCTTGATGGGCTTTCATTAAAGCCTGATTATGTTCTTATGGATGGAAGGGGTACTTTAGAGATCGTGACTCCACATTTAGCTATTGTGAAGGGTGACTCTTTATCCTTTTCAATCGGCGCTGCTTCCATTCTAGCTAAAGTAACCCGTGACCGATGGATGGAAGAGTTCGATCAAACAATTCCAGGCTACGGTTTTTCTAAACACAAAGGTTATGGAAGTGTTTACCATCGACAATGTTTAACGAAGTTGGGGCCTTCTACTATCCATCGACGAAGTTTTTCCTGGCAACCTGTTCTTGGGGAGAGCTGAGTTCGATTGAGCTTAAAGGGTAGGGGGCTCGGAAACTTTCTTTTTCTTTTTGGCTTTTGGAGCTTCTGTTTCTGTTGAGGTTTCAAAAGCTATTAAAGCCTTGTTTAAGTCTTCATAAACTGGGAAGGGATATTTTGCAGTTCTGTAAGCATTAAAAATTTTGTCAAATTCAGTGGATACATGGATCATTTTTGGAGTGGGTTTCATTGAAAGAAGTTCTTTCATGGTCGTGATGAAGTGATTAATACCACTCGAGCCTACAAATTTGAGTTTTTGAAAGTTAAAAACCAAGCGAGTATCGGGTTGTTTTGTAAGAAGATCTTCGCAGGCTTCTTGGAATTTAACTGTGCTCTCAAACTCTAAATGGCCTTCGAGTTCAAAAACTACTACTTTACCGTCTTGCTTAGCTCGCATTATCATGGTGATTCCTTAAGAAAGAAGAGAAAAAGTTAAATGACCTCTAAATTATACATCATAGCAACCCCCTTGGGGAATCTTGGGGATATAACGCTGAGAGCAATTGAAACTTTTAATACTCTCGATGTTTTTTTCGCCGAAGACAGCAGGGAATTTCAAAAACTTCTCTTGGCTCTAAAGATTTCTATCGAAGGAAAAAGAATATATTCTTATGCTTCGCATAATTTGAAAGAAGCTACTGAAACTGCGATTCAATTGCTCAGCGAGGGAAAATCGGTCGGATTGGTTACAGACCGAGGTACTCCCGCGATTTCCGATCCTGGCGCTCAGCTCGCTCAACGAGCTCATCTTGAGAACATTCCAGTCATTCCAGTGCCCGGAGTCTCAAGTTTAACAACATTAATTTCAGTCTGCGGTCTCTCATCTTCGGAGTTTGAATTTATCGGGTTCATTCCCTCTCAAGACAAACAGCGAAATCTCCTCTGGGAAAACTTAGCTAAACGGGGTATCCCCGCTGTTTTTTTTGAGTCCCCCAAGAGAATTCGTGAAACAGTCACTGAATTGAAAAAGACTTTTCCGAAAGGATCTTTATTTATCGGTCGAGAGATGACCAAAAAGTTTGAAGAATATCGTTGGTTCAACTTAGACTCTATCGTGCCCGACTCACTTCAGGAAATTGGAGAGTACGCTATTGTTTTAGTTCCCGGAGAGAAGGAAACAGTTTCAGATCTCGACCAAGAGATCTCAGTAAGGTTAGCCTCAGACAAAGATTGGGCTAAACATGTAGCTGCTCGACTAGGTGTAGCATCATCCGACGTTTATAACGCTCTGCAAAAGAAAAAACATCGATAGACTGTGAAGAAATTTTCACAATTTGTCGATAAGTGAGATGTGAAACGAGTCATTTCCATTCTTTTGTTAATGCTCTTAACGACCCTAGAGGCTCAAGCCACTTCCACAGGAACCATTATTCAAGTCGCTAGAAGGCTTCGAATGAGTTATAGCGAGCCATTGCCCCCTAAGGATTACTTTATCGACCTCGGTGAGAGGGATGGGCTTAAAGTAGGGGATATCGTTGAAGTTTATCGCTATGTTCCAGTGCCCAATCGACTCGCTTCGAGTGATTGGCACGTCATGAAAGTGAGCTTGGGTGAGCTTAAAGTAAAGCAGGTCGGGGAATCGACCAGTGTCGCTAGATTCGAGCGAGAGAGAGAAATAAATTCACTACCCGCCATGGAATACCAGAGTTTGATGTTGGGAGATCAAGTTATACTTAAAACAGGTTTGCCTTTTAAATAAACCTTTTTAGAATAAAGTATTCTCATGCATCACACTTTGCTATTGAATGCGGGCTTTGAGCCTTTACGTGTGGTTTCTTGGCAGCGAGCCTTTATTTTAGTTTTTCAAAACAAAGTTGAAATCCTCGAAGAGTATTCCTCCTCAATTAATACCGTAAGCCAAGCTTTTAAAATTCCAGCCGTCATAAGACTCCGACGTTGGGTGAACTTAAAAAAACATGGTCCTGTTATCCGGTTTTCACGAGCTAATCTTTATGCTCGAGATGAGTATCGGTGCCAATACTGCTATGTAAAATTTAGCGACAAAGAGTTAACAATGGATCATGTGAAACCGGCAGTGAAGGGTGGAAAGCGTACTTGGGAAAACATTGTGACTGCTTGTGTGAAGTGTAACCAAAAGAAGAGCGATAAAAGCCCTGAAGAAGTAGGCATGAGACTTCTCAACAAGCCTAAAACCCCCACTTGGTTACCGGGATTTTACAATACACTCCAAACGCGTTCAGCGCATAGTCTGTGGGAACCCTATCTTAATTTCCTCGATAAAAAAATCCCGCACATGAGCTATTAAATTAAGCCCCTTCGAAAACCTGATTTGAGAGAACTTTGGTTTGTGTGGCAAATTCAGAGACTAACGCCTGATATTGAGGCTCTTTCAGTTTGTGGTAGAAAATCGTACTTAGAGATTTGTAATACCACCCAAGATCTCTGGCAGGTACCGGAAATCTTTTCCATACAGCAGCGCCCAAATACTTAGCATCGTGAATAAGTACCGAAAGCTCATGGAGTTCTTCACATGCAATCACAAAAATCGAACGACTGGAAAGAGTCTCGATCTTTTTTAAATAGGCTTTTTTAATTTCTGCCCATTCAAGTTTTTTCTGCACTACTTCTGGCGGATCTTCAAAGGCGCTTACCAAATCAGCAACGTCCGACCCAAATTGCTTTTTAATGTCATCAACTATAGCAGTCTCCGTGATAGTGTCATGCAGAAGAGCTGCTATTGTTTGAGAACTATCACCGCCGTAAAACATCACTAGACTCGCCACGGCCATAGGGTGGTGGAGAAAAGAACGAGAAGTCTCTTTCCAAGTTTTAGTGTGATGAATTCGCCTTGCAAAATCGAAGGCTTCAGCAAGCTTAGAGTCGTGGGTCATTACAGCCTTAAGAAACGACTTTAGACAACATCACCTTAATTTTTTCTTTGGGCTGATTGCCGACCAACTCATTCACTTTTTTACCATCTTGAAAAAGAATGAGGGTGGGAATTCCACGAATTCCGAACTGACTTGGAACCGATTTGCAGTCATCTACATTGACTTTGGCAAATCGAACTTTGCCTTGAAACTCGTTGGCTAGTTCATCAATGACTGGAGCTAAAGCTCGACAGGGCATGCACCATTCAGCCCAAAAATCTACTAAGATTGGAGTAGAGTTTTTCTCTACTGCATCCGAAAAAGAGTTGTCGTCCAAATTTACAATATTTGCATTGCCCATGATGGAGCCTCCGTAAAATTAAAGCCTTTAAACTCCCTCATTATTGAGGGAGTTATGCCCAAATTCAAGCGTTTTTCGCCTTAACGAGGCCGAGTCATCCACTCTACCAAATCAATCTTGGTGACGATTTTTTGGGGACGTTTTTTTGAATCGATAACTACGGCACAGTGAGTTCTCATTAACGTGTCATGTAGAGCATCCAAGGGGGTTGCTTCCTCGACGCAGGCAACAGAGCGGTCCGTTACCATATATACATAACTGTCCCCATTAACTTGCTTAGTGGACAGGACTTGTAAAACATAATCTTCCGTTAAAAGTCCCAACAACCAGCCATCTTGAGTCACTGGAATTTGAGAAATTCCTTTGTCTTTCATGATGGAGATGGCTTTGGAAATTTTTTCGGTGTGCTCTAAAGTTATTAAACTGGATCGATCCTGCTGTCGAATTAATTCAGAAACAGTTCCATGAAGCGAGGAGACACTTGAGAATTTATTTTCTCGCATCCATTGGTTATCAATAAACTTCGTCATGTAGTTTCTTACCCCGTCGGGCAGAATCACTACGCAATTTTGTCCTTTTTTAAGCGAAGACGCAGCTTCTAGAGCTCCGAACATGGCAGAGCCACATGAGCCTCCACACAACAACCCTTCTTCGCGAATCATTCTTCTTGCTAGAATAAAAGACTCTCTGTCGGTGGTTTTAATCCAGCGACTTACCAAAGAACGATCTAAGACATCAGGTATAAAATCGTAACCAATACCCTCTACTTTATAGGGCGCAATTAAAGTGCCGCCACCTAAAATAGAACCAACGGGATCAACCCCTATAATCTGTACGTTGGGGTTGTGTTTTTTGAGTCGACGGGCAACTCCTGTCAGAGTTCCTCCGGTTCCAGCCGTCATGACCACCATGTCTACTTTTCCGTTCAAGTCATTGATGATTTCCTCAGCTGTTGTCTCGTAATGGGCTTGGGGGTTCGATGGATTACCGTACTGGTCTAAAATATGAGCATTGGGAAGTTCTTTTTGAAGTTTTTTGGCCACTCCGATGTGGCTTTCAGGAGAATCCCAAGCCGCTGCTGTCGGTGTGCGAATAATTTCAGCTCCAAGTGCCTCAAGAACAACCTGTTTTTCGCGGCTCATCTTTTCAGGCATAGTGATAATGATTCTGTAGCCCTTTACCGCTCCTGCTAAAGCTATGCCGATTCCCGTATTTCCACTGGTGGGCTCAATGAGAGTATCTCCAGGTTTAATGCGACCAGATTTCTCAGCATCTTCAACCATTCTCCAGCCGATGCGATCTTTTACCGAACCTCCAGGGTTCATAAATTCACATTTAGCGTAAAGATGACATTCGAGGTGAGAAGCCAGACGATTGACTCTGACTAAGGGGGTTCTACCGATGGCGCCTAAGATGTTTTCGTAAAGCATTTGTGACTCCTACGGGTCGAAACACTATCAAACTATGGTCAAGAAGCAAAGAGCAGAACTAGAGAAGTTTTTCGAACTCTCTGACGTAAGTGGACCATCGCCAATCCCGACTCTCAAATTGAGATTTACCTTCATTCGAAAGTTTTTCTCGTAGGGTCGGATCATAAACAGACTTCAAGTTCGCTGCTAAGCTTTCGCTGTCGATCGGTGGGTAATAAAGAGCTCCATTTTGGCATATTTCTCGATTAATCGGGGTATCGGCAGCTATTATGGGTAGACTGTAGCTCAAAGCTTCAGCCAGAGGAAATCCAAAACTTTCTAGGATCGAGGGGTAGACCAAGCATTGGGTTTTTCGATAGATGTAATCTGCTTCTTGAAACGAAAGATTGCCTAAAAAGATGACATCATTTTCAATTTGTTCTTGTCGTAGAATGGTGGAAATCTTGTTTCTATCCGCTCCGAACGAATCAAGTTCAACTGTAAAAAGACATTTGAAATCTAATTTTTCGATTCGTTTAAGTTTTCCCAGAGCTCGTAGCAGCACTGGAAAACCTTTGTAAATTGCATAAAGCGACGGATAGAAAAAAATCATTTGGGAGTGACTTGTGACTTCAACCAGTCTTTTAGGCACTTGAGAAACTTCTAAGGGACAAAGTTTTTCCACTGCGTGAGGAAAAACAAAGAATTTGTCGGGATCGGCCTCTACCAAATTTTTCGGTATGGAAGAAAGCATCGAGTTTGAAGGTACAATCACTTTTGTAGCTCGGTTCATCAAAGCAAATAGGTAGGCTTTTCTGAGCAAGTAGACGATTTTTTCCTTGAATGAGATTTGATGAAAATACCACCTAGAAAAAAAGACAGCATTGCGTTGGAAATTAATATGTCTTTTTGCTCCCCAAAGAGGTCCGAGGTTTGTAAGAGTCACCAAGCAGTCTATTCGCTTCACTTTCATTAAAAAGGGAAGGATTAAGTTGTCAAAGATAAGTCGAGCCAAAACATGAGATCCCAGCCAATTGTGAACTTTCAAAAAAGTTAACTTAGAATTTTGTTTAGAGATGTGAATTTTGTCTCGTATCAAAATATAATATACAGGTTTTGATTCAAGAGCAGATTTGGAGACTTCCAGAGCTGGCAAGAACCCAGATAAAAAACGTACAGCTCCTCCCTGATCTGCACCGAGAGCGTGTATAAGAACTTTCAATTGGAATCCCTCCGCTTGGACTGTATTCTAACAGAAAAGGGATTTCGTGCATTACCTACAAGAAGGTTCATAATCAAAGGAACCGTGAGAGGCTTACATGCGTATTTTATTATTCGTCCTTTTTTTAAATGTGTTCAGTTGCTTTGCTGGAAATTCTCAAGTCGACTCACTGTCAAAAGCCAAGGCTGTAGTTCTCTGTTACCCCACAGATAAAGTTATCAGTAACGCTTGTGATGAGATTGAAAGAAGGCTTAAGAGCTGCAAAACGGCTCAGGTCGAAGTAGTTAGAAAAAACAACGTGGAGCCCTTGTCTGTAGGAAAAGAACTCGCAATAGAAAAGCTTCCGCCCCAGACCCCAGTTTTTATTGTTGGCCATGGAATGGCCGATTTAGAGCACCGCCATTATCTTGCAACCCAAATGTTTTGGCAGGAACATCCGGAAAAAGTGAAAATAGAGGCTATTCCCCGGCTCATTGAAGAGGGACATTTAGTTTCGGGAAAAACCTTAAACTCAGAGGTAAATCGCGCTATCAAGAATCCTGCAATTTGGTATTTGTCGTGTCACTCGGGTGGAAATTGTACCGAAGGTGGTAATATCGGAGCGAGTTGTTCGAGTTGGGAGACTTCCGGAATTGCAATCGCAAACCCTATTGTTAAAATAAACTTAAAAATAGACCCTGCAACTCGCAATATCTTGAGGTTACTTTGCGAACCTGGAGAGTTTTCTCAAATAGACAAAGATTCAAATCAGATTATTGCTGGTGATGAGTGGATGAGGGCTTTTACGTCTCATCATGAGAAGACGGTTTCAATTCCTATCGCAAATGGTGAGAAAGTGACTGAGGCTGAAACTAAAAAAAGGGTTCTTCAGCAATTGGGATCTGATGCGATAGTTGACGAGCAGGGCCAAAAGCTTAATCTGACACAAAAACGGTGTGTGAACTCCGCGGTCTCCTCTCAGGAACCTTTTTTGGCCTCTCCCGTGGTATCTCATTTTTTGTTACCCTTTTGGACACTCCAGAATCAAACACGAACCGAAGCCATGCCTTACCCGAGCCGTACACCGTCCAAAACTCACTGATGTCCTCAGAAAAAACAGGTTTCTCTTAAAAACGAGATTTAGTTTGGATAGTTGCATTAAAGTAACCATAGTTTCCTTCGGTGCATTTAATGTCATTGACTATGAAATAAAGTTTACCCACTTGGCCCTTGATCTGAGCCTTTACAGCGGCAGAGAGTGAAGTTCCAACCAAAAACGGAGCATTGGTACCGATTCTTCCAAGAACTGCAACATTTTTGAACTGTGTTCCTGCTGCAAGCTTGCAGTCGTTAAAGCCCTGAACGCTTACACCATCTGCGGTCGATTTTTTGGGTAGGTTTGGGCGAGCGTTTAGAAAAGCGACGGGCGCATAGCTTACTTCGCCTGAAACGGTAATATTCAATTCCGCTGTATCGCTGGTTATTAGTACTCCAGAATCATTCCAAGTCACATGCTGAGGGCTTATTACCTCGTTTTTAGTTTCTTCTTGGAAACTGAAGCATTGACCGTCCTTCAGGAAAGCTCCCGCGTCACAGCTGGTTGCTGTGCATATACTCAAACTTGATGAGAGGCCATCCTGTCCACAATATTTTTCTTGGGTGCCTGTTCCAAGACTAACGCTGCAAGATAAAGTCACAGTTGAATTGGGGACACATTGGTGGGGTACACAGGTGTTACCAGAGGACAGAGAGTATCCGGTTGAACACTGAATATTTCCGCATGCGCTTGTGAGCTCGAAAGCTAGTCCATTTGATGCGCATCGAATAGATTCAGTCCCCCTGCCGTTGGCTACAATGCACGACCTAGTTGATTCGCTAAAGGGTGTGCATATTTGAGCAATGCAGGAGCCATTCACGAGTATGTGATTCAGTGGACAATTTGGGGGAAGTTGAGCAGCTTGTTCTGGAGTTGGAGTTGGAGTTGGAGTTGGAGTTGGAGCTGGAGCCGGAGCCAGAGCCGGAGCCGGAGCTGGAGCTGGAGCCGGAGCTGGAGCCGGAGCTGGAGCCGGAGCTGGAGCTGGAGCTGGAGCTGGAGCTGGAGCTGGAGCTGGAGCTGGAGCTGGAGCTGGAGCTTGAGCCAGATTTAACGATGCGGCCAAAGTCGTGGGTGGAGTTGTTATTGGATTCGTGATCAGTGGGGGCGAAATGGTCGTTGGAGTGTTCGAAACCTGTTCAGTAGGCGGCTGAAATGGATATGGGA
>Ga0214923_10001786_pt1 | contig 29943 bp, 29 predicted proteins | sample LL1510_MetaG_FD_177993 | JGI IMG/M metagenome (GOLD analysis project Ga0214923, IMG submission 177993) | Freshwater microbial communities from Lake Lanier, Atlanta, Georgia, United States - LL-1510 | ecosystem: Environmental > Aquatic > Freshwater > Lake | place: USA: Georgia | collected...
ATCAGCTCCATCATCAAGCAGTTCTGCGCAATCGATTCCGAGCAAGGCGCTGGGTAAAAGTCCAAATATCGAGAGCGCGCTAAAGCGCCCACCCACGTGGGCGTCACCGCCGAAAAACCTCACGCCATGTTCGCTAGCCCAATCCTCAAGTGGCGAACCTGGATCCGAGATGACCACAACGTGATCAGATAGCGGAAGAGTTGCATCGTGGATTCTTTTCACGATTGCCTTGAGGTGCGAAAGCGTTTCGATGGTTTGACCAGATTTTGACGAGATGACAAAAATGGTTTGCGAGGGATCAGGATCGAGTGCGTTCCTCACATCAACAGGATGGGTTGAATCAAGAAGTATTAGCTCGCGGTTATTTTGGATTGCAATCACTTCAGGCGCTAACGATGAGCCGCCCATCCCGGAGAGCACAATTCTGGTTAAGTGGTTACTTCGCGCCCATGCTGCAAGTGCATCCAGAGCTGGTAGTAGATGGCGAGAATTTTCTGGAAGATCTATCCAACCCAATCGCTCGCGAGCTGTTGCGCGGGCAGCCGATCCCCACAACGTTTCATCTTTCTCCGCAAGTCGTTTACTCGCATCGTTAAGTGAGAGAGTCATAGTTGAGCCGTGATTGTATTTATGAGCGCTTCCCAGGCATCGTTAAATTTCGCAATGCCATCGCGTTCAAGTTCATTCACCACCGCATCGTAAGAGATGCCTAGCTCGGATAATTCCGCAAATACTTTATGGGCTTCGATATAACTACCCGCAATTGTATTTTTCACTTCACCATCGAATTCTTTAGCGGCGTAAATTGTGCCCTCTGGCATGGTGTTGACTGTGTCCGGCGCTAGTAACTCCACCACATATTTCGCTGGGTGGTATGCCTTATCTTTCACTCCAGTTGATGCCCAGAGTGGGCGTTGTACGGCGCCACCCACTTCTGCAATTTTTTTCCAGCGATCAGTTGCAGTGACCTCTTGAAAAATCTGATAGGCCAAGCGCGCATTTGCTACCGCAGCGCTACCGCGCAATTGGTTAGCCCGTGGGTGATTTAGTTGATCAAGAATTGGGTCGATGGCCGAATCCACTCGACTAACAAAGAAGGATGCCACGGATTGAATGCCATCTAGTGAACTGCCATCAGCTAATCGCGCCTCTAGTCCGTGTAGGTATGCCATTAATACTTCACGGTAACGCTCCAGGGAAAATATCAATGTCACGTTGACGGATATTCCCTCACGTATCAACGTTGTGATCGCTGGCAACCCAGCCTTTGTCGCAGGCACTTTGATAAATAGGTTCTTTCGGTCAACTTCACGCCACAACTCCCGAGCCTGAACAATTGTCTCGCGCTCTTCGTGTGCCAACCTCGGATCAACTTCGATACTTACTCTGCCATCAACTCCAGAGGTACTCTCAAAGATATCGTGAAGCTGATCACATGCTAGTCGGACATCTTCTGTGGTAATTAGTCGAATCGCTTCATCGGCACTTTTGCCACGGAGCATTGCTATCGCTTCGGAATATGTTTGGGCATCTTTAAGCGCGTTGGCAAAGATTGCTGGATTAGTAGTTACGCCAACAACGTGAGCGCTCTGGGTTAAGTGGACTAGAGATTTTTCAGGTGCAAGTTCGGTATTGATAAGGCGTGAACGAGATAAATCATCGAGCCAGACCGAGGTTCCCAACTGGGAAATCTGTGCTAAAGCCGAAGTCATAGGCAAAGGTCTCGCTACTTGCTACCTGTTGCAGCGAGTGATTTCTTCATCAAGGCGAGAATATTCTCTGGAGTAAAACCATATTCTTTAAAGAGTTCCGGTCCGGAGGCCGAAGCTCCAAAATGTTCGAGAGAGAGTATTTCGCCCGAGCTGCCCACATATTCCCGCCAACCCATCCCAACTCCTGCTTCTACGCTAACGCGCGCTGCTATCGATCGGGGGAGAACGCTCTCTCGATACTCGCTGCTCTGTTGGTTAAACCATTCCAGGCATGGGGCGCTGACAACTCGAAGATTAAGCCCCTGGGTAGCGGCAAGATCTGCAGCGGTCATTGCCAGCGCAACTTCTGAACCAGTGGCGATGATGATGCCATCGGGAGTCTTGGCAGGTTCATGAAGAATGTATGCGCCTTTACCTACACCGTCCGCGTCGGCAACTTCACTTCGATTAAATACGGGCAAATTCTGGCGCGATAGCAAGAGGGCTGCTGGAGAATTTCGAGTAAGAATCTCTCGCCATGCAACTGCCACTTCATTGGCATCAGCGGGACGAATTACGGCAAAGCCTGGAATGACTCGCAGGGCTGCGGTATGTTCAATTGGTTGATGTGTTGGACCATCCTCACCAAGGCCAATTGAGTCGTGGCTCCAGATAAAAGTCACCGGCAGCTTCATCAACGCAGCTAATCGAGCTGCTGGTCGCATGTAATCGCTAAAGACTAGGAAAGTTCCACCAAAGATTCGCGTTCCACCATGGAGCGCGATGCCATTCATTAGCGAACCCATTGCATGTTCACGGATGCCAAAGTGGATTATCCGGCCATAGGGATTCTCGGGAAGAAAATCTCCGCCACCTTCGATTGTGGTGTTATTGCTCTCGGCGAGATCTGCAGATCCTCCCCAAAATTCTGGAAGAAGTGCGCCGATTTTCGCGATTGTGTCGCCTGATGCTTTACGGGTAGAGAGCTCTTTTTCATGAGAAAACTCCGCGCGAATCTCCTTGAGGATAGATTCGTTAATCGCTCCTGATTCCATTCGGTCGAGAACTTGCGCTCGCGCTGGATGCGCTTTTCGCCACGCAGAATATTGCACCATCCACTCTTGATGAAGAGCTGCGCCGCGCTCGCTGACTTTTCTCACGTGCGTCAGGACCTCATCCGGCAATTGGAAATCCTCTTCAGGGTTTAATCCAAGAGCCACTTTTGTTGCCGCAACTTCATCTTTTCCGAGCGCCGCTCCGTGAGATTTAGAGGATCCCTGTAAGGCTGGAGCTGGCCAAGCAATGACACTTTTGAGGCGGATCAGCGTTGGTTTCTCTGCTTGAGCGCGCGCCGCTTCGAGCGCGAGATGTAGCGCTTGGATATCAACGCTGCCATCAGTTGCGGTATTTACATTGAGTACATTCCAGCCGTAGGCGCGATAACGTGCATCGACATCTTCTCTAAAGGCCAGGGAGATATTTCCTTCAATGGTGATGTCGTTATCATCATAAATGACAATCAAGTTATGAAGCTTCTGTAAACCAGCAAGTGAGGAAGCTTCAGCGCTCACACCCTCTTGTAAATCTCCATCTGAGGCGAGGACATAGATGTAATGATCAAAAATACTTTTATTCTTCGGCGCATCGGGATCTAACAATCCTCGTTCATAGCGCGCAGCCATCGCCATTCCGACGCCGTTGGAGATGCCTTGTCCTAGCGGACCTGTTGTAGTTTCAACTCCGACTGTGTGTCCATACTCCGGATGACCTGGAGTTCTTGAACCCATTTTTCGAAAGCTCTTTAAATCTTCAAGCATTAATCCATAACCAGAATAGAGAAGCTGGGTATACAAAGTTAATGATGAATGTCCGCATGAAAGAATGAATCGATCGCGCGCAACCCACTTGGGATCGTTGGGATTGTGTCGCAAATGCTTTTGAAAGAGTAGATATGCAGCTGGCGCAAGCGCCATTGCCGTGCCTGGATGGCCATTGCCGGCGCGTTGAACCGCATCAGCGGCGAGCGCCCGCCCGTAAACAATTGCTCGGTTATCTAACTCCACCCAATCGGGGATTGTTATTGAGCTATTGGTGCGCCTTGGATTGGTTATCGAAGTAGACACATTGCGACCCTATCTAAAGCACTTAGGAGCGCGCGGGAGCAACTCGCCCAAAACCGTTTGACCTAGCCGGTAAGGCTCTTGGGCGACCCGAAAGCGCTGGCGCGAATCGCATGGCGAACCAGGGCGCTCCAGAGAATAGCTACGCCAACAAGGTGGGCCATTACGAGCAGCTCGGGTACTCCCGTGAAGTATTGGATATAGCCAATCGCTCCTTGCGCCAAAGTAATGGTGAGAAGTATTCGGGCCTCTTTCGTCCGTGCAGATTTCATCGTTTCATCATCCACAACGGGCGCAAAATGGAGCAACAATAAATACGCGACGAGAAGGCCGATAAATGCAATGACGAAATCGGCATGGAGCCACGCTACGGTGCGAATTTCGAAACCAAATCGAGGTGCGGCTACATCTCCTGCGTGCGGACCACTACCGGTAACAACGATTCCCAAAGTGATCACTATCAATCCAAGGAGAAGTAAGCCACGAACGATATTCCGGGCGACAGGAGCTACCTCGCCTCGACTGGGGTATCTATTGGCGCGCTCTCCTAGTGAAACTGCGCCGGCAATCAGAGCGATAGAGAGAATGAAATGGGAGCCAACTGCAGCGGGATGTAGTTTGGTGAGAACAGTTATCCCACCAACGACCCCTTGACCGAGAATTCCGAGAATTTGTAGCGCAGCAAGAAGGCGTAGGTCTTTACGTTTACTTCGAATAACGGCAATTAGCGTTGCGACCGCTATTGCAAAGAGGAGGAAGGTTAGGAGTCTATTGATAAATTCGATCCAGATATTAAGCGGATCTTCTGCCTGGTGGGGCGAGGGGAGGAAGGAGCCCGGGGCGCATTCAGGCCAGGTAGGACACCCCAACCCCGATTTAGTTAATCGGACAGCGCCACCAGTGACGACAAGCGCTGATTGGGCGACCACGAGGGCTCGGGTGAGGAGAACGAGTGCTCTACTGACCAATGTCGTCGTCATAAGCGTGGAGCCTAGTCGAGCCGACTCTCTCATGAGCCTTCGTAAGTGGCAGCGAGTAGCGAATTACGACACAATATCGTTGTGAAATTAGCTACCCCTGAGATCAAGACCCGAGAGGCGATAGCTCGCTCCATTTTGGAGAATGGCCCCTCGAGCACCCTTACCCTCTCAGAGAGATTAGGGATTACCCCAGCGGGAATTCGCCGCCATCTCGACGCGCTCGTTGGCGAAGGCATCATTGAAGCGCGCGAACCGCGAGTCAGTTCAAAAAATATTGGCCGCGGACGACCTTCCAAAGTTTTTGTGATGACAGATTTAGGAAGAGCATCTTTCGAGCACTCTTACGATGACTTAGCAATCTCCGCGCTTCGCTTCATCGCGCAAAGCGAGGTAGCCATCTCAGGCCTTGAGGGAGTGAGCGCTTTTGCTCGCGCTCGAGCTGAAGACATGGAGCGCAAGTTCCACATGCAACGGAAATCAAAAGCGCCATCACAGTCAATTGATCTCTCACCAAATGCGCTCGCCGAGTTTCTCACCGCTGAAGGGTATGCGGCAAACGTTCACAACGTGCCGATTGGTGTTGAGCTCTGTCAACATCACTGTCCTATCGCCCACGTTGCAGCGGAATTCCCTCAACTCTGCGAGACCGAGACTGAAGTTTTTGCAAAAATTCTTGGAACACATGTTCAACGTTTGGCAACTATCGCACATGGGGATGGTGTCTGCACCACAGTTATTCCAAAGAACAAGATCGACGTCAAAGTTAAAACCAGCACTAAAACCGGCAAGACAACCAGAGAGCTAGAGGGGTAACCGCATGAGCGCAACTACACATCCAGAGTTAGAAGGAATTGGTAAGTATCAATATGGTTGGTCGGATGCTAATGATGTCGGCGCGAACTCTCGTCGTGGCCTTAATGAAGAAGTGGTTCGGGATATCTCTGCAAAAAAGAGTGAGCCAGAATGGATGCTCAATCTCCGCCTAAAGGGCTTATCGCTCTTTGGGAAGAAGCCGATGCCCGAGTGGGGCTCTGATTTATCAGGAATTAAATTTGATGACATCAAATACTTCGTTCGTTCAACAGAGAAACAAGCAACCTCATGGGAAGAGTTGCCTGATGATATTAAAAATACTTATGACCGCCTTGGAATACCAGAAGCTGAAAAGAATCGACTCATTGCTGGCGTTGCTGCGCAATATGAATCAGAAGTCGTCTACCACTCAATTCGGGAAGATCTTGAAGCGCAGGGAGTGCTCTTTTTAGACACCGACACCGCTCTTCGCGAACATGAAGATATTTTTAAAGAGTATTTCGGCACCGTTATTCCAGTTGGAGACAATAAATTCGCTGCACTGAATTCCGCTGTCTGGTCAGGTGGCTCCTTTGTTTATGTCCCCAAGGGCGTTCATGTCGAAATTCCACTCCAGGCCTATTTCCGTATTAATACCGAAAACATGGGGCAGTTTGAACGTACGCTCATCATCGCTGACGAAGATTCTTATGTGCACTACGTAGAGGGATGCACTGCACCGATCTACTCTTCTGACTCGTTGCACTCTGCAGTAGTAGAGATCATCGTGAAGAAAAATGCACGAGTTCGGTACACAACAATCCAAAACTGGTCAAACAATGTCTACAACTTGGTAACTAAACGAGCGGTTTGCCAAGAGGGTGCGACTATGGAGTGGATCGATGGAAATATCGGTTCCAAAGTGACGATGAAGTATCCAGCTGTCTTCCTCATGGGAGAGCATTCCAAAGGTGAGACGCTCTCCATCGCCTTTGCTGGTGAAGGTCAACATCAAGATGCAGGAGCAAAGATGGTGCACGCGGCGCCACACACCTCCTCAACGATTATCAGCAAATCCGTGGCCCGTGGCGGTGGCCGAACTTCTTACCGCGGACTCGTTAAAGTGGAGGAAGGGGCGCATCACTCAAAGAGCACGGTGAAATGCGATGCCCTTTTAATTGACACTATTTCCCGTTCAGATACTTATCCTTATGTTGATGTTCGTGAAGATGACGTCCAAATGGGGCACGAGGCAACAGTTTCCAAAATCAGCGATGATCAACTTTTCTATTTAATGTCGCGTGGCCTCTCTGAAGATGAGGCAATGGCGATGATTGTGCGCGGATTCGTTGAGCCAATCGCGCGAGAACTTCCGATGGAATATGCACTTGAGCTAAACCGACTCATTGAATTGCAAATGGAAGGAGCAGTCGGTTAATGACAACTGCGCAATTAACGTTACCTACCGGCCGAGAAGAGGCGTGGCGATTTACTCCGCTATCGAAAATTATTGGGTTACTTGATGGCAGTGTGGATGTTGGCTCGAGCCTTGTTAGTAATGTTTCGGCGCCTAATGGTGTAAAAGTTTCAAACGATTCAGGATCTTCGCCAGTAATCGCTCCAGAGGATTTTGCGGCCGCTACTGCCATTAATAAGGCTGAGAATTTATTGTCTGTAGAAATTCCAGCAGATGAGCGCGTTTCCGAACCAGTAGTTATTGATCGAGCAGGCGCTTCACTCGCCCAGACAAATTACGAGAGAATTTCAGTGAAAGCTGGTCGACATTCTCAAGCCACGGTAATTATTCATAATTCAGGTTCAACTCTTCTCTCTGAAGATATTGAGATCGAATTAGCCGAAGGAGCCCACCTCACTTTTATCTCACTTCAAGAGTGGGAAAACGATGCAACGCACTTAGGTCGCCATCAGGCAATTATCGGGAAAGATGCGAAACTCACTTTGATTGAGGTAACCCTTGGCGGCGCAACAGTTCGACTTCTACCGCGCGTTAATTTCTTAGCAACTGGCGGTGAGGTCGATGCATATGGTCTTTATTTTGCTACAAGTGGACAACACCTTGAGCATCGAGTGCATGTCGAGCATGACAAACCACATTGCCGATCTCGAGTCACGTACAAAGGTGCGCTACTAGGTGAATCAGCTCGTACAGTTTGGTTTGGTGATGTTGCAATTCGTCCAAGCGCTGTGGGGACTGACACCTACGAGCTCAATCGAAATCTCTTACTCTCTGATGGCGCGCGCGCTGATTCAGTTCCCAATCTTGAAATTGAAACTGGCGAAATCGTTGGCGCCGGTCACGCGAGCGCGACCGGAAGATTTGATGACGATCAGCTCTTCTATCTAATGTCACGTGGTATTCCATCAACGGAAGCTCGTCGATTGGTGCTACGCGGATTCTTTGCTGAGCTCTTACGAAATATCAAAATTGACACCATTGAAGAGCGCTTGATGGCCCGAATTGATCGCGAGCTCTCGCAGGTGCATGTATGACAGCGACATTTGCGAAGAGTGAACTAACTCCAGGTGTTCCAAAATTGGTGATGGTTGAGGGAACTCCAGTCTGCGTGGCCCTCTTTGAAGAGCGCGTTTATGCGATATCCGATACCTGCACTCACTCCGAGGCATCATTGAGTGAGGGTGAGATGGATGGCCCACTTATTGAATGTTGGCTTCACGGGGCGCAATTTGATATTCGAACTGGCGCAGTAGCAACGCCGCCAGCGACTGCTCCTGCAACAACTTTTCACGTCAACATCGATGGTGATGAAGTCACCGTGACAAAGAACTAGAGAACACGAGAGAACACGAGAGAACACGAGAGAACACGAGAGCGAGAGTAGAGCGATGTCCGTATTAGAGATTAAGAATCTGCATGTTTCGGTAGCAGCGGAAAATGGCGAGCGCGAGATCCTCAAGGGAGTTGATCTCTCTATCAAAAGCGGTGAAACGCATGCCATCATGGGGCCAAATGGCTCGGGGAAATCAACCCTTGCATACTCCATCGCGGGTCACCCTAAGTACACAATCACAGACGGCAGCGTCACGCTTGATGGCGTTGATGTCCTGGAAACGAGCGTAGATGAGCGTGCGCGAGCCGGGCTCTTCCTTGCGATGCAGTATCCCGTTGAGGTGCCCGGAGTTTCTGTCTCTAATTTCTTACGCACTGCAGCGACCGCGGTACGAGGTGAGGCGCCAAAAGTTCGGACATGGGTCGGTGAAGTGAAGGATGCGATGAGCGCTTTGGGAATGGATCCAGCGTTCTCCGAGAGAAATGTTAATGAGGGATTCTCTGGTGGCGAGAAGAAGCGCCATGAAATTCTCCAAATGGAACTCTTACAGCCAAAGATTGCGATTTTGGATGAGACTGATTCCGGTCTAGATGTTGATGCCTTACGAATTGTTTCTGAAGGCGTCAACCGGATTAAGGCAAAGAGCGATGTTGGAGTGATGCTTATTACTCACTACACCCGAATTCTTCGCTACATCAAGCCAGATTTTGTTCATGTCTTCGCCGGTGGGCGAATCGTGGAGCAAGGTGGAGCTGAGCTCGCCGACCGTCTTGAGACGCAAGGCTATGCGGAGTACACCCGAAACTAATGGCTTCTTTCGATGTCAATGGGGTGCGAGAGGATTTTCCAATTCTCTCGCGGTTAGTGCGCAACGGAAAGAAATTGGTTTATCTCGATAGCGGCGCTACTTCGCAAAAACCGCGACAGGTGGTCGATGCTGAGCGTGATTTTTACTTTCAGCACAATGCGGCGGTACATCGAGGAGCACATCTTCTCGCCGAGGAAGCAACCGATGCATTCGAAGGCGCTAGAGGCACTGTCGCCAAATTTCTTAACGTTGCAAGCGATGAAATTGTCTTTACGAAAAGTGCGACCGAATCGTTAAATATCATTTCATACGGGTTCTTGAACTCGAGCGTTGGCAAGGTGAAAGCAAACTCTCCATTTTGCATTGATAAACGACATAACATTGTGGTGTCGGAGCTAGAACACCATGCCAATCTCTTGCCATGGCAACATTTAGCTGAATCCACCGGAGCGCAGTTGCGCTGGTTCTCTGTCACTCCCGAGGGTCGCCTCGATTTATCAAACCTCGAAGAGTTAATCGATGAGAACACTTCCGTGGTAGCGCTTACCCATCAATCTAATGTAACCGGTGCAATTACCAACCTGATGCCTATCACCGCGCAGGCTCGACGTTACGGGGCGATAATTGTTCTGGATGGGTGCCAATCGGCACCGCATATGAAGGTAGATATTCCAGCACTTGATATTGATTTCTTTGCATTCTCGGGGCATAAAGCTCTTGGCCCTACTGGTGTGGGAGTGCTATGGGGTCGAAGCGAGTTGTTAGCGCAGATGCCACCGATGCTCACCGGCGGTTCGATGATTGAAAGCGCCACCATTACCACGGCACAATATGCGCCCCCACCGAAACGATTTGAGGCTGGCGTTCCAAATATGGCGCAAGCAGTTGGATTGGGTGCGGCCATTGATTACCTCGAATCGATCGGCATGGAACAAGTATTTAGGCATGAAGAAGCGCTCACTGAGCGCGCGATAAAAGGTCTATTGAATATTCCTGGAGTTGAAATTGTTGGACCAAAAGAGATGAAAGAGCGTGGCGGAGCAATTTCGTTCACAGTTGCCGGAATTCACCCACATGATCTCGGTCAAGTACTTGATGATCAGGGGATTGCAGTGCGCACTGGCCATCATTGTGCGTGGCCACTAATGCAGGCCCTAAAAGTGCAAGCGACTACTCGTGCGAGTTTTTATTTGTACAATACTGCTGATGAAATTGATCAATTGATTTCGGCAGTTATTGACGCCAAGAAATTCTTTAGGGTTTAAGAGGTCTTAAAAAAATATGAGCCTTGAATCCCTATATCAAGAAATCATTCTTGATCACTATAAAAATCCCCATCACAAGTTACTCCATGCCCCTTATAGCGTTGAAGTTCACCACAACAATCCAAGCTGTGGTGATGAAGTCACGCTTCGACTCTCCGAGAGCGGCGGAGCCGTTGAAGCGATTTCTTGGGATGGTGTTGGGTGTTCAATTTCCCAGGCGAGCACATCGATTATGTGCGACTTAGTATCAGATAAAAAGATTGAAGAGGCCCTGGAATTAGAACGGTTATTTCTTGAGCTAATGCAGAGTAAAGGGAATTTTTCTGGTGATGTTGAGGTTTTAGAGGATGCGGTGGCGCTCACTGGGGTCGCCAAGTATCCAGCTCGAGTAAAATGCGCTTTACTGGGTTGGATGGCTTTCCGTGATGCAGCGCTCCGTAACCAAGGGTAACGAGCACAGAAAGAACAGAGAGAACAGAGAGAGTGGGAGAGTAGATGAGTACGTCGATAGATGACCTCACCGAGGCGATGAAAGATGTTGTCGACCCTGAATTAGGTATCAATGTTGTCGATCTTGGTCTGGTATATGGCATTACTGTGGATTCCTCAAATATTGCCGTTCTTGATATGACGCTCACTTCTGCCGCATGTCCACTTACCGATGTCATTGAGGATCAAACCAGACGGGCCCTCGATGGACTTGCTGATGATGTTCGGATCAATTGGGTATGGATGCCACCCTGGGGTCCAGACAAGATCACCGAGTCAGGTCGCGAACAGCTTCGCGCACTTGGCTTTACCGTTTAGCAATTAAATTTGCTGCAACTTCGGAGTTTAAAATGACGATGCAAGCGCCGTGGATGATGTATCGCTCCATGACACAAGATCAATCAGTCAAGAATACAAAGCTCAAAGCCGGGACGCTTAAACGAATTATCTCCTTTGCAACTCCATATAAAAAAGCAGTAACTTTTTTTCTAGTCACTGTCGTAATTGACGCGGTTTTAGTTATCACTACTCCACTCTTGCTATCCCGACTTATCGATGATGGCGTGATTCCAAAAAATGGAACATTAGTGACGGCTATTGCGCTGGCAATTGCCGCGCTCGCCATCCTCGATGCCATAATGAGCATCGTGGGCCGCTGGTTTAGTTCACAAATCGGTGAAGGGCTAATTTTCGATTTACGTTCTAAAGTATTTGAACATGTGCAGCGCCAATCCATCGCCTTCTTCACTCGAACTCAAACTGGCGCGTTGATTTCTCGTCTGAATTCAGATGTTATTGGTGCACAGCAGGCCTTTACTTCGACTTTAGCTGGCGTCGTGTCAAATGTGCTATCGCTTCTTTTGGTGCTTGGTGCGCTTTTCTACCTCTCTTGGCAAATTACTTTCATCTCACTCATTCTGGTTCCACTTTTCTTGCTGCCTTCTCGGATGATGGGGCGCAAGATTCAAGAACTCACTCGTGACTCCATGAATGGAAATGCCGAGATGTCCGGCATGATGACTGAGCGCTTTAATGTAAGCGGTGCGCTCTTGGTCTCCCTGTATGGAAACTCAAAAAGTGAAAGCGCTTCATTTCGAAGCAAGGCGCGAAAAGTCGCTGATTTTGGCATCAAAATTGCCCTCGCGAATCGAATCTTTTTTATTGGACTCACTCTGGTGGCATCTATTTCAACGGCTATTGCCTATGGTCTGGGCGGACACCTTGCAATTTCGGGAACAATCTCAGTAGGTAAATTGCTTGCAATCGCAGCGCTCTTGGCGCGCTTGTATGGTCCATTAACTGCACTTTCTAATGTTCGAGTAGATGTGATGACTGCTCTTGTTTCATTTGAACGAGTTTTCGAAGTTCTCGATCTTGAGCCAATGGTGACCTCGCCTAGTAATCCAAAGTCGCTACCTTTCAAGACTGAATTAACTTTTTCGAATGTTAATTTTTCCTATCCCAAAGGGTCCGAGGTATCGCTCGCTTCACTTGAAGTTGTCGCAAAACCTGATTTAGCCCCGAGCGAACAGATTCTCTCCAATATTGATTTCTCTGCTGGCGAAGGTGAGATGGTGGCTTTGGTTGGTCCATCTGGCGCAGGAAAAACGACAATCATCTCTTTAATTCCAAGGTTGTATGACGTGACCAGTGGGAAGATTTCTATTGGTGGAGTTGATGTTAAGGATTTAGAGCTCTCTGTACTTCGCCAAACGGTGGGCGTGGTCACCCAAGATGCCCATCTTTTTCATGACACTATCGAAGGGAATCTTCGTTATGCCAAACCAGATGCAACGTATGAACAATTAGAAAGAGCATGCACTCTTGCTCAAATTTGGGATTTAGTGACCTCTCTGCCCGAAGGTCTAGGAACAATGGTCGGAGAGCGAGGCTATCGATTATCGGGTGGCGAGAAAGCTCGGCTAGCAATCGCCCGCCTAATTCTCAAAGATCCGAAAATCGTCCTACTTGATGAAGCTACGGCTCATTTAGATACTGAGAACGAAGCGTTAGTGCAAGCTGCCTTTAAAGAGGTTTTGAAGAATCGAACGAGCATAGTTATCGCCCACCGACTTTCCACCGTTCGAGAGGCTGATCAAATATTAGTTTTGGATCAAGGTCAGATCATCGAGCGCGGCAAACATGAGGAGCTTCTCCAGCACAAGGGCCTATACAACGAGCTTTATCAACGCCAGTTTTCAGAGTAAGCGTTCGCCTCGGTAGAGAGCGATTCGAGTGCCAGCGATCAACAGCGTAAATAGCCACCATTGGATTGCATAAGCAAGGTGTGGCCCTTCACCCGGGGGAGTTAGTGGCGCAATTTGTAATGTTGAATTCTCTGATTTGGAACTCGATGCAAGGCTTTCTTTCTGTAGCTTTAAATAGAGGAAGAAAGTTTCCCCGGAGAAAGTTTCCTGTAAAGATCTCTCATCAATTCTGCCGATTCGCGGCGCAGGGAGAGCGAAAAGCGCTCCGCGAGATTGTGATACTTCATCATACGTTTTAAGAATTCCAGAAATAGTAATTTCGCCCGATCGTGGCAGTGGGATGGGCGTGCTAGCCGATGCGCTATTACTTGTCTCCATCCATCCTCGGTCGACCCAGATTGGTGGAATATTTTTATCAGATGGAATGAAGAGTGAGAGAACTTCAAGGCCATAGCGATCTTGGAAATAATGACCACGAAAGAGCGCTTGCTTTTCGGGCTCATATTTCCCCGCGATGGTTACTTTCATCCATGCTTCGGCGCTCTTTTGATTTTTTTCGCTGAGGGGGATTGGTTTAGTTGATAACCCCATGGTTATTTTTTGAGTTAACTCATGGCGCAATTGATATCTTTCAAATTGCCAGATGCCAAGTTTTACGCAGAGGGCCATTGCTGCTAAACAAGCTAACGTAAAGAGCAGGGAGCTCGCTCTACTCTTGCCAGTGCTATCGCTGGCGCTAGGGCGTTCCCGGTCGCTCTTCTTTTTTCTCACGCTCAATAGTAGAGCCACCGATCGCACGTCGATTAAATCGACCAAGGGATTCCGGTCGAAGGATTGTCTCTCGCCCCGCGTTGGCAACAATTACTGCGATATACGGCACGATTACTGCGCCGGCAAGGGTGAACCAGCGCCATGGATTAGGTAGGAAAATCGTGGCGATAAAACATGCGGTACGGAACATCATCGAATAGAAGTAGCGAATCTGACGAGCCCGTTGATCGACCGTGAGCGAGGGCTGTGCATCGGTGATGGAATGAACTTCGCCCTCATTTTTCGCCATAGCGCTACGGTAGAGAGAAATCTCTCCACTCGCATTATTTATTAGGTATTTTTCCCGTCGTTACGCGCTAGTAGCCAATTTACGAGATACCTTTGAGGTGTGGGAGAGGTTACCCGGACGCCAAGAGTTGTCTTTATTACAGGGGGCAATCGCGGTATTGGCGCGGCAATCGCCAAGCGCTTTGCGGATGCTGGAGATCGAGTGATTATTGGCCATCGAACTCAGAGCCCGCCTGATTTCTCAGCGAAAATCACCTCCATCAATGTTGATGTAAAAGACTCCGCAACGCTAGATCTGGCATTTGCTGCAATTGAGGAGGCTGTTGGACCAGTCGAAATTCTCGTTGCAAATGCTGGCATCACACGTGATAACTTGATTTTACGGATGAGCGATGAAGATTTCGATGAGGTGAGTCAGACAAATTTTGGCGGGGCCTTCAAGACCGCAAAACGTGCAGCCAAAGGAATGCTCAAGTTAAAACGTGGTCGAATAATTTTTATCGGATCAGTTGTTGGCTTATTAGGTAGCGCTGGCCAAAGTAATTACGCAGCGACCAAGTCGGCACTTGTTGGTCTTGCCCGTTCGCTTGCGCGTGAACTCGGGTCGCGAAGTATTACCGCTAATGTAATTGCACCTGGTTTTGTAGAGACCGACATGACGCACGCGCTGAGTGAAGAGCGTAAAAATGAGATTGCATCGGCAATACCTTTGGGTAGATTTTCTACCCCCAGCGAGATAGCTGATGTGGCATTTTTCCTCGCCTCAAACGGAGCAAGTTACATCACTGGAGCGGTAATTCCAGTGGATGGCGGACTAGGAATGGGACATTAATGAGTACTAGTAATGGATTAGTGCAGGGCAAGAGCTTTCTTGTTACCGGAGTGTTAACAGATCAATCAATTGCCTTTCATATTGCGCGTTTGATTCAAGAAGAGGGCGGCGAGGTAGTTCTCTCCTCTTTTGGGCGTGCGATGAGTATCACCCAGCGAATCGCTGGTCGGTTACCGAAAAACGCTCCCATCATTGAATTAGATGTAACTAATGCTGAGCACCTTAACCGACTGAAAAATTTGATCCAAGAACATCACCAGAAATTAGATGGAGTTGTTCACTCAATTGGCTTTGCTCCCGAGAGCGCTCTGGGTGGAAATTTTCTTAACACAACATGGGATGATGTTTCGGTTGCGCTCCATGTTTCTGCGTATTCGCTTGCTTCATTAACAATGGCGACAAAAGATTTAATGAGTAGTGGCGGCTCGGTGGTTGGCATGGATTTTGACGCAACCGTTGCCTGGCCACAATACGATTGGATGGGTGTTGCTAAAGCTGCGCTTGAATCGACCACTCGTTACTTGGCGCGCGATCTTGGGAAAGAGAACATCCGGGTCAATCTCATCGCTGCCGGTCCAATTAAAACTATGGCTGCAAAATCGATTCCCGGTTTTGCCGAATTTGAAAATGTGTGGAATTCGCGAGCGCCATTGTCTTGGGATATCTCTGACCCAATTCCCGCCGCTAAGGGGGCGGTTGCCCTCCTCTCTGATTGGTTTCCTAAAACTACAGGCGAGATAGTCCATGTAGATGGTGGGGTCCACGCAGTCGGGGCTTAGCCCAGAACTGGCCCGGAACTGGCCCGGAACTGGCCCGGAACTGGCCCCAAATTAGCAGAGTTGATTGGGGCTGAGGTACCCTAGGGGCCTCTCGAGAAATCAAGAGAACGCAAAGAGGAGTCCAACTCCCACCTCTAGCCCGCCACAGGGCTTTACGAGGTCCACCTTCAGCTCCATCTTCCGATGGCGGCATGGGAAGGTCTCTCTCCTTGCGCGGCATCTCGCAAAAAAATTCAGTTCCACGCTTAAAAACTAAATAACACCTACAAAAGGAGAGCACATCAGCGCAGAACCTCGAATCAACGATCTCATTCGCGTGCCTGAAGTCCGATTAATCGGACCAAACGGCGAGCAAGTTGGGGTAGTTGCAATCGATCAAGCAATTCGCATGGCAGAAGAAGTTGGTCTTGACCTAGTAGAAATTGCTCCCGATGCACAACCACCAGTTTGCAAAGTGATGGATTTCGGAAAGTACAAGTACGAAATCGCCCAGAAAGCGCGGTTGGCTCGAAAGAACCAGACGCACGTGGTGGTCAAAGAGATGAAGATGCGTCCAAAGATTGATACTCACGATTATGAGACCAAGAAAGCTCATATCGAGAGGTTTCTTCTTGGAGGCGACAAGGTGAAGGTAACGATGATGTTTCGAGGTCGGGAACAGGCGCGTCCTGATACTGGATTTCGAGTTCTACAAAAACTCTCTGATGATGTTGCGGAGATTGCCACTGTTGAGTTTGCCCCAAAACTCGATGGGAGAAATATGGTCATGGTCCTAGCGCCAACAAAGCGCAAGGGTGGAAATTAAGTACCGACAAAAGATCGAGAGATTATCTGATCAACTGATCTAGAGATGAGGAAACTATGCCAAAGATGAAGACGCACAGTGGCGCCAAGAAGCGCTTCAAGCTGACCGGAACCGGAAAAATCAAGCGCGAGCGAGCCGGAAAGCGCCATCTTTTAGAGGGCAAATCTTCTCGTCGCACTCGTCGCCTCTCTGGCGATGTTGTTGCTAACGAAGCAACGAGCAATACGGCAAAGCGCCTACTAGGTTTGAAGTAAAGGAGAGCAAACATGGCGAGAGTAAAACGCGGCGTTCATGCTGCAAAGAAGCGTCGAACTACTCTTGAGCGAGCCAGTGGATACACCGGCCAACGTTCAAGGCTCTTCTCGCGTGCGAAAGAGCAAGTTACGCACTCGATGGTTTATGCATTTAACGATCGTAAAGATAAGAAGGGTCAGTTCCGTCGTCTTTGGATTACCCGCATCAATGCGGCGGCCCGTGCGAACAACATGACCTACAACCGCTTCATGCAAGGGTTAAATGTTGCAGGAATCGATGTCGATCGTCGCGTGCTCGCCGACATGGCAGTGAACGATCCAGCAGCATTTACCGCACTCGTTGAGGTAGCGCGAAAGAACGTTGTCCTCTCCTAACGAAGTAATTAAGAGCCTTCATTCGAGCCATATCGCTCGCGTGAAGGCTCTTCATGCATCTAAGGGTCGAAAAGCGGCGAAACAATTTATTGCTGAAGGCCCTGCTGCGGTTGAAGCGGCACTCACGTCGAAAAGATTTTCCATTGTCAACCTTTATGTTACTGAACATGGCGCTGACCTTTTACCGAAATCCGCAGAATCGGCTCAATCGATACTGGCGAAAGCAATTTACCTCTCCGAGAGAGTAATGGCATCAATTTCAACTGTCGAAACAGCTCAAGGTGTCTTGGCAATCTGCTCCAGCGAAGAAAAATTAAACGAAGAAGAGATATATAAAAAAAACGCGCTTCCACTCATATATTGTTTTGAAGTCAACGATCCGGGGAATTTAGGCACAATTATTCGAACTGCCGATGCGCTTGGGGCTGCCGGCGTTTTGTTATCTCCGGGGAGCGCTGATCCATTCTCTCCAAAAGTTGTGCGAGCCACTGCCGGATCTTTATGGCATCTGCCGTTGCTGCGCGAGGTTGACATCGTAAGCGCAATTGAGCAATCACGAGCGCATGGAAGAAATATTTATGCCACCCACGGCCAAGGCGCGAAAACCCTGCCCGCGGTTAGCGGGAGAGATGCGCTCTGGATATTTGGCAATGAAGCTCGAGGCTTAACAAGTGAAATTACTACACTTGCCGATGAAGTGGTCTCCATTCCAATGCGCGGAAGGGCCGAGAGTCTAAATTTGGCGACCGCCGTGGCAATCACCCTTTTCCACGCCAATTCTTGATCAAACGCTAGAATTCAGAAATGCAAGAGAATCTGCGTGCGCTCGTCACTGCTGCGCAGGAGGCATTTGCAAAGGCTTCAGATCTGGCAGAGTGCAAGGCTGCACGGCTAGCGCATCTTGGAGATAAATCACCGATAGCTCTAGCTAACCGTGAGCTGGGCACGCTCGCTCCCAACGAACGAGCTTCTCGGGGCCAAGAGATAAATGGAGTTAAAAGCGAGATAACTGCGATTGCAACTTTGCGCGAAAGTGAATTGACTCGCGAACGAGATGAAAAAATCTTGATTGAAGAGCGAGTTGACCTCACTCTTCCCACCCGAATGTCTCAACGGGGCGGACTTCATCCGCTAACTATTTTGCGAGATGACATCTCTGATCTTTTTATTGGCTTGGGTTATGAGGTCGCCGAGGGACCAGAGTTGGAATCCGAGTGGCTTAATTTTGATGCGCTTAATATTCCTGAAGATCATCCAGCGCGCACCATGCAAGACACCTTCTTCATCGAGCCGCTCTCTTCTCGTTTAGTGCTGCGGACACATACCTCACCAGTTCAAATTAGAAGCATGCTCGATCGAACTCCACCCATCTATGTGATTTGCCCGGGAAGAACTTTCCGTTCAGATGAATTGGATGCCACTCACACACCAGTTTTCAATCAAGTAGAAGGTTTGGTAATTGATAAAGGGATTACAATGGCCCACCTCAAGGGGACTCTCGATTATTTTGCTGCAGCAATGTTTGGCACCGGAATAACGACCCGATTAAGGCCCTCTTTCTTTCCATTTACTGAACCTAGCGCGGAAGTTGATATCCGCTGCTTTGTTTGCCGCGGAGAATCTAAAGAGTGTCGGACGTGTAAGGGTGAGGGGTGGGTCGAATGGGGTGGGTGCGGGATGGTTAACCCCAAAGTTCTTATCGCTTGCGGCATCGACACAGTTACCTACTCCGCTTTTGCATTTGGAATGGGACTTGAGCGCACTTTGATGTTTAGACATGGAATAACGGATATGCGCGAAATCGTAGAAGGCGATATTCGATTTACCGCTCAGTTCGGAGTGGGCAAATGAAGGTTCCGCTCTCGTGGGTTCGCGATTTTGTTCCGCTTCCAATCGAAATTAAAGCGGATCAAGTTGTTGATCGTTTAGTGTCCTTGGGATTTGAAGTTGAAGGAGTTCAAGATCTCCGCGCTGCACTTCATGGACCAATTGAAATAGCAGAAGTTCTCGAAATCGAAGAGATCAAAGGTCAGAAAAAACCAATTAGATATGTAAAGGTTGCTGGATCAGATGAACGTTATGTCATCTGTGGCGCCCAGAATTTCGCTGTTGGTGATTATGTTGTTCTGGCGTTACCTGGCGCACTTCTTCCCGGGAATTTTGCGATATCAGCCCGTGAAACTTATGGGAAAACAAGTAATGGCATGATCTGTAGCGCTCGCGAGCTAGGAATGGGAGATGATCACTCGGGAATAATTGTCCTTGACCCCTCACATCATGGCCTCGCTCGAGGCGCTGATGCACTCTCTTTATTAAATCTTGATGATGTGATTTTAGATATTTCTGTTAATCCTGACCGCGGCTATGCCATGTCCATTCGTGGAATTGCTCGCGAAATCGCTCTTGGATTTGATTTACCTTTTAAGGATCCAGTAACTCTCGCTCCAGAGTTACCAGAGTTAAGCGATAGCAAAGTAACGCCGGCAAAGATTGAAGATGGCGCCGATTACATAGTTTTGCGAACGGTCGAATCAGTTAATGCAAGTGCAGTAGTTCCGCTCTGGATGGTACGACGTTTGCAGATGGCGGGAATGCGCTCCATTTCGCTGGCGGTTGATATCACAAATTACATAATGCTCGAATATGGACAACCACTACATGCCTTCGACCGAAAGAAAATATCTGGAACTCTAAGGGTGCGCCGCGCTGGTAAAACAAAGAACTTGACAACGCTCGATGGCCAAGAGCGCACATTACAAGAGAATGATTTACTGATAGCAGATGATGCAGGAGCGCTCGCACTTGCTGGAACTATGGGCGGTTTGAGCTCGGAGGTCGCGGCTGAAACAACAGCCATAACAATTGAAGCGGCTCATTTTTATCCAGCAGATGTGGCCAAAAATGCTCGAGCTCACAAGTTGTCGACTGAAGCATCGCGTCGTTTTGAACGAGGCGTAGATCCACATCTGCCACCTGTCGCATCGGCGCGTGCAGTCGCGTTGTTAACCACCCTCGGTGGCGGAGTTTATGTCGGCAGTGCAAGCGATGGCGCTTCAGCCGCGCTTCCAGCTATTTCATTTGCACCTACATATGTCTCAGAGCTAATTGGTGGCAAGTATTCGCATGACGTGGTCGAGGGCGCCTTGGAACGAATTGGCGCGCGCGTGGAGAAAAATAAAGATTCATGGTTAGTCAGACCACCTTCTTGGCGCCCCGATTTGGAGATGAGTGCAGATCTTGTAGAAGAGGTAGCACGAATTGTGGGATACGAAAAAATTCCGTCTATACTTCCGCCATCTCCATTGAGCAGGGGGCTTACTCCGCTTCAGAAAAGACGGCGTCGTATCGCACAATACTTAGCCGATCGCGGATTACTTGAAGTTCAGACTTATCCTTTTATTAGTCCTGAGACTATTGAATTGATGGGTTTTCAGGGCGCTCGTGCGCGAACCTTCAGAATAGCTAACCCAATTTCGGAGAAGGAGCCACTGCTGCGTCCACATATTGCGCCAGGCCTCATTGATGTTGCAGTTCGGAATATGGGACGTGGCGCAAAATCAATGGCGCTATTTGAAATAGGAAGTATCTTTCGAGCTCCTGAGAGCGTTCCGCCACCACCTAATCTAGGAACGGATAGACGCCCTAGCGAGCAAGAAATTCAGGAGCTTTATCGAAGCGTGCCCGAACAACTTTTTTGTGTTGGAGCTCTTCTTATTGGTGATGCAGAGAGCGATAGTTGGTTGGGTAAGGGACGTTCATATCAATGGCAAGATGCAGTCGGCTTAGCTGTAGAAATTATTGAAGTGACAGGACATACCCCTACCGTGCATCGATGTGATTTCATGCCATGGCATCCTGGACGCTGTGCGGAGTTGCGCGTCAATGGCACTGCCTATGGGCACGTCGGTGAGTTACATCCACGAGTGCTCGCTCATTATGGTTTACCACCAGGCTCGGGCGCGCTTATGGTCAATATCGGTGGAATACCAATTCTTGGCCCCACCCAAGTTTCTCCGCTATCAAATATGGTGCCAACGATTCAAGATGTTGCCCTAGTTGTACCAAATCAATGTGAAGTGGCAGATCTCATCAGCGCTCTCCATCAAGGTGGAGGCGAACTTCTCGAGCGGGTCGAACTTTTTGATCGCTATACCGGCAAACCGCTGGGGGAGAGTGAAATTTCCTACGCATTTACCCTCACCTTCAGGGCGCACGATCGGACGCTTACCGCAGAGGAGGCCGCTCAACTTCGCGATAGCGCCATCGCGGCCACCGCTTCGCTTGGCGCTCGACTTCGCAGCTAGGGGAGAACTAACCTAGTAGGGCTAGTGCATAAATTTGCATATTTGTGTATAATTACACGAATGAAGGCAGCTGTTATTGGGGCAAGTGGCTATAGCGGGGGCGAACTTCTCCGACTGATTGCCAATCATCCACACTTTGAATCCGTAGCGGCAATTGCGCATTCGCAAGCAGGAGAGCCAATTGCTTCAGTTCATCCTCAACTTTCCGGAGTCTTCACGGGAAGTTTTAGCACATTCCAAGACGAGGGCATCGCGGATGCAGAGATAATTTTTTTGGCGCTACCTCATGGTGAATCTGGCAAATTGATTAATGAACATGTTGGGGCATTTAAAGGTAAGAAAATAGTTGACCTTGGGGCAGATTTTCGACTTTCATCACCAGATTCGTGGTCAAAATATTACGGTGGCAATCACCACGGAACATGGCAATACGGATTGCCTGAATTACCTGGCGCTCGAGAAAAAATCGCAACAAGTGATTGCGTAGCAAATCCAGGATGCTATGCAACAGCTATTTCACTCGCGTTGGCACCTTTTGCGAAACTTGGCAATGCTGCGAATTTAAAAGATGTGATTATTACTGCGGCCTCTGGCACTACAGGGGCCGGACGAAGCGCAAAAATAAATCTAATTGGCAGTGAAGTGATGAACTCAATCTCTGCTTATAAAGTTGGTGGCGTTCACCAACACACTCCAGAAATTGAAGAGGCAATTTCGGGAATTTCACATCAAGAGGTAAAGATCTCTTTCACTCCACTCCTTGCTCCACTTCCTCGTGGAATTATCGCTTCCGTTTCAATTCCACTCCAATCAACCAAGGCCTCAGCCTTATCTGAAGTGTTTGAGAACAGCTATGGATCAGAGCCATTTGTACACCTCCTGCCATCCGGCCAATGGCCCCAAACTAATTCGTTAATTGGTAGCAATGGAGCACATATACAGGTTGCATTTGATAGCCATGTGGAACGAGCTGTTGTCGTTGTTGCAATTGATAATTTAGGTAAAGGGGCAGCCGGTCAAGCGATTCAAAATGCTAACTTGATCGCCGGATTTGCCGAAACTACTGGCTTAACATCAGTGGGCGTGCGATGAAATTCCCAAAAGGTTTTCACGTTGCTGGCCTCGCCGCGGGCATCAAGAGCAGTGGCGCGAAAGATTTAGCGCTGATTGTGAACGTTGGGCGTCATAAAACTGGGAGCGCAGTCTTTACTAAAAACCGAATGACCGCCGCCCCTGTTATCTGGAGTAAACAGGTCGTAAGTGATGGTCGAATCGATGCTGTGCTCATCAATTCCGGTGGAGCAAATGCATGTACTGGTCCTGACGGTTTTGCCGATACACATAAAAGTGCTGAGTATGTTGCAAATCAATTGGGGGTTTCTGCCACCGATGTAGCTATTTGCAGCACGGGTCTAATAGGCGAGCGGTTACCTCTAGAAAAAATCTTCTCTGGCATTGACAACGCTTCAGCAAAGCTTGCTGCTGATAATTGGCCAGACGTTGCTGAAGCAATTATGACTACAGATTCACACTCCAAAATAGCAAACCATGAAATCAATGGTGTGAGTTTTGTTGGCATTGCAAAAGGCGCAGGAATGTTAGCTCCCGCGTTAGCGACCATGATTTCAGTGATTGCCACTGATGCAGAAGTCTCTGCGCGGGATCTACAAAAAGCGTTAACTGAAGCTACCGCACTCACATACGATCGACTTGATTCTGATGGATGTACATCAACCAATGACACAGTGATTGCTTTAGCTAGTGGTGAAAGCGCGCCATTGAGTTATCCGGATTTGTTAGCTGGCATGCAGGCAATTTGTAGAAATCTTGCAGATCAACTAATCAGTGATGCTGAGGGGCATACAAAAATAATCGCAATCAAAACTATTAACGCGGCGTCTATCGAAGATGCACTTGACGTTTCGCGCACATGTGCGCGTAATAATCTTCTTAAATGTGCGCTATTTGGAGAAGATCCAAACTGGGGGAGAATTCTCGCCGCGGTGGGAACATCTGCCGCCAAGTTTGACCCATTCGATCTTGATGTGAGTATCAACGGAGTTATGGTTGCCAAGAAAAGCGCACCTTTTGAAAATAGATCTTTAGTAAAGATGAGCGAAGAGCGGATCGAAATAGTCATCGATGTAAAAGCGGGAATCCACGAGGCAGAGATACTCACCAATGATCTATCGACTATGTATGTTCACGAGAATTCGGCGTATTCATCATGATTGTCGTTAAATATGGTGGCCATGCGATGGTTAATAATGAATTAGCGAAAAGCTTTGCAACAGATGTTGTATCGCTAGTGAAATCTGGAGAAAGGGTAGTTGTTGTTCATGGTGGTGGTCCACAAATTGACCGGGAACTAAACTCAAAAGGTCTCACATCGCAGACAATTTCCGGACTACGTGTCACTACTCCAGAGATGATGGATGTTGTAGAGATGGTGCTAGCTGGAAGAGTTCTACGTGATGTAGTCAATTCCCTCATTCAAGCCGGAGGGTCCACTGTCGGTATTACCGGTAGAGATGGCCAAACGTTTATTGCAAAACAAATTACTAGAAGTGCGACTGGTGAGCCAATCGAGGTGGGGCAAGTCGGTGAAATTGTTTCGGTGAATACCAAACTTCTAGAGACGTTATTAGATTCTGGCTATATTCCGGTGGTTGCACCAGTTTCAGCTGATCAATCGGGTACACCCTTCAATGTGAATGCAGATTCTGCAGCGGGAGCTGTTGCAGGAGCGCTGCATGCCGAACGCGCACTTTTCCTCACTGATGTGCCGGGTTTATTTCGACATTGGCCTGACGTGGCGAGCTTGATTTCACAAATTTCTTATCAGGAGGCGAAAGATTTATTGCCAACCCTGGCGGACGGAATGATTCCGAAAATTGCTGCTTGTCTTCACGCCATTGAGAAGGGAGCAAAGAGCGCCCAAATTGTTGATGGGCGAGTGCCTGGAATTCTCAACGAGGCAATAACTAAGAATTTGGGAACGGTGATTACCGCATGAAGAGCTGGGATGAAGTTTTTATGGCGAACTACGGAACGCCACAACTGACTCTTGTTAAGGGTTCTGGAAATAAAGTAATTGATTCCCAAGGTAATCAATATCTTGACTTCTTGGGCGGTATTGCCACAAATATTCTCGGCCATGCCCATCCAGCCATCACTGAGGCAGTTACCAAACAATTAACCGAGCTCACTCATGTAAGTAATTTCTATGCCCACCCACAAGGCCTTGCGCTGGCTGGGGAGCTACAAACATTAGTCGGCGACAATACCGCCCGCACCTTTTTCTGTAATTCAGGCGCCGAAGCCAATGAGGCTGCTTTGAAAATCTCTCGCCTCACGGGAAAGAAGAAAATCGTCGCCTTTGTAAATAGTTTTCATGGTCGAACAATGGGCGCGTTATCCATGACGGGGCAGAATATAAAACGCGATCCCTTTAAACCTTTAATTCCAAATATTTCATTTCTTCCTTACGGTGATGAAGGAGCGTTAAAAAAAGGAATTTCTAAACGAACTGCGATGGTAATTATTGAGCCAATCCAAGGTGAAGCTGGCGTCATAGTCCCACCTTCAGGATTCTTGAAGAAAGTCCGTGAACGAACATCAGATGTTGGCGCTCTACTTGCAGTTGATGAAGTGCAGACGGGAATGGGTCGAACTGGCGAGTGGTTCGCATATCAAAGCGAGGAAATCACTCCAGACATTATTACTTTGGCAAAAGGGCTAGGTGGCGGTTTGCCGCTCGGAGCTACTATCGGTATTGGCAAAGCTGGCGAGCTACTCCAAGCAGGAAGCCATGGCTCTACTTTTGGCGGAAGTCCAACCTCTGTCGCTGCCGCCCTTGCTGCTATCAGAGTTCTCAAGAGTGAGCATTTATTAGAGCAAGTTAAGAAATTAGGTGCGGTACTGATTCATGAAGGATCAAAAATCCAAGGAGTCAAAGAGGTGCGCGGTAGAGGTTTATTAATTGGAATTGAACTAGAGAAGGTTGATGCGAAAGAAGTTCAAAAGGCACTTGAGAAGAAGCATATTCTTGTTAATGCTGCGAACTCTAAAACGATTCGTATAGCACCTGCCTTAGTTACCAATCTTTCTGATGTAGAATATTTTCTGGCATTGCTTCGAGATGTGCTTGAAGGTGTTCAATGAGCGGAATTCTGCATACCAAAATTTCTCGACAAGAACTTATAAAAGAGTGGATTGCGGCAGGTTTAATCCACTCCCAAGCTGAAGTAGTTGAGCGCTTGAAAAGTTCAGGTTTTGTGGTCACTCAGGCGACTGCTAGCAGAGATTTAGAAGAGATAGGTGCAGTCCGCGGTCGCGACAATAAGGGACAGCTGCGCTATCAACTTGCTTCGGAGAGCCAAGAGGAACCTTTGTATCGGGTCGGTAAATTACTCAATGAACTGCTTGTGCAAATTCAGGGAAGTGGAAATATTTTGGTGTTACGTACGCCTCCCGGGGGAGCGCAATTGCTCGCCAGTGCTCTAGACCGCGCTACTCGCGCTGGGGTGTTACATCAGATCATTGGAACTATTGCAGGGGATGACACTGTAATGGTGATTGTTAGTGATCTATATAAATCAAGCGAAGTTCTTAATTTTCTTACCGCTCTTGCCGAGGATGTCGATACCGAGAATTTAGATGAGACCCGGAAGAATAATGGGAAGAGTTTTGGCAAAGCTGGCAGCAAATCACAGGTTAAGGGAGAACGATGACTCTTTGGGGAGGACGATTTACCTCGGGTAGCGCAGATGCGATGTCAGCGTTATCACGAAGCGTTCACTTTGATTGGCGACTTGCGCCATATGACATTGTGAGCAGCAAGAGCCACTGTCAAAATTTAGTGAAGAGCAAAATTCTCAGCGCTGCTGAAGGTAAAAAGATTTCGGGAGCCCTCGATCAATTACGTAAAGATATCGAGCGCGGAATAGTCGCCCCCACCGAATCGGATGAAGATCTCCATGGTGTTATTGAGCGAGTACTCATAGATCGACTTGGGGAGCTTGGTGGAAAATTGCGAGCTGGTCGATCACGAAATGATCAGATCGCTACCGACCTTCGCCTCTATTTGCGAGAAGTTTCGTTGGAGTTAGTTTCACAACTACTCTCGCTTGCTCAAGCATTTCTCGCGCAAGCGAAAAGCCATGACCAAACTTATGTTTCAGGATTTACTCATCTGCAACATGCCCAGCCAATAGTTTTTGGCCATGAATTGGCAAAGCATTCTCATTCCCTCTTGCGTGATGTCCAACGCTTAGAGCAATGGTGGGAGCGAACCGGAGTGAGCCCGCTCGGTTCTGGCGCACTTGCCGGCACAGCGCTCTCGGCAAACCCCGAAGGTGCGGCGAAAAGTTTAGGTTTTCACTCCGCGGCGGGAAATAGCATCGATGCGGTAAGCGACCGTGATTTTGCAGCGGAATTTCTCTTCATCGCGGCGATGATAGGTATTCATCTCTCACGAATTGGCGAAGAGTGGATATTGTGGAGTTCAACTGAGTTTGGTTGGGCAAAACTCTCTGACTCGTATTCAACTGGTTCGTCGATAATGCCTCAGAAAAAGAATCCCGATGTTGCAGAATTAGCTCGCGGCAAAAGCGGTCGTTTAGTTGGCAATCTAACTAGCCTGTTGGTAACTCTTAAAGGTCTGCCTTTTGCCTACAATCGAGATCTTCAAGAGGATAAAGAGCCAGTCTTCGATTCGATAGATACGCTCTTGTTGTTGCTTCCCGCGGTAATCGGAATGGTGGAAAGTACCGAGTTTGACAAAAAGGCGATGGCTGCTGGCGCGACATCTGGTTTTGCCTTAGCGACAGAAGTAGCTGACTATCTAGTCCGCAAAGGCGTGCCATTCGCGAAAGCTCATGAGCTTTCAGGGAAGGCGGTGTCGCTCGCTGAGAGTCGAGGAGTAGCACTTGAAGAGTTGTCGCTTGCAGACTTCCAATCTCTTAACAAACTATTTAGCATCGATATCTTCAAGGCGCTGACCGTGGAGAGCGCTGTTGCCTCTCGAAAGAGCAGGGGAGGAACTGCTCCAACTGCGCTGCGCACCCAGATCGCCGAGTTAGGTACTCTTATTGCAGCGGCAAAGCGAGGGAATTCCAAGAGATTGGCACATACCGCAAAACTTTGGGGAGAGCCTGGAGCGCGAAAAGCTTCCTCGACGAAAAAAATTGCAAAATCTGGGATTAAGTCAAAGAGTAGGCGAGGGTAACGAATTGGCTAGCGGTCGTGAATTATTAGAAGATCTTGAATGGCGGGGGCTAATAGCCCAAACAACTGATCGCGATGAGTTAATCGCTGCCCTAGATCGTGGACCAATCACCCTCTATATCGGCTTTGATCCAACTGCTCCTAGTTTGCATATCGGCAGCCTTGCTGTGCTCTTGGTTTTAAAGAGATTTCAATTAGCAGGGCACAGGCCAATTGCACTTGTTGGTGGCGCTACTGGGTTAGTTGGGGATCCAAGCGGAAAATCCGAAGAACGAACGCTCAACGATGAGAGCGTTGTTGCTGATTTTGTTGGCAAAATAAGAGAGCAAGTTGAGCCCTATCTTGAATTCAATAGTTCTACTACCGGAGCCCTCGTTGTAAATAATTTAGATTGGACAGCTCCGCTATCTGCAATCGCGTTCTTGCGTGACATCGGAAAGTATTTCAGTGTTAATCAAATGATGGCCAAAGATTCAGTGTCTTCTCGCCTTCATGCAAATGGAATTTCGTACACCGAATTCTCCTATCAAGTCTTACAAGGCTTTGACTTTTTAGAGTTATATCGCCGTCATAACTGCACCTTGCAAATTGGTGGCAGTGATCAATGGGGCAATATCGTCGCTGGACTAGATCTCATTCGCAAGGTTGAACAAGGTTCCGGCCACTGCTTAACAGTTCCATTGGTCACAAAATCTGACGGAACTAAATTTGGCAAGACCGCTTCTGGGACTGTTTGGCTTGATGGCGAGTTGACCTCACCCTATGCCCTTTATCAATATTGGCTAGGAGTTGATGACCGAGATGTCATTTCCTACATCAAGATTTTCACCTTCGCTTCACGTCAAGAGGTGGTAGAGCTAGAAAATGAAGTAGCAACCAATCCAGGTGCACGTAGCGCAGCACGCTTCTTAGCCCGTGATGTCACTGCACGTGTACATGGCAGTGATGCGATGGAGAAAGTTGAAGCGGTGTCGAAGGCGCTCTTTGGTCAAGGAAATTTGGCAGAGGTTGATGGCAGAACGCTTTCAGCTGCAGCCGCTGCACTTCCACATACTCTTTACACAGAAGGACTTCTAGCAATTGATGCATTCACGCTCTCAGGTCTCTGCGATTCCAAATCAGCTGCTAGGCGCCTGGTTAAAGAAGGGGGCGCGTATGTGAATAATGAAAGAGTCGTTGATGAAACCTCAGTCCTGCAAAAAAGCGAATTAATTCAGGGTAATTTGATACTGCTCCGCAAAGGAAAGCGTGAACTTGGAGCGGTAATCGTAAAATAACCGAAAATTTCCCTCTTTTAGCAATTGGAAGATTTCACTGCAGCTCGGGTGGCGGGCACACCTTCCGGAAAGGCTCTTTGACCTGCCGGATTGGGGGTGGGAGAGGCCCGATTTGACCCCCTTGGCTGCCAGGGCATAATCTTTCCCTCTCGCTGAGAAGCGGACAGAAAACGGGTAAACCGCCCCTGGCCGTTCAGCACACTTCCTCTCGATTGGCTTGGCGCTTTTGTGTCTTGCATCGAATATGAAGTGAGCCCTCATCCAAACATGAGAATGTTTAATTGAGTGCGCATCCGTACCTTGAGAACTCAACAGCGTGCCATAAAGTCAATGCCAATTTTTAACTCGTCGGCGCTCTTTTTGCGCTGCGGATTTATTTCTGCAGTACTTTTGAGAGTGTCAACGATTCCTTTGGTAGAAGACAAATAACGACAGTTGTTTGACTCTGCTAGGCAAACAAACCAAAAGAATTTTTGGAGAGTTTGATCCTGGCTCAGGACGAACGCTGGCGGCGTGCTTAACACATGCAAGTCGAGCGATGAAGTTTCTTCGGAGATGGATTAGCGGCGAACGGGTGAGTAACACGTGAGGAATCTGCCCTTCACTTTGGAATAACTCCGGGAAACCGGAGCTAATACCGGATATGAACTCTGGCGGCATCGCCGGAGTTGGAAAGTTTTTCGGTGAAGGATGACCTCGCGGCCTATCAGCTTGTTGGTGAGGTAATGGCTCACCAAGGCGACGACGGGTAGCCGGCCTGAGAGGGCGACCGGCCACACTGGGACTGAGACACGGCCCAGACTCCTACGGGAGGCAGCAGTGGGGAATATTGGGCAATGGAGGAAACTCTGACCCAGCGACGCCGCGT